>Ga0209378_1000214_pt1 | contig 42453 bp, 43 predicted proteins | sample GraSoiAngelo_156_FD_186170 | JGI IMG/M metagenome (GOLD analysis project Ga0209378, IMG submission 186170) | Grasslands soil microbial communities from the Angelo Coastal Reserve, California, USA - 14_1009_13_40cm (SPAdes) (version 2) | ecosystem: Environmental > Terrestrial > Soil > Grasslands ...
ATTATACGCCTTCCTACTACGGCTATTACCCGTACAGGAGCTATTACTATTACCCGCATAACTACTATTACGGCTACTAGCCTGCTTTCGGCAGGGTTGTACGTTCGCTAACTATCGGTACTGATTTGCGACAGGCGCTTGGCTGCGCATCGGCGCACGCAACGTGCGCTGATGCGCTTCACTGCGCAGAGATGCCGCGTCTTATTCTCGCTTAGGCCACGCAACACGATTGCGTTTTTGCAGCACAACAGGAACCGGCCGTTTGCCGGTTCGCAGCACGGCGATCGCGGGCTTTGCAGGTAGTTGCTGGCGGTTCCAGCAACACACGCATCACATTTCCATCACCCGTGACTGAACGCACGTGATATATCGATGGGAAAAAATTCTGGTCGCCGTACTCGACGCGAATTTCGGTATCGAAATTAATCGGGATCATGCCGCGCACTTGGTCGAAGATTTTTACAAACTTCGCTGCTGTCATGTAATCGTCCGCAGGGTCAGGCGGCACCCAGAGCTGGACGATCGTTTCCTGCCACCGGTTCACTTGACCGGCACAATCTACCGTGTCGAACGATGTAGCTTTTAGCTCAGTGAGATGATAGCCACCGGGCACTGCCTGGCCGTCCATGTCGGTGAAGACCAACTGATTTTGCGGCGCGGCACGGAGCGCTGAGATGAATTCATTTGTTTTCATTTTTTTCGTCGGCTAACTCGGCAGCAAACTTTCCGTCGCCGCTGTCGTTCGCCATTCATTCGATCGTCTTTGCCCATCCACTCGCGCAATCCACCGAGCACGTGGCGGACCAGCGGATCGCCAGGCTGCGCCCAGCGATAATGCATCCATTTGCCGTCGCGACGTGCATCGACCAAACCGGCTCGCTTCAGGCGCGCGAGATGCCGGGAGACTTTCGGCTGGACCACACGGAGCGTGTCAGTCAGCTCGCAAACGCACGTTTCGCCCTCGGCGAGGAGATTCAACAGGCGCAGCCGCGTTGGATCGGACAACGTCTTGAAGAGAAAAGCCGGCTCGCTCGTTTGGCATCGTTTCATTCCATACATATACGGACAAGCGTATATATGTCAACAAGAGCCACCGCGAATGGCGGTGCAAAGCCCGCCGAATCGCTCGCCGGGCGGGCTTGCGTTAACGGAACCGCGCTGCGCTTATCGGAGCGGAACAACTCCTCAGAACATAAGCTGGACACGACCCGCCGCGTTTGGTGGCCATGGCGTTGCCAACCATGCCTGAAGCGAGAACTGCGATCTCATAAGTAATTGCTTCCTTGCTTTGAAGCAGCATTCCTTGCACGGACCTTAGCACACGTCTGCGGCTGATTTTGTCGTCTGCAGACCGTAGAAAACGGATGGTAATTGATTATCCCGATGACGCCGTCCTCACCTTCGATCAGCGCGGAACAGCTTTCCACCCAATCACCGCAGTTGTAATAGGTGACGGCACCGAATTGTCGGATCGCTGGGCTGTGGATGTGGCCACAGAGGACAGCGTCGACCGAAAATTTCTTTGCATAACGAACGATCTCTTCCTCGAACCGACCGATAAAACTGACCGCGTCCTTGACTCGTTTTTTCGCGTAGGCGCTCAGCGACCAATAGCCGAGACCGAATCGACGGCGCACGAAATTGATCGCCGGATTAAGCGAGAGCAAGAACTGGTAACCAACGTCACCTGCGAACGCGAGCCACTTCACGTTTTGCACTACTGTATCGAGCTCGTGCCCATGAATTACGAGCATCCGGCGGCCATCGGCCAGGCGATGAATGGCATGCTTCTGCACCGTGATGTTGCCATAGGCGCCGTAAAATTTGGCGAGCAGATCATCGTGATTGCCCGGGATATAGACGGTCCGCGTGCCTTTGCGCGATTTCCTGAGAATCTTTTGAATGACATCGTTATGCTGTTGCGGCCAGTAAATCCCGCGGCGCAACTGCCAGATGTCGATCAAGTCGCCCACCACATAAAGAGTCTCAAATTCGTACTCGCGCAGAAAATCGAGCAGCGCGCCCGCGTTCGCGCCACGCGTGCCCAGATGCACGTCCGAGATCCACACCGCCCGAACACGACGGACGAAATCTGATTCCCGCCCGAACGGTGGCTCAATGGAAAATCGAGGTGCGGTGAAGATCGGCATTGTGCGTTTAAAAAATCAGCGCTTTCGCGAGGCCATTATTTGGCGCAAAGCCCGCCGAGGCGCTCTCCCGGCGGGCCTTCGCTAACCTAACCGCGTCGTCCTCATTCAGTTGAAAGTGCGCTTTAGAACATCACCTGCACGCGACCGATCACTTCATTGAATTCATCCTGCCCAAACTCGGGATTCGCCTGGCGGAAGTCCGACCAGGTATGAATGTAGTTGACCATCAGTTTGAGATCGTCGCCGTGAATGTAGTAGTTAAGGCCGGCGGTGATGGAGTAAATGCCGTCGTTGCCCTTTTGCCCGGGATTTAAGTACTGCCACTGAACGGCAGCTTGAAACTTTTTCGGGATCAGGAAATAACCGGCCGTTATCTGAAATCCGTTCGTCGTGAAGTTGGCGAACCCGGGTGGGACCCCGTTCACGGTGCGACCGTTCACATATTCCTCAAGGTATTCACCAATCAGGTCAAACGGCCCAATGTTTAACCAGGCGTCCACGCTCCACGCTGTCCGTTCATCCGCGCCCGGCAGGACAAACGACGAGAGGGAGCCATCGGAGTTTACCAATAGATTCCCCGATGGTGAGATATTTGTTCCCTGATCGTCGCGGCTGTTGAGCACGTCGCCGCCCAGTTTCAGACTGGAAGCCTGACCGAAGACTTTGCCTTTGAACGGCATCAACTCAAGGCGGCCGACATACATGAAATTGTTATTGTCGTTATTGTTGATGTTGCGTCCGTTCCCGTTGAAGATCCCGGCGTAATAGGTCAGCAAATCCTTCTGCGCTGGCCAAAGGGTCGTGAACGGTTTTCCCCAAAGTTCAACACCGATCTGCCGTTCCGGGGTGATTGCGCCGGTCGGAAGACTACGCTCGATAATGAAAAGGGCTGTGTCAGGAGTCAGCTGCTCCAAACCGAATGGCGCTTTGTATTGGCCGATCTTAATTTGCGCCGCAGGAAACCGATGCCAGTTGAGCCAAATGTCGGTTCCCGAAAAGTCGGTGCGGTTGGATGGAGAAGTGCCATCGCTATTCTCGAAATCGCCTTCCATTTTGAAATCGAATTGCTCGGCAAATTCGCCGGTCAGGCTGATCCGTGCCCGGCGCAGGCGGAAACGATCTTTCAACGCTGTTTGACCGAAGCGCCCTTCGAACGCGGACACGTCGCCGTCTTCAAAATTCGCCTGGATGAATCCGCCCAGCACCAGCTTCAGTTCCGGCCCACGCTGCTGCACGTAAACCGGCGGTTTCTCTTCTTCGACAACGGCTTTCTCGACATACGTTTTTCCGTCGTAAGCGACTTTCTTTTTCAATTTCCCCTCAGGCGGATACGCAGCTTGTCTGGTTTTCAAGTTGTTGATTTCTGCTTGCAGATCAGCGTTGCGTTTCTGCAGCAGCTCCACTGCGCGCTCGAGTTTTTCGATTCGCGCAGTCTCAGACGATGACTCCGCGCGAAGCGGCTGCGCGGTTAGTAAAATAACAGCCAGGCTTGCGCCCGCTGCCCGTAAGACGAATTTCTTAATGAACATAAGTTTCTCCTTGGTTTTTGATGGTTGGATCGAGAGGCAAGAGCCAGCTCGGTCAGCAGCTGCCTAATCGAACGCGAACGAAACTAAAAGCCGATTGTTACAAGCGTATGACGAGAAAGTAACGATTTGGCAAACTTTCCCACAAAAGGCCGAAGCGATTCTATAAATTCGTGCAGAAATATTGGAATTTAAGGCGCGGGCGAGTTGATTTGCTATTCCATGGAGATCGGCTCTGGCAGGAATATCCTGATCATCGAAGATGAGAGCGATGTTGCCGACCTTCTCACGCTGAATTTGCGCAAGGCGGGCTTCAGGATTTCGACAGCCGCCGACGGCGCGAGCGGTTTGCAGAAGGCGCGCGACGACAGACCTGATTTCATTGTTCTTGATCTGATGTTGCCAAAAATGTTGGGACTCGAAGTCTGCAGAATTTTGAAGAGCGACACGGCGACGCGTCACATTCCGATTCTGATGTTAACGGCGAAAGCAGAAGAGATTGATCGCATTGTCGGTCTGGAATTCGGTGCCGACGATTACGTGACGAAGCCGTTCAGCCCGCGGGAAGTCGTCTTGCGCATCAAGGCCATCTTGCGCCGTGCCGAGGGCGGGGCAGAAGACGAACGTCTGAGCGCCGGTTCGATCGTGATTGATCCGGCGCGGCACGAAGTTTCTGTCCATGGCAAACGCGTCAATCTCACCAGCCTCGAATTTAAACTTTTGCGCACGCTCATGCAGCGGCGCGGTCGCGTCCAGGCGCGCGATCGGTTGCTTAACGACGTTTGGGGTTACGAAAGCGTCATCGATACGCGCACCGTGGATACGCATGTACGACGGCTGCGTAAAAAACTCGGCAAAGCCGCCGATGCAATCGAAAGCGTGCGCGGGTTCGGCTATCGCCTGAGGGAAAATTAGGCCCAGATGTGGTGGCTAATCCTGGCCATAATCTGCGGCATAGTCGCAGTGACAGTACTGGTGCTCTGGCGAAAATGGGCTGCGCCGTGGCGACAAATTGAAGAGCTCGTGACGCAAATCGGGCGCGGCGAGCGGCCGCCCACTTTCCTGGTCGATGGCGGAGCAGACGCGCAACGGGTTGGCCTGGCGCTGGAGAGTATTTTTGCGCGCCAGCAGGAACTCGATCGCCAGATGGCCGGGCGCGAATCCGGCACCCAAACGATTCTTGGCGCGGTGCAGGATGGCCTGCTGGTGGTTGACGCGCGCCGCCGCATTACGCTCACGAATCGAACGTTCGAGGAACTGTTCGGGCTGCGAGGCCCAGCCGCCGGCGTCCCTTTGCTTGAGACCGTCCGCCACGCAACGCTGGATTGGCTGATTGCGGAAACGCTGCGCACCGGCGAAGCAATGCGCAGCGAGTTGAGCCTTGCCGATTCACAAACCCACAGCGAGCGGCACATCGAAGTCAATGCTGTCCCAATCAAGAATGCTCTCGATGAAACGACCGGCGCGGTATTACTTTTTCATGATATCACAGAATTGAAGCGGCTGGATCAAATCCGAAGCGATTTTGTCGCGAATGTTTCACACGAGTTGCGAACCCCGTTGTCGATTCTGCGCGGCTACATCGAGACGTTGCTCGATAATCCGAAACCTTCGCGAGAGGAACTGGCACGGATCCTTGCGATCATGGAACGGCATTCCAAACGGCTAGGACTTCTGGTCGAAGATCTGCTGAGCCTTGCCCAGTTGGAATCATCAAACGCAACGCTGGCGCTCAGCGTTGTACGAGTGGAGGAGTTGTTTAATAACGTCGTCCGTGACTGGAGAGAAAAACTCGCGGCAAAGAACCTAAAAGTGATTGTCGATGTTTCGCCGGACGCATCGACACTTCGCGCGGATGAAACCCGGCTACAGGAAGTCCTCTACAATCTGCTGGAAAACGCGGTGAAATATTCGCGTGAGAAAGGCCAGATTCAGCTGCAAGCAGGACGGCGCGGTCCCGAAACCGTGCTCAGCGTGAGCGATGATGGCACCGGCATCTCAAAAGAGGATTTGCCACGCATTTTCGAGCGATTTTATCGCGCTGACAAAGCGCGCAGTCGGGAGCTCGGCGGCACTGGTCTCGGGCTGGCGATTGTGAAACATATTGCCCAATTGCATGGTGGTCGCGTGGAAGCCGAGAGTGAGCTTGGCAAAGGAACCACGATTCGCGTGGTCTTGCCGACGCATCCGTAGCTTCCACTGCATCGCGCCAGTCGTAGGCCCTGTCTTCTGTAGCGGTTCTTGCGAGCGACGCAGGTAGAGAGCGCTCTCCCCTGTCACACAAAAGTAACATTAAACTTTTTGACGCTTCCGCGCGCGCTGCGGCAGGCTGGAACACGCATGAAACCTTTAAAATTTAGGCGCAAAACTTTAGCGTTGGTGCTGTTAGCGGGAATGAGTGCGACCGCCTCGGCGCAGATGATGATTAACGGCGCAGGTGCAACATTCCCGTATCCGATCTACTCGAAGTGGTTCGATGAGTACGCAAAAGTGGACCCTTCTGTCCGATTTAATTATCAATCGATCGGATCCGGCGGAGGCCAAAAACAAATCCTCGCGCAAACGGTCGATTTCGGCGCATCGGATGGTCCGATGAGCGATGAGAATCTCGCGAAGGCGCCGGGCAAACTCTTGCACATTCCAACGGTCGCGGGAGCGGATGTGGTTGCTTATAACCTGCCCGGAAATCCGGCGTTAAAGTTCGATGCTGATACGATTGCGGGAATTTTTCTTGGCCAAATCAAGAAGTGGAACGACCCGAAAATCACCACGCTCAATCCGGGAGTGAGCTTACCCGATCAGGAGATCGTGGTTGTGCACCGCTCCGATGGCAGCGGAACGACTTACATTTGGACCGATTACCTAAGCAAGATCAGCCCGGAATGGAAAAGCAAGGTCGGGACGAATACTTCTGTAAACTGGCCGACCGGAATCGGCGGTAAAGGAAACGAAGGCGTGGCCGGGCAAATCAAGCAGACGCCGGGCGCGCTCGGCTATGTGGAATTGATCTACGCGGTGCAAAACAAGATGCCGTACGCCGAGGTCAAGAACGCAGCCGGCGAATTTGTGAAGCCGAATATTCAATCGGTCACTGCCGCGCTCGCGACGGCGGATATTCCGGAGGATTTCCGTTTCTCCATCACCAACGCACCAGGCAAAGATGCGTATCCGATCTGCGGTGCGACCTGGTTGCTGGTCTATGAGCAACAGAAGGATGCGACCAAAGGAAAGAAGCTGGTGGAATTTCTAAAATGGGCCGTGAAAGACGGCGAGAAAATGGCCAGGGACCTCCAATACGCACCCCTGCCGGAGAACCTTCAGGAACGTGTCCTGAAGCGAATCCACGAAATCAAAATATAGTATAAAGGGGCATGGAGATTGCCACACCTCCAGCAGCCGCTTCGCTTGCGCCGCGCTCAGCGGCGCGCGCAATGGCCCCGCCCTCGCGCTTTGGCGATAAAGCATTCGAGTGGCTTACCCTCGCCATGGCGATGGCGGTGGTTCTGCTCGTCATTTTAATCGGCTGGCAACTGTGGCGTGGATCTTCGCTCGCGGTTCAAAAATTTGGGTTTCATTTTCTCACCACCTCGACCTGGGACCCGGTCACGGAGCAATTTGGCGCGCTGCCATTTATTTACGGAACGCTGGTTTCTTCCTTTATTGCGTTGCTCATCGCTGTGCCGTTGAGCGTCGCGACTGCGGTTTACCTTACGGAACTTGCGCCGCTCTGGATTCGGCAGCCGATTGTTTCGTTGATCGAGATGCTGGCGGCGATACCGAGTGTAATCCTCGGATTGTGGGGCATTTTCGTCATGATTCCGTGGTTGCGCGATTATCCGTTTCCGCTGCTGAAACGATTCTTTGGGTGGACGCCATTCTTCAGCGGGCCGATCTACGGGACCAGCATGCTCGCGGGCGGAATCATTATCGCCATTATGATTCTGCCAATCATCACCTCAGTCTCGCGCGAGATTCTGCGCAGCGTTCCGAACTTGCAGCGCGAGGCAGCCTACGCACTCGGTGCGACACGCTGGGAGGTGACGCGGATCGCGGTCCTGAGCTATGCGAGGAAAGGCTTGTTCGGTGCCGTGATTCTTGGCCTCGGGCGCGCGCTTGGCGAAACGATGGCGGTGACAATGGTGATCGGCAACACGCCGCAGATCGCGGCGTCGCTTTTTAAGCCCGGCTACACCCTTGCCAGCGTTATCGCGAATGAGTTCACCGAAGCAACTACGGACATTTATTTGCAGGCGCTGTTCGAGATTGGGCTGGTGCTCTTCGGAGTCACGATTCTGGTGAACCTGATCGCGCAACTTCTTCTCAAAACCTTGACGACAACATCAACAACGCGCGCCGTGCAATGACGATGCATTCCAGCCGAGCAGACAATCACACTTGGCGCAAGATCATGAATGCGCTGGCCTCGGCCACTACGTTTGTCTCCGCGCTCCTGGTGATCGCCCCGCTAGGTCTGATCTTTTTTCATCTTCTTGCTAACGGCGCGAGTTCGGTGAACTGGGCTTTTTTCACGCATTTGCCAAAGCCGGTCGGTGAGGCTGGCGGCGGAATGGTGAACGCAATTGTTGGCTCGCTGGAATTGCTCGCGTTCGCCTCTGCGATCGGTATTCCAATCGGAGTTCTGGGCGGCGTTTACCTGGCCGAATACGGAACTGCGCGCGCGAATGCGCTGCTGCGTTTTGTCGCCGACGTACTCAACGGTGTGCCGTCAATCACGTTTGGTGTTGTCGTTTACGGGCTGGTCGTGTTGCGTTTCAAAGGCTTCTCCGCCTATGCTGGCGGCCTCGCGCTTGGCTTGATCATGGTCCCACTCATTCTGCGCACGACTGAGGAAGTGATTCTGCTGGTGCCGAATGGTTATCGCGAGGCTGCCCTCGCGCTCGGCGTCGCTCGTTGGAAAACGATCGTTTACATCGTAATGAAGACTGCTTCCAAGGGAATCATCACTGGCATTCTGCTGGCGTTGGCAAGAGTCGGCGGCGAGACTGCACCGCTCCTCTTCACCGCCTTCGGCAATCGGTTTTGGAACCATAACTTGAGCGAACCGATCGCTGCGCTTCCATTGCAGATTTTTACTTACGCAATCTCTCCCTACGACGATTGGCATCGCCAAGCCTGGGCCGGCGCCCTGGTGCTCGTCACGGGAATTTTTTGCGTTAATGTACTGGTGAGAATCCTGACGCGCGGACGAACGACATCCGCCGTCTAGCGTTTGTTGCGAATGGTTAATTTAATTATGGCAAGTCCGGATCCTGCGGTTGTCGAACATGTCGAACGGCCGGCCGAGCTGTCCCCCACCACCGAGCCTGCGCCACCGTTAACTTTCCAGGTGAAGAATGTATCGATCTGGTACGGCGAGAAGCGTGCCATTGATGATGTGACGCTCGACATCGCATCGAATGCGGTGACTGCTATTATCGGGCCGAGCGGTTGCGGGAAATCAACGTTTCTCCGCTGTCTCAACCGTATGCACGAGCTCGTGCCGAAGACGCGTGTCGAAGGAAGAGTCCTCCTTCAAGGCGAGGATCTCTATTCGAGCACTGTCGATCCCGCGATCGTTCGCCGCCGGGTCGGCATGGTCTTCCAAAAATCGAATCCGTTTCCGACGATGTCGATTGGCGAGAATGTTATCATTGGTTTGCGATTGAACGGAGTGCGCAACCAAAAATTTCTCAATGAACGTCTGGAAAAATCGCTCCGCATGGCTGCTCTTTGGGATGAGGTGAAAGATGATTTGCACAAGTCCGGCACCAGCCTTTCCGGTGGCCAGCAGCAAAGGCTTTGCATTGCCCGCGCGCTCGCGGTGGAACCGGAAGTGCTTTTAATGGACGAACCCTGTTCGGCGCTTGATCCGATCGCCACAGCCAAGATTGAGGAATTGATCTATGAGCTCAAAGCCCAATACACGATCGTAACGGTAACGCACAACATGCAACAGGCCGGCCGCATCTCTGATTTTACCGCGTTCCTTTACATGGGCCGCCTGATTGAGTTTGGATCGACAACGAAGATCTTCACCAACCCGAGCCAGAAACAGACGGAGGATTACATCACCGGTCGGTTCGGCTAATTACTATGACTAAAACGCGTCCAACAAATGCTGTAGCGTCCGCTATCCTCAGCGGATTTCGCACTGCCACGCCGAGTGCCCGGTGCGCTCATGAGAGCGCACGCTATAGCCTGATGCTGATGATGTGATGATCACACCAAAACACATTCTTGGGACATTCGACGAAGCGCTCGCTTCTCTGCGCAACAACGTCCTGATGATGTCGAGCCTGACCGAGCGCAGCTTGGAGCGAGCGATGAAGGGCTTGTTCAATCGCGATGACGATCTTTGCGCACATGCAATCGCCGATGATGAAGAGATCGATCAACTCGAGATACAGATCGACAAGGATGGCGTGGCAATTTTGTTGCGGTTTCAGCCGGTAGCCTCCGATCTGCGCCGCGTTGTTTCCGCCATGAAACTTTCATCGAATCTGGAGCGCATGGCTGATCAGGCGACGACGATTGCGCGACGCGCGCGGAAGTTAAATCAACATCCGCCGTTAGCCGAGGTCGAATTGATCCGACCGATGTACGAGCAGGCCGTGTGGATGTTTAAGGACAGTGTGGATGCCTTCGCGCGCGAGGATGTCGATCTTGCGCGCGCGGTCGTTCCACGCGATCAAAAGCTGGATGATTTGAATCGCGCTGCTAGTCGCAAATTAATCGAGCGCATGGCGCACGACCCCGAGCAATTGCGAGGCTACTTGAATCTGATTTTCATTGGCCGTTGCCTCGAACGCGTAGGCGATCATGCCACTAATATTGCCGAAGACGCTGTCTATGCGGCCGCCGCTGAAGATATCCGGCATCAGCCTGTGGTGGCCACGACGTGACGCGGCCAGTCGCGGCGTGTCCAGCTCTTGCCTAATTTCCCAAGCAGTGGTTGCGTGAATTAACGCGCGAGCTCGTTTTTCGGCCCGAGGATTCCAAGAAAGCGATAAATGCCAACAGCCGTTGCCAAGACCAGTATTGCCGAGGACCCCTCCGCAGGGGTGGAAGTCCTGCAGGAGGACGTTCCTCAAGAAAAGCGTTTTTCTGATCCTCAAAATTTTATCAATCGCGAGCTGAGCTGGCTCGAGTTCAATCGCCGCGTTCTGGAAGAAGCGCAGGATCCCACCCAGCCCCTCATCGAACGCGTCAAGTTCCTTACCATTTTCAGCTCGAACCTGGATGAGTTTTTTGAGATTCGCGTCGCCGGGATCAAGCAGCAGATACAAAGCGAGACCAGCGACGTGGGGCCGGACGGTTTGAGTGCAACCGAGACATTTAACAGTATCCAGCGCGTGGTGCGCGAACTCGTGGCGACGCAGTACGCGCTGTGGAAGAACGAATTGGTGCCCGAGCTGGCAAAGAACGGCATTTGCGTGCGCGAGATCGCGGAATTGCCGGCGAAACGGGCGGCGTGGGCGCATCGTTATTTTCAGCAGGAAGTCCTTCCAATGCTCACCCCTCTGGCTGTGGATGCCAGCCATCCGTTCCCGCATCTTTTGAATCGAAGCCATAATCTGCTGGTGCGTGCAAAAATGCAGCGCGGTGCAGAGCCGCTGCATGCCATCGTGCAAGTGCCCAGGGCGGTATCGCGCCTGATCGCCTTGCCGCGCGGCAAAAGCGCCGACGAGCCGTGGGAGTACATCTATCTTGCCTCACTCATCAAACAACACATCGGCGAATTGTTTCCCGGTTTGATCCTAGAGGAGGTGCACGCGTTTCGGGTCACTCGCAACAGCGATCTCTACATCGACGAGGAAGAAGCAGAAAATCTTCTGCGCACCATTGAACAGGAGCTGCGGCGCTCCAGTCGCGGCAATGCCGTCCGCCTCGAAGTGGAAACTGATTGCCCGAAAGATGTTCTCGAATTGCTGCTCAGATTTTTCGACCTGACAGAGGCCGACGCCTACAAGCTGGACGGCCCGCTTTCCATGACGCATCTCATGCCTCTCGTGACTAATGATGCATTCGCCAAGCTGAAGGACCGGCCATTTCAGCCGGCGCGCGATCCGGCGCTGCCGCCGCATGTCGATTTTTTTGAAGTACTGCGACGTCAGGACGTGCTGCTTCACCATCCTTACGACAGCTTTGATCAAATTGTCGAATGGATCGAGGCCGCAGCGCGGGACCCGCAAGTGCTGGCGATCAAAATCACGCTGTATCGCACAAGCGGTGATTCGCCCATCGTTGAGGCGTTGATCGATGCGGCGAATGCAGGAAAACAAGTCACTGCCATTGTCGAGCTGCGTGCGCGCTTCGACGAGGCAAGCAACATTCAATGGGCCCGGCGTCTGGAAGAAGCCGGCGCCCATGTCATCTATGGCGTAGTCGGTCTAAAGACACATTCTAAGTCGCTGCTGATCGTTCGCCGCGACGCGGATCAACTCCGGCGCTATGTACAGCTGGGTACTGGCAACTATCACCCGCGCACGGCCCGCATCTACACCGACTTCAGTTTGCTCACTAGCGAACCGAAATTGACCGAGGAAGTAGCAATTGTTTTTAATACCCTTACCGGCCTCGCTGGTTATCCTGGCCTGAAAAAATTGATGGTCGCGCCGTTCGAAATGCACAGCCGCTTCGTGCGACTGATTGAACGGGAGCGTGATAACGCCCGAGCGGGCAAGCCGGGCCGCATTGTTGCGAAGTTAAACGCACTGGTCGATCAGGAGATTATTGAGAAACTGTATGAAGCTTCCTGCGCAGATGTGAGCATCGATTTGATCGTCCGCGGCATCTGTTGCTTACGGCCAAAAATCCCCGGCTTGAGCGAGAATATTCGTGTCATCAGCATTGTCGGTCGCTTTCTTGAGCACAGCCGGATTTTTTATTTTGAGAATGCCGGACAGCCCAAGGTTTTCCTCTCCAGTGCAGATTGGATGCCGCGAAATTTTTACCGGCGCATTGAACTGGCGTTCCCCGTCGAAAATTCGGCGTTGCGCGATCGGATCATCAATGAAGTGCTTCCGAGCTTTTTGCACGATCGCGTCAAGGCCCGGGAGTTGCAGCCCGATGGAAAGTACAAGCGTTTGAAACCCGAAGGCGCGGAGCCGCGTGCCCAGGCGCAGTGGCATTTTCGTGAGGTCTCTCGCGAGCGCACAAAAAAATTGACCGGCTCGAAGAAGAAATTGCGCGCCGACAAATTAATTCCGATCACCGTTCCTGAGGAAAAATCTGCCGCCCCAAGCACATCGGGAACCGACCGCCACCCAAGCTCAACGCCCTCGGCTACAACGTCGAAAGAGCCGTCGTGAATAAAAAGATCCTGGTCATCGACATCGGCGGAACGCACGTCAAACTGATGATGTCGCGCCGTGACAAACGAAAATTCAAATCCGGGCCGCAGTTGACGCCGCGCGAGATGATCGGGCAAATGAATCCATTGATTAGCGATTGGAAATTTGACGCGATCTCGATGGGATTTCCCTCGCCTGTGCGTGATGGGTGGATCATGAGCGAGCCAAAACACCTGGGCAAAGGCTGGGTGAGATTTGATTTCGAAAAAGCCTTCGGCAAGCCGGTTCGCATCATCAACGACGCGGCAATGCAAGCGCTTGGCAGCTATCGAGGCGGCCGGATGCTTTTCCTCGGGCTTGGTACAGGACTCGGATCGGCTCTTGTGTGGGCCAATTACGTGCTCCCGCTCGAATTGGGGAATCTCCCCTACCGAAACGGCAGCATCATTGAAGATTATCTGGGCAAACCCGGCCTGGCACAGCTTGGCGAAAAAGATTGGAAGCGCGACGTCGAGCACGCAATCGTGCAGTTGAAGAAATCCCTCATCGCCGATTACGTTGTTTTAGGCGGAGGCAACGCCAAAAAATTGGAGAAGCTCCCGAAAGGAGTCGAGCGCGGGCATAATCGGAACGCGTTTCTGGGTGGGACGCGGCTGTGGCAAATCAATCCACGCACCCGCCACCCAAAATGGCAGATCCTATGAGGAAGGGTAAGAACAAGAGGTAAATTGACATGGAACTTTATTTTCTAAGACACGGCGAAGCCGATTGGCCCGATTGGAAAAAACCTGACGACGAACGTCCGCTGACTAAACGCGGTAAAAAAGAAATGCGCGACGTCGCGAAATTTCTTGGGCGTCTAAAAGTGCGGCCCGACTTGATCGTGACCAGCCCGTTGCCACGCGCGGCGCAGACTGCCGAAATCGCAGCCGACCATCTGAAAGCGAAGTTGCGGAACGATGAATCGCTCGCGCCGGGATTCGGAATGAACAAATTGCGAACGGTGCTAAAGCGGCATCGCGCCAAAGCCTTGATGCTAGTCGGTCACGAACCGGACTTCACCCAAACTATTTCAGAATTGACCGGGGCCTCACTCAAACTTTCCAAGGCCGGTGTCGCCTTGCTCGATGTCGATCCTGAATCCGAAGAAGGAAAGCTGCTCTGGCTTTTTCCGCCAAAACTGGCGAAGAAATAACCGCATTATCCCCGGCGCTTTTTCTTTTTGGACGCCCAATCTTCGAGGAAGATCGAGATTCGTTTTGCAAACGCCTTCGGCGGCTCTGCGTAAAAGCGCCGCCCGAGTTCTAGCGCATCGCGACGCAATCGGTTACCACGCTTGCGAATGCGCTTCTGGAGTTGCGCCAGTTCATCACGCAGCGCCTCATCGCCACGTTCGTTCTCCAGGCGCGCCAGAAGAAAGTCGAAATCGTGGTCCAGACCCAATAGTTCGCCCAAAATTTTTGCGTCGGCGGCAATCTCTTCCAGAACCACCCCGTTAAGCGGCTGCAAAATGCGCAACTGATACCAGATATCTTTCACCCGCTTACGCCAGGCATGAAAATTCTCCGGGACGGGTTTTTTGATCGTTTTCGCGAGTCCGCGCTGGCCGCGTTTGTACGTTTTCCCGACCGCGCCGCAAATTTGCTTCCAGTTAATGCCGGCCAGCGGCCATTTCGAGAGGCGCTTTTCTACGCGTTCCAGTTTCGGAATCGCTTGTTTTTGCCAGCCGGCAAACGCCGCCGAGAAACTTTCCCGTTCCAGCGACAATAATTCTTCAATGCGCGGGAAGTGGTTTTCTCCGGAGCCCTTTGCCGTGTCGCCGCGCAGGTGAATCAGCGTTTGCAACCGCACCTGCGCGTCGCGCAAATCGGAGACGAGTCCTCCGATTTCGCGCACGCAGCGATCCTCGCGCGCATGCCGATTTTTTCCGACTTCGCCCACGGCAAGGCGCATGGCCGCGCGCAGTTTTTTAAGGTACTTGCGAACTTCGTGCACGGTGACGCCTCGTTGCTTTGCCGGGTGCCGGCACAATTCGAGTGCTGACTGGATTTGTTCGCAAAAAACTCTCGTCAGTCCGTCCGATAACGGTTCGCGCAATTTCAAACGGTAGCCCATACGGTCTGTTTACTCGTTAGCCAGTCTCACGTTGCTATAACGTTTTTCTCCCGTCACCTCCCTGCCAAACCAGGAAGGCGGCTTGAATTTGCGGCACGTTACATGGTCGGAGAATTCTACTTCGGCCACTACCAAACCGGAATGTCTGCCGCGATAAATATCAATCTCGATTAGTAGATTTCTCCAGGGAATTTCGTAGCGCAACTTGCGCAGTCTTCTACCCGCCGTGGCGGGCCAAAGCGCGGCGAACTGCTTCGGGCTAAGCCTGATCTCGCGTTCCTCCCGACTTCTGCTGCGACCTACCTTGAAAGTTAGCGATGCGGTCTTGCCTTTTTTACGGAGACGAACCTGCCTGCCTGCGGATTCTGTCGCCAGATAACCTTGCTCGATAATGTAATGCCGCGAGCGCTTGAGTTTCTCAGGTAGCCGCTTAAGCAAAAATTTACGTTCTATCTCGCGCGACGAGACATGGTAAGGCCGGCGCATCTCATCGACTCAAACGCTTCTTAAGCGAATCGCCAAGAATTATCCGCGAGAGAATTCAGATCTGACGGATGCGACCGTAGATTACGCTACTTTTTATTCAGCGCATCGGCTGCAGGATCAAAAGCGCAGATGGCTTAACTGCTATTTCAATTTCGCTCGGACTTTTCACCTTTTGATTTTTGCGCGGCCAAAGTTTGCCGTCGAAGTGAAGCGTCGAGGTTTCCCAAACAAATTTTAACTGGCGAAACCTGCGAAGGGGCAGTGGGAACTTGATTCTCCCTCCCGCCAGGCGCGCGTCGAGATACTCCATGAAGATGGAACGGTCCTCTTCCTGTACACACACGAAATCCAATCGGCCATCTTTGGTCGCGGCCTGCGATGCGAGATAAAGTACGGGGCCGACTGAGCGAATGTTCATCGCTTCCCAGAGAATGTAGCGATCCGAAATTTCTTCGCCGTCGATGTCGATCTTCCATTTCTGTGGTGGATAGTCGTGCAACATTCGGCGCAAAAGCGAAACGCAATCTGTGCGCCACTACGACGGCAAAGTTGTTCCGAGCAAGGACCCGATGGGTCGCGCGATTTTTTGGTTCACCATCACGCCTCTGGAAGGAGCCGAGGAAGGGACTGACCGCTGGGCGATCGAGCATAACTGGGTCTCAATCACTCCCCTGCGGCTCGATCTCACCGACGAAAAGGATCTCGCGCGCGCCTTATCGCTTCGGCAAACACCGCCAGTGCGCGCGGTTAAAAAATGGTAAAACAGTTTTCCCCGCAAGATTCGATAGCGCCACATGCCGCGGTTATGAACCCGTGGTGCGCTGGAGAAATTCGTTCAGCGCATCGGCAGCAGCGAATATCGGCCAGGCCGATATGGCCACAATGATGGAAAAGAGCAGCCCTTCGATGCCCAATTCCCAACTCTTTTCGCTCGCGAAATAACTCCGGGTTAATTCGCGGAACGACCTCAGAACCAATGATCGCCTGTCTGGCGTCCGTTTGATCATCCTTCTTCTCACTGTAATCACGCTCATAGTTGAGCGTTCGATAAACCCGGGCACGCGCCGCGTCAGGTTACGAATTGTCAAGATCGCGTGACGATCCAGTGACAGCGCTGCCTCGAACGCGTCGGCGATCATGCTACCAACATTGCCGAGGACGCTGTTTACACCGCCGCAGCGGAAGGCATCAGGCATGGCTCTTCCGTCAAAGCAACCTGATCCGCTCCGCAATTGCGACGAATTTCTCCGAAAGGCCGAGCCTTACGGTTTCGCGGAAGCTGCTGGCGAGGCGGTTGGTGGTGGGGCGCTACCGGCTGGCAAAACGCCGGCCCCAGAGTTCGGCGCAGCAGAAGCTACCGGCGATGGAGAAGTCTGCGGAGCCGCAGGCGCCGGCGAACTTTGTGGCGCCCCCTCCGACTTCATCAGTTCGCGCCGGAATGCACTGTTGGCCGTACCTTTGTGAGCATTGAGAATCGATAAGGCAAGCGTCAGCGCGAAGAAAATACCGGCCAGCCAGGCCGTGAACTTCACCAGCACGTTGGTCGTTTGCGCGCCGAAAATATTTTCCGTCACCCCGGCGCCAAACGCCGCGCCCAGGCCCTCGCTCTTTGGCCGCTGCATCAGGATCACGAGCACCATGAGCAGCGACACCAGCACGAAGAGCGCTAGGCAGAAATTGATCAGCAAATTCATCGGGACGCGAAATATCGCCCAAGCAGAACCGGAAGCAAACCCGCTTGCGCTAGATGCCCGATGCTGGACGGACAGTCGCGTAGTGGAAATCAAGTATCCAGTTGTCTAGCATCCAGCATCTTTCTTAATCTCATTCCAAATCGCGTCCATCTCTGCGAGATCGACATCGCCCAGTTTTTTCCCACGCGCTTTAAGTTCGTCCTCCAATCGATTGAATCGCGCGACAAATTTGTCCGTCGCTTTCTGCAGCGCGCTTTCCGCATCGATTTTGCATTTCCGCGCCAGATTGACGACCGCAAACAGCAAATCGCCAGTCTCGTCTTCGATCATCTCTCGATCTTGCGACGCGCCCGCCTCTTTGATCTCGCGAAGTTCTTCTTCCACTTTCGCGATCACGTCGCGCACCTCGGTCCAGTCGAAATTCACGCGCGCGGCTTTGGATTGCGCTTTTTGCGCGCGTATCAGTGCGGGCAGCGCCTTGGGCAAACTGGCCAGATAATGTGGGTCGGCCTGTTTCTCTTCGCGCTTGATCGCTTCCCATTGCTTGAGCACGGCGCCGGAATCACGCATGTCGCTCGTTCCAAACACATGCGGGTGTCGCCGCACCAGTTTGTCAGAAACTTCCCGGACGACCTTATCGATATCGAAGCGCCCTGCTTCGTGGGCGATCTCCGCATGCATGATTACCAGCAGCAGAAGATCGCCCAGTTCCTCGCAAAAATGTGCGTCATTTTCCGCGCGCGCGGCCTCCGCCACTTCGTAAGCTTCTTCAAGTAATGCCGGCAGGAGAGACTCGTGCGTTTGCTCGCGGTCCCACGGGCAACCGCCGGGTGCGCGCAGCTTTGCCACAATGTCGCAGAGCTTCGCAAAGTGAACGCCCGTCGATTGATCCATTTCGAACCAATCAAACATCAAACCTCAAACATCAAACATCCGTTAAATTCGCCAGAGCGAACGATGCGTACCGAACTCTGAAATCTCGCCGGAGGATTTCTTGCTAACGTAAATCGTGATCGTGATCACGATGAGGAACGTTCCGACAAGAATGAACGCCACGAGCCAGGAGGGAATATGTCCCACGCGCAGCGCATGATAAAACCCAACCAGGCTGTCCATGGCCATCGGCGCGTGCAGGAAAATTTTCGTGATCCACGCCACCAAAATGAGAATGAAAATGAACATGTAATTCCGTTTCAGGCGGCGTCCCACTGCTTCCAGCTTGCTGATTTTGAAGCAGGGCAAGATCAAATCTTCGCAGACGAGTTTTTTCCATTCGCCCTGAAGCATCTCGCGATTTTCCATCACCATCGGCACCAGGAAATGCGCTTCGAGCATACGCACGCGCGCGCGGAATGCGTCGTAGAAACGGTAACGGCGCGCCTCGATCCAGAGCAGCACCCAAACAATGGCCAGATTAAAAAAGAAGATGATGTGCGGCACTTCGCGGGTGGAAAAGGCAATGGTAATAATGGCGGTGCTGCTGGTGATGGCCCAGTTCGTGGTTACATCCAGCCGCTGCCGCCACACCATGATCCGCCCCATTTCGCCCCGATAAAAATGCGACATCGCATTGACATAGCCTGGGTCGTAAATGCTGCGCTGGAAGGAGATCGTCCTCTCTTCCTTTTCAGCTAATGCTGTATTTTGAGTTGCCACGGCGCGCTACTTAACTGGATAACTGGCTTTGCCGGATAATCCAATAAATCTCTCCACTCCTTAATGGCTATCGCGCTCGCTGACCTTCTCGATGAAAAGCAGGTGATCCTGCGGCTGCGCTCGCGAAAACCGGCGAACGCGATCCGCGAGATCGTTCAGGTGCTCGCACACAACGGCAAGATCGACATGCCGGAGACTTTTCTCGAACAAGTGTTCGCGCGCGAGCGGGCGCATCCGAGTGTCGTTGAAAACGGTGTCGCGTTTCCACACGCGCGCACCGATTTAGTGAACCAAATCGTCCTCGGCATCGGGCGGAGTCGCGCCGGCATTCCATTTGGACAAAGCGGGACGCGTGCGCATCTGATTTTCGTGATCGGCGTGCCGCAGCAATTAGTGAATGATTATCTTATCTGTGTCGGCACACTGGCGCGCTTGGCAAAGGATGAGGCGATACGATCGACCCTGCTCCATGCGGAAACGCCGCGCGAATTTTTGGACGCGCTCGCCGTGGAAACTCTGTACCCGGGTCCGTGACGCCAGTTTGGCTAGCATCATGGGTGCCGCCTGCAGCTACACCGCGACGCGCTGGCCTTCTATTTCGCCCGCCGGAGCAACGCTGGATTTGCTCTTGCCATATCGCCAGACCGCGAACCCGACGAATAAAAGATCGAGCGTCGCAATTGACCGTGGGCGGATGCGAACTGCGCGTCTGTCTGACCGACTCTAACCCCTCGGCGCATCCTCTCGAGTAAGTGAGAAATGTTGGGTTCTTCGCCATTTCCGTTTGCGTAAGATGAAATGGCGCGGATAACTTAAAACCCGTGTTCAGCTTGACGATGCTCGGCAGCGGCAGCGCGGGCAACAGCGCACTGGTCGCCACGGATCATTGCAGGATTCTTGTCGATAGCGGCCTGAGCGCGCGACAATTGGTGTTGCGTCTGGCGGAGTGCGGCGTCGCGCCGGAACAGCTTGATGGCGTGCTTCTCACTCATGAACACACCGACCACATCTGCGGACTTGAAGTGTTTTGCCGCAAATTTGATGTACCGATTTATTGTAATCGACTCACGGCTGAAGCACTTCGTTGCAATGGTCTCTTAAATCGGCACCGAAATTGGCGAATTTTTGCGACTGGTTCCGAGTTCTCGATCTGCGACATCACGGTGCAAACATTTCCCGTACCGCACGACGCCGTCGATCCGCTTGGGTTGGCATTTCACGCCGGCTCGGGTGTGCTGGGTTTCATCACCGATCTTGGCTACGCGACGAAGATGATCATCGAACGCTTGCGCCAAGCGCAAACGCTCGTGATCGAAACCAATCACGACGAAAAACTCTTGCAGAACGATACGCATCGGCCGTGGCCGGTGAAACAACGAATCCAATCGCGACATGGTCACCTCTCGAACAGGGCGGCAGCAACCGTGATTGAAGAATTGCTGCGGGGAAAAATCGAGCGCGTCGTGTTGGGTCACCTCAGCCGCGATTGCAACACGCCCGAGCTCGCTCTGGCTGCCGTGCGCGCATCCCTGGGAAAGTGCGGGAAGATCGACATGGAAATCCATATCGCCGCCCAATCCGAACTCAGTCCCCGATTTCGAATCGGTGAAACAAAACCAGGCGCGTTTCAGCCAAGTTTCGAGAATGCGTTTTTTCAAACCGCGCCCGTTCTGTAGCGGCTGTCTATGACTGCCGCAATATCAGAGGATTGTCGGCCGCAGACCGCCGCTACAGATCTGACCATTCGCGACGCGGTCGAGGCGGACCTCCCGGCAATCATCGCAATTTATAACGCCGCGATCGCAACGCGAATTGCCACGGCGCAACTCGAGCGGGTCAACATCGAGGAAGGACACCATTGGTTGAGCGACCATTCAACGGATGGTTATCCGTTCTGGGTCGCGGAAATTGAGGGGCGCGTGGCTGGTTGGCTCAGTTTCAAACGGTTCCTGCCGCGTTGTGCGTATCGCGGTACGGCCGAGATCAGCGTTTACGTCGATGAAAAATTGCGGCGCCGCGGCGTGGCCCGGCGTCTGGTGCGGGAAGCAATCGCCCGTGCGCCATCGCTCGGGATCAACGCACTCGTCGGTCTGATCTTTGGGCACAACGAACCGAGTTTGAAATTGTTCGAGCAACTCGGCTTTCAACGCTGGGGACATCTGCCGGGCGTTGCGCAACTCGAAGCCGTGGAACGAGACTTGATCGTGATGGGCCAACATTGTCCCGCGCGGCGTGACGCGATTGTAAAAGAAACGACTTACGCCGACACGCTGCAGCCGCATAGCTACAAGGACTGCCTGAATTTGATGCGAACGCTGATGGATTACCGGCAGCAGCCGATTCATTCGACGCTCCTCAAAATCCGCGACAAATATTCCATGCTGCATCTGGACGTGCTGATCCTGATCTATCATTTTGCGAAAATTTGTTCCGGATCGGTTCTCGAGATCGGCGCGTTTGTTGGCGGGGCCACCATCGCTGCGGCATCCGGCGTGCGCGATTCGCGCGGGCAAAAGAAGCTCATCGCAATCGAACCTGGGGGCAGCGTGAAACACAAGCGGCTCGGCACGCGCAACATATTCCGCGACTTGGAACGCAATCTTTCCCGGCACCGCGTCTCGGAAATGGTCACCCTGGTCAAGGGTCGCTCGTTTGAGCGGGCAACGATCGCCGCAGTTCATCGAGCACTCGGCTCGGATAAAATCGGTCTGCTGATCCTCGACGCCGATGCCGGGAAACGGCGCGACATCGAGTGTTATCGCGATAAATTTGCTGAGGGCTGTTGGATGGTCATCGACGATTACTGCCGAGCCGATTCAAACGCAAAGAGCGCACCGAGCCGCGCGGACGTGGACGCGCTGGTTGCCGCGGGCGCGTTGGAACCGCTGGGGTTCTACGGCTGGAGCACGTGGGTTGGCCGATCGCGCAGCAGCGCCACCACCGTAAAAACTTAATCACTCTATCAGGGCCAAAGCCCGCGGCGAAACAGAAGCGTGAAGCGTCGCCAGCTATTCCGGCAACACTTCACCATTGAAATGCAAGGCAAGACGTTGAAGCGTTTCGCTCCCACATGAGAAACTGGAAAGGTATTCAGTTATTTGTGCTTGTTAGCACCGGAGCGGTTCTAACGGCGTGCGCGTCAAACAAGAAAATAGGTTGGCTCGCCGGCACGGAGCAACACTCCAAATGGGGTTACTACAGCGGTGAACCGGTGACGCGATGGAATCCGGATGGACGAACCATGACGCTGGAAAGCGAATTGCGGTACACTGATCCGGAGGGCGTCGTCTGGATCGCGCCAGCAGGATCGGTTGTCGATGGCGCTTCCATCCCACGCTACCTCTGGTCGATCATGGGCGGGCCTTTCGAAGGAAAATATCGGAACGCCTCGGTCTTGCACGATGTCGCTTACGGGCAGCGCAATCGCCCGTGGCAAGATTGCGACCGCATGTTTTACAACGCGATGCGCTGCGGCGGCGTGAGCGCCGTTGAAGCCAAGACGATGTATTACACGCTCTACAAGTTCGGACACCATTGGAAATTCCCAATCAAACGCGCGAAACCCGTGAAGTATGAGGGGGGGCTGGTCGCAAGGGCGCAAGAGATCCCACGCGCCATTCCTGTGAATCCGGCTGAAATCAATCAAGCGCGCGAATGGATTCGGAGCGCCGATCCCACTCTTGATCAAATCGAGCAACGAGCCGACACCGAAGCGTGGTGACGTCCGACTTCAGTGGAACGCGTTGCCCTCAATGCGTTCGCAGCTTGCTTGCGGCGACCGCGTGCGCTAAGCGTACGCCATGCATTTTTGCCGGCATAGCTCAGCTGGTAGAGCAGCTGATTTGTAATTCAAGAAAGAGTTTTGCCTGCGTTTTCAGCGGCTTGCGCACCCTTGCGGACGCTAGGTGTTTCGACAATGCGACGTTTGCCGCGCGTAGCGCGGAATTGCGCCGTTTTGCGGCAAAAAATTCTCAGGCCATAGAAAACGACCGTGAATGGCAAGTGAGTCCTCGCGCGTGCGCGCGTGCGCGAGGGTTAGTCGGGTCGGCCGGAAATACGATTCCCGGAAAGGGTAAACCTCGAAAGCGTGCTGCGGGTTCGCGAGTTTAGGCTCGCGGTGTTTTCTTTTCCTATAGTAATTTGCCGGAACCAGCGAAAGTTCGCTGATAAACTCAGCATGTAGGATGGATAATTTCCTGGCGATATCGAGATATGCCCACTGATTCTCAGTCCGAGCTTCAATTGGAGATTGGCCACGTTCTTTTCATGGACGTGGTCGGTTACTCGAAATTGCTCCTCGACGAACAGCGCGAACTCCAAGAACAACTCACCCAAATCGTCACAAATACCGAGCAGGTTCACGTTGCAGAAGCGGCAGGGAAACTGATTCGGGTTCCCACTGGCGATGGAATGGCGCTCGTCTTCTTCAACAGTCCAGAAGCTCCGGTGCAATGCGCGATTGAGGTCAGCAAGGAATTACGCAATTATGCTCGGAAGAGCAGGAAGGACTGGCGAGGCGATACAGGAGTTTCAAATGGCTCTGCAACTGGCTCCGGGCGCGGCAACCACTCACTTTAATCTGGCCAATCTCTTGGTGAAACAGCACGCCTATGACGAAGCGATGGCGCACTATTCGGAAGCGCTGCGTCTTGATCCCGTGTTTGTGGAGGCTCATTGTAATATCGCTTCGCTCCTGCTGGAAACGGGCAGGACAAAAGATGCAGCGGCTCACTACGTTGCCGCATTGCAGACGAAGGCCGACCATCTGCCAGCAATCGTGAGTCTCGCATGGATTTACGCCACCGCCAGCAGCGAGGCGGGAAGTCAACATGCTACTGAGGCTGTGCGCCTGGCGGAGCAAGCCTGCCGGATCTCAGGCTGCAAGCAAAGCGGAGTGCTCGATACGCTCGCCGCTGCTTATGCGAATGCGGGACGATTTCAGGACGCTATAAAGATCGGCAAAGAGGCGTTTTCCATCGCAAAAGCCGCTGGGGAAGATGATTTCGCGGATTCCATCCGTGCAAGGATTGCTCTGTATGAAAATGGATCGCCTTTTCGTGGCGATAAATAATCGCACCACAAAAAATGGATAATCAGCGCATGCGGTGATCAGGAGTGAGCCTAAGTCCGACCCCCGTAAACAACTTCGTCGGCGAGCCGAGACCGACCTGAAAAAAAGGGTTTGTTCGGTCGGCGAATTTTTGGCTGTAAAAACGGCGGCACCGCCGCGATCTCCATGCTGTTCCACAATGGCAACTGGATTGCGCTATTCCCAGAGAGGATCTCGATCTTTCAGGAACGCTGTAGAACGTGCAATTCGTGTCGACCGTTCCGGATGCCCGGGCAACGCGGATTGTGAAAAATGATCATCGACGTTGCAAGGTGGCGCTCGAACGCATATTCGACTACAACGATGCTAAACGGCCAGAAGATTGTCGTAGTGATGCCCGCTTACAATGCGGCGCGCACGTTGCGACAGACTTATGAGGAGGTGATGGCGCAAGGTATTGTCGATCTTGTTATCGTTGTGGACGACGCCAGCCAAGATGAGACCGTCGCGGTGGCGCGCACCCTTGACCGAGTGGAAGTGGAGGTTCATCCCATGAATCGCGGCTATGGCGCGAACCAGAAGACATGCTATCGCCACGCGCTTGCCGCCGGGGGAGACATCATCATCATGATTCATCCGGATTACCAGTACACGCCACGACTCATTCCAGCGATGGCGGCGCTGGTGGCGAGCGGCGTCTATCCGTGTGTCCTTGCTTCCCGCATTCTTGGTGGCGGCGCACTTCGCGGCGGCATGCCTTGGTGGAAATATATCTCGAACCGTTTTCTTACCTTTGTCGAGAATCTTCTCCTTGGCGCGAAGCTGTCGGAGTACCACACCGGCTACCGTGCCTTCTCGCGCCGACTGCTGGAACGGCTACCGCTCGAGGCAAATTCAGATGACTTTGTTTTCGACAACCAGGTTCTTGCCCAAGTGATCTCGTTGGGCTGCTCGATTGGGGAAGTGACCTGCCCAGCGCGGTATTTGCCCGAATCCTCGTCGATCAACTTCCGAAGAAGCGTCCGCTACGGATTAGGTTGTCTCGCCACCGCCTTTCGTTACCGCTTGGCGCGTTGGGGAGTCGTCCGTCCGATTGCTTAAAGGACGGTCGATGCGACGGCCTATGGCTCCAACGTGCAGCACCCCGATTATCCTACTCAACACGTGGTGGCCACCAATCCAGACTCTTCGACTCCGACTGCCAGCTCTCCCCATTTTCGATTTTCGATCGACAATTTTCGACTTACACCGCCGTTTTCACCTACGCGCAGGGTCATGCCCATCACCCGGAAAATACGGTCGCGTTTTACCAGGTAACCGGGCGAATCGAGATCGCGCGGGCGAGGGAGATCGACATCGACGATTTTCTGAATCGTCGCAGGACGATTGCTCACCACCAGCACGCGATAGGCAAGCTGGATGGCTTCTTCGATGTCGTGGGTGACAAAAAGAATAGTTTTCTTTTCGCTTTGCCAGATCCGCACCGGATCACTGCGCATTTTTAATTGCGTCAAAAAATCGAGCGCGCCGAACGGGTCGTCCATGCAAATGATGGATGGATACGCCGAAAAAGCACGGGCGATCTCGAACAGAGCCAGACGGGTTCGTTAGGCTGAAACGTCGGCGGCTTTGCCCGCAAAATGGAGATGTTCGAGAATCTGGCTGCGCAGGCGGAGGAATGGTTCGCTGGTGCGATCGCGTGGACGGAGGAGGTCGATGTCGATCTTGCGATCGACGCGTCCGGGCGCCGGGGTCATGACAAGGATGCGATCGCTCATGTAAATTGCCTCGTCTATGTCATGCGTGACGAGAAGCATGGTGGTGCGGCGATTTTCCCACAGGCGCAGTACTTCGTCCTGCATGCGCATGCGAGTGAACGCGTCGAGCGCGCCGAGTGGTTCATCGAGCAGAAGCACTTTGGGATGATTGATGAGCGCGCGGGCGAGGGCGACGCGCTGCGACATGCCACCGGAAAGGTGATGCGGATATGAATTGGCGAACGCTTCGAGTCCGACCAGTCGCATGAAATCGGAAACCTCATGACGCTGCGCCTCGAGTACACCCCGCGCAACCAGGCCTGCTTCGATATTCCGTCGCACGGTGAGCCATGGAAAAAGATTCGGATCTTGAAAAACGAGACCGCGCGCTGCGCTCGGTCCAAGAATTTTTTCCTCGCCCACAAGCAGCTCGCCGGCATCAGGAAAATCGAGACCGGCAATGAGTCGAAGCAATGTCGATTTTCCGCAACCGCTCGGCCCGACTAACGACACGAGTTCGCCGGCGGCGATGGAAAACGAAATGCCGTCGAGGGCAAGGCGGGTTGTGCCCGGCGCGTCCGGGACCGCAAAACTTTTGTGGACTTCGTGAACGCGAAGCGCTGACCCGACCGCGATATTGGTCGTTACCACTTGATCATTCCCTTCTGCCAAACGAGGACTCGATCGCGCAATTTGAAGAGCAAAGTCATGATGGTGGAGAAGAAGGCCGCCATGATGATTAGCGCGGCAAAAACTTTTCCGTACTCGGCCCAGCCTTGCGCCCAGCTCACATACCAACCCAGCCCAGATTTTACGCCTACACTTTCGGCGACCACGAGAGTCAGAAACGATGCGCCGAGGCCCATGAACAGACCGACAAATATGCTCGGTAACGCCGCCGGAATGGCGACGCGAAAAATGAGGTAACGCTGATTGGCACCCAGCGTGCGCGCAACATCGAGATAGGAAGCGCGCGTGTTCGAAATGCCGGACGAGGTGAGCATCGTGACCGGGAACCAAACCGCGAGCGCAATGAGCGCGGCGGCGGAAATTGTCGCCGACGGCGATACCACCATGGCGAGCGGAATCCACGCCGTCGCCGGCACGGGACCAATCACTTTAAGCAACGGCATTCCCCAGTAGCGCGCCGAGTTCGACCAGCCAATGCAAACGCCGCTCACAAAGGCTGCGAGCGCGCCGAGGACATAACCGGCGAGCAGCAAGACTAACGAATGCCAGGTGCTGTCGAATAACAGCGCGCGATCGCTGATCATGCTTTGCAAGACCGCGGCTGGGCTCGGGAAATACGGCAGCGGCAACCAATGCCAGCCCGCAGTGATGAGTTCCCACGCGCAAAGAAGCAACACCGCCGCCGTGAACAACGGCCGCATTCGCCACACCGCCACGCGCAGCCGGCGCCAGCGATGCTGGCCTACAGCAATTAAGATCGACACTATCAAAAACGTCGCGAGGAAATTCGTGTAGGTGCGCGCTTCCATCGGCGTTTCGTTTTTGTAAACGGCGAGGTGCGCGGCAAAGGCGATCGCGCCGGCCAACGGCACCGCCAGCAATGCCGTGTTCCAAAAATTTTCGGATGCAGCGTTGTTAGGCGCCTTCAATCACTTCGTCGTTGCGATGGCTTTCTTCGCTTTGCAGCAGGACTCTTCCTTGTCCTGCAAAATCAATTCCGCGTACAGGCGGATGTCCTGGTTCGGCGGGACCTGGCCCCCAGCGACTTTTTCAACTTGCAAATTCTGTAGCCATTCGTCCGTCACGCCGTCGAGATGCGCGAAGGCGCGCTTGCCCAATTCCGCCACGTTCGTCGACGGGCTCAACATTCCCGCCACCTTCATCTCCGCCGCTGCCGAATTCACCGCCGCTTCTGCTCCCGAAACGCTGGGGACATAACGCAAATGTGAGATCGCCACCGTGTTCAACTCGGGATTCGACGCGAGATATTTTTTCTCAACTGACAGCCGCGCTGCCGCCGCCGGATTTGCTTCGACCCACTTCGCGCCTTTGAGCAACGCGCGCGTCGCCGCCGCCGCCGCTTTCGGATTCGCCGCGAGAAATTTTCCATTCACGATCACAGCGCAGCAATACTCATCCTTGTACGGCGCATCTTGCGCTTGATCGGCAACGTTCTTCACTTTGCCCTGCGCAACTAACAGACTGCCGATCGGTTCCGAATCCGCCACCGCGTCCACCTCTCCCTTGTCCAGCGCAAGTCCAAGTTCGCCTGCGGGAAAAACGCGCCATGTAATTTCCTTTGCGGGATCAATTCCGTGCGCGCCAAGCACGCGATTGGCGAAAATGAACGGCGGCGTGCCCATTCCGGGAACACCGATGCGTTTGCCACGAAGATCGCCAACGGTGTTGATCTTTCCGTTGACCGGCGCCTGCACGCGCAGACAGCCGCGATGAATTCCGCCGGTAAATTTGACATCGAGGCCCTGCTCGATCGGCTTGAGAAAATACATTACCAGGTGGTGCGTTATGTCGAACCCGCCGAGCGCGAGCACGTCCTTGTAATTCGCCCATTCGCATTTCACCAGCTTAACGTCGAGCCCTTCCTCTTTGAAAAATCCGTTCTCAACCGCGCTGAAAATCGGCGCTTCGCACGTGATGCCGACGTAGCCGACGCGGACGGTATTGGAAAGACGGGGCGTTGAACCGCGATTTTTGTTGCAACCAGCCATGATCAGCACACTCAGCGTGGCTGCTGTGATGAGTTTGGGATACACCATTTTCAATATTCGGCGGTTTCGAAAACAGAGCAATCAAGCTTTAGCGAAGAACCACAAGCCGCGCGCATCAAGAGATCCGCAACGAATCGAAAGGCGAACTATTAAGCCTGCCAGCCATGCATTCAACGATTGTTTGGTGCGGCAGAGTAATGGGTTGATTTCGTCTGCAACACTTCAATAATCCATCATTCACTTCGACCCATGCGCAGGAAAATCGTCGCCGCCAATTGGAAGATGAACATGACGCAGGCCGAGTCGGCGCGGTTTGTTGAGTCGTTGCTACTCGATCTGGGCGACATTACTGATGTCGAAGTTGTGATCGTGCCGCCCTTCACCGCAATTGCCAAGGTGATGGAAGCCCTCGGTAAATCGCAAAACATCAAGGTCGGCGCGCAAAACATGCATTGGGAGCGGAGCGGCGCTCTCACGGGCGAGATCAGCGCCGCGCTGCTACGCGATTTATTTGTCCATTACGTCGTGCTTGGGCATAGCGAGCGCCGCACCCTGTTCGGTGAGACGGACGAAATCGTGAACCTCAAAGTGCGCGCCGCGCACGAAGCAACGTTGCGCCCCATCGTTTGCATTGGCGAAACGCTCGAACAGCGCGACAAAGGCAACGTCGAAAAAATATTGGCGATCCAACTGCGCGGCAGCCTCAAGGAATTGAGCGAAAAGGAACTTCAGGAAACGGTGATTGCCTACGAACCTGTATGGGCGATTGGCACTGGTCGCAACGCCACGCCCGAGCAAGCGCAGGAAGCGCACGCGTTCATTCGGCACATCCTGCGTGAAATGGCCAGTGACGCGACGGCAGAGCGCGTCCGCATTCAATATGGCGGCAGCGTGAAACCGGAGAACGCGCACGAGCTCATGAGCCAGCCCGATATCGATGGCGCGCTCGTCGGCGGCGCCAGCCTTGACCCCCGCAGCTTCGCACAAATCGTCAAGGGCTCGCGCGAGAGGTAGGCTGCGACAGCCTTACGGTCAGCCCGTAGCGCCAATCGGATTCCGCAGCGCGACGTCCTTAGCGCTTAATCTCCAGATATGCCCGGGCCTGGGCATGATTGGTGCCAGGCTGGAGTTCTTCGATGCGCATTTGTTTCAGGAACCAGCGGTTTTCGATTTTTTGCGCGGAGACGACTTCGAAGCGTTTGGCGAGTTGTGCGTTCCAGTCGAAGCCTTCCATCCGCATCAATGCGCCACTGATCTTATCGACCCACAACAGCACATTCGAATATTGCGACTCGCGCGAAGGCGCGCGCAATTGCAGTTTCCAGCAGGCGCGGGTGCGGACATTTTCCTCGCCCAAAACACGCGCGCTCGGCCAGTAGAGAAATTTAAATGCCAGATCCTCGTAGGTCAGAATCGTGCCCCGGATCGTTTGGTGAAGCTTCGAAGCAGCAAACTTTTCGGCTCCACTATCTGTGACCAGATCAAGTCGCGAACTGTTTTCGCCCAATCGCAATTGCAGCACTTCGTCTGGATTAGAGAATGAATACCGAATGAGTGGTCCGTTTTGCGTGAGGCGAAATGGGGCAACCACATCGTTTTGCCGAAGCTGTCCCTGTAGATCGATTTGCTGCCGGGCCTCCATCATCCGAACCGAAGCGAGAATGTCTTTCGCAGAAGGCGCGGGCTGAGCGAAGCTCGAGAACGAAAACACGAAGAGAACCGCGGCAATTTTTCGCATGACTCAGTTTTGGTTTTAAGTGTTAACCTTCAAACCGATGAAGTTCGCGAACAACACTTAAAGCTTACAAGTTGGACCAAAGTCTCTTTCATCTCATTAACGAACGCTGGACGAATCCGGTGTTCGACTTGCTGATGGCCGCGCTCAGCAATGGCGCAATTTGGAAGCCATTGTTCATTGCTGTCGCGCTCGGCGCGCTTTTTTTTGGCGGATTCAAGGGACGCGCGTTCGTTATCTGCTTGCTTCTGGCCCTCACGGTGGCGGAGCTGTTTACAGGAATATTGAAGACTGCATTTGATCGTCATCGGCCCAAGCAGGTAGAAAGCGTCCGGATGGTGCAACTGCAAAGGACGCGTCCCGAGTTTCTGACGCTTTTCAAGAGACCGGGCATCCGTTTTTCTGATCAATCGGACCGTAACCGTTCGGGGCCTTCGTTTCCGTCCGGGCACGTTGTAACCAACACGATCATTGCCACGTACTGCACACTTTTTTACCGGCGGCGCGGCTGGCTCTACTGGATCGTTACCGCAGCGGTCGGCTACTCGCGAATCTATCTTGGGGCACATTGGCCCAGCGACGTCGTCGGGACGCTATTTCTGGCCATTGGCGAAGCGCTGCTCTTGTTGGGATTGTTCGAGCTGATCTGGAGAACAGTGACGCGAAAATGGATGCCGTGGCTGCTTGCGCAGCATCCGGGTTTGATTGGTGATTTTCGCGGTAGGGCGCGACGGCCGGGCGCGCCGCAACGATCCATATGAGCACCACGCGCGCGGTCTGGCTTTTCATCATTGCGCTGACGGCGATTCGATTGTCGATGTTAGCGACGACCGATCTCGAATTTGACGAAGCGCATTACTGGATGTGGTCGGAGCACCTGGCGCCGGCGTACTTCAGCAAGGGGCCGGGCATTGCCTTTGCCATGCGCGCCAGCACCGCCATTTTTGGGGCGAATGAGTTCGGGGTGCGCTTTTTCAGTCCAGTCCTGGCGGCCGGCACGAGCCTGCTTCTGTTTTATTTTGCGCGACGCTTGTTCAGTGCAACCGCCGGCTGGTGGGCAATGGTCGCCTTAAATGTCACGCCGATTTTTAACATCGGCGCGTTCGTTATGACGATTGATTCGCTGTCGGTTTTTTTCTGGCTGGCGGCGATGTTCACATTCTGGCTGGCGGTGGAGAAGAGTCCGCGTTTCTCCTGGCATTGGCCGCTCACTGGATTGCTAATTGGACTTGGGTTTCTCTGCAAATACACGAACGCATTTGAGCTTATTTCAATTTTGCTCGTGCTCGCCCTAGCTCCCCGGCTCCGGCAGGAATTTGCGCGTCCCGGCTTATATTTGCTGCTTGGCGTGTTCGCTTTGTGCAGTGTCCCGCCGATCATCTGGAACGCGCAGCACGCCTGGATCACGCTCGCGCATCTGCAGTCACGCGGCGGCGTTGAGCACGGTTTTGGCTTCCATCCCGGTGAGGTGATCAAGTTTCTCGGCGAGCATTTCCTGGCCTATTCGCCATTCCTGTTTCTTGCACTCGCCTTGGGCGTGATTGGAAGCTGGCGACGGGTGAACCAGCAATTCAAGGTCCTGTTTCTGATGTGGTTTGGGTTGCCAGTATTCGTTTTTTATTTGCTGTTGTCGATTAACAAAAGCGCCGCGCCTAACTGGGACGGACTCGCCTTCTTTGGCTTCGGTTTGCTGGCAATTTATTTCTGGTGGGAGCGGCTCGAAGCGAGCCTCATCCTGCGCCTCTGCGCGGGCGCGGCGTTGCTGATTGGATTAGTCATGAGCATCATCGCGTTAGACACTGACTTGCTGCACACAGCGGGCTACGAATTGTGGCGGAAGGATCCGAGCAATCGAATGCGGGGATGGAAAAGTGCTACCAGCGCAGTTGAAGAAATCCGGGGCGATCTGGAAGCGAAACTGGGCGAGAAACTTTTCCTCATTGCCGACGCGCGCGATCGCGCGTCGGAAATCTCCTTTTATTTGCGCGACAAACGAACGGAGGGCCCTGGGCATCCGCCCGTTTATATCACCGAATCGCAGGACCTGGAGAATCAGTTCTCATTTTGGCCGCGTTACGATGAATTTGTCGAAATAAAGCCGGGTATGCCGCGCCCTGACGGCGAAGTTTACACGGAGGAGAACGGCATCAATCCCTTCGTTGGACGCGACGCGCTGTTCATTCGAGAAGGAGAAAACGAACATGTGCCTCACAATATTCGAGTCGCCTTTCAATCGGCCGAGCCGGTGGGAACCATCGAAGTGCGGCGTTACGGCAAGTTGTTGCGCTCGTGGAAAGTGTTTCTTTGCCGAAACTATCGGACACTTCCGTTATGAGCGACCCGTCCCACGCACCCGCAGTTTCCGTGGTAGTGCCGCTTTTTAACGAGGAAGCGAATATTTCGATCTTGCAATCGGAACTGCGCCAAGCTCTGGGCGGACTCGATCATGAGATCGTTTTTGTGGACGACGGATCAACGGATCGCACGGCGGAGCGAATCGAAGCCGCTCCGAACGTTCGATTGATCCAGTTTGAAAAGAATGCGGGACAAAGCGCGGCCATTTATGCCGGGCTCAAGGCCGCCTGTGGCGTGACCGTGGTTCTTATCGATGGCGATCTGCAAAATGATCCGGCCGATATCCCGAGGCTTCTCGGCGAGGTCGCGTGCGGGGCCGATCTTGTCTGTGGTTATCGCGCCCAGCGCAAAGACACGCTGGTAAAGCGACTGACTAGTTGGATCGCCAACGCCGTTCGCAGCCGGTACGCGAAAGACGGAGTGCGCGACACAGGTTGCACACTAAAAGCGATGCGGCGCGAATGTGTCGGCGCGCTCGTTCCGTTCAAGGGAATGCATCGATTCATCCCCGCGCTGATCAAAGGCGCAGGCTACACGCTCGTTGAAATTCCAGTCAATCATCGGCCCCGTCGGTTTGGTCATAGCAAATACGGTTTGGCTAATCGCGCGTTGCGCGCCACCATCGATATGTTCGGCGTGCGCTGGCTGCTCTCGCGGCGATTGAATTACAAAGCGCGAGACAGAATGTGACGACTGGCCGAATGTGACCTATGCCAAAACGCGCTTGTCAACCTAAAGGCTCCCGCTAAGGTTCCCCTCCCGTCCTCGGGAATTCGCATGTCCTTGGCCAACTTACTTTCTGCCGAGCAAATCATCCCGGAGATGAACGCGACCGAGCGTTGGCCTGCCATCGTCGAACTAATCGATCTGCTTGTTCAGCTGGGCAAAATTAAAGAGCCGGATCGCGATCCCGTTCTTGCGGCACTCAAGCAGCGCGAGGAAACCATGAGCACTGGGATTGGGTTCGGCATTGCCATTCCACATTGCTCCTCTGACCGGCTCGACGAAGTGGTGGCCGCGTTTGGGAGATCGACAAGTGGAATCGAGTTCGACGCGTTGGATAACGCGCCGGTAAAGTTCGTTGTTCTTTTTATTGTCCCGAAAAATCAATTTCAAACGCACCTGCGCACGCTGGCTTCGATCGCAAAGTTTCTGAACGACCGGTCCGTGCGCGAGAGCCTGGCCAGCGCGAAATCTGCCGACGAAATCTTGTCGATCTTTCGCGATCGCTCGTAGCTGTAGCGGCGGTCTATGGCCGCCGAGGGAATGTCGATGCGGCGCTCACAGAGCGCAGCTACAGTTCCGAGTCTCCTAATGGAAACCTTCCAGTCACTTCTCGCAAAGAAGCTTTCGGATGCTTTAGCAAACGCCGGTTTGCCAGACGCTGGCGAACTAGCGCAGGCGACTGATCCGCGCTTCGGCGATTATCAGACCAATGCTGCTCTCGTGCTGGCAAAGCAACGGGACGAAAATCCGCGAGATCTCGCGGAGAAAATCGTCGCGCGCCTCGATGTTGGTGATCTTTGCGAACCGCCGGTGGTCGCCGGCGTGGGTTTTATCAATTTCACATTGCGTACTGGCGCGATGGCGGAAAAGACGGTCGAAGTCCTGAGAGATGAACGGCTGGGCGTTGCAGAGGAAAGATCGACTCGGCGAATCGTGATTGATTTCGGATCGCCTAACGTGGCCAAGCCGATGCATGTCGGTCATATCCGCAGCACCGTGGTCGGCGACGCGCTGGCGCGCATCGCGGCGTTTCTTGGGCACGAAGTCGTCCGCGACAATCACATTGGCGACTGGGGGACACAGTTTGGGATGGTCATTTACGGGTGGAAAAATCTGCTGGATCAGCAAGCGCTTCAGCGCAATCCGCTGGCCGAGATCGTGCGCGTTTACAAGGAGACAAACGAAAGAGCGAACAGCAATCCGCAAGTCCGCGAAGCCTGTCGCCAGGAGTTGGTGAAGTTGCAAGCCGGCGACAAGGAAAACACCGACATCTGGAACGAGTGCGTCGCGTTTTCGATGCAGGATTTCGAGCACGTTTACAAATTGCTCGACGTCCATTACGACCTCCAATGCGGCGAAAGTTTTTACCACGCTCGGCTGCCCGGCGTGGTCGAACGCCTGCTCAAATCCGGTATAGCTGAGATCAGCGAAGGCGCGGTAGTCGTTTTCTTCCGCGATAATCCTGAGCTGGCCGATAAACCGCTCATCATTCGCAAGCGGGATGGCGGATTTAATTACGCAACGACGGACCTCGCCACAGTCGATTATCGCGTCAACGATTTGAAAGCCGATGCGATTTGGTACGTGGTCGGCGCGCCGCAGATTTTGCATTTCAAACAAATTTTCGAGATCGCGCGGCGCGAAGGTTACGCGGCTGATCTGCGTCATATCACCTTTGGCAGCATCCTCGGCGAGGACCGCAAACTGATGAAGACGCGCTCCGGCGAAAACGTGCCGTTACGCGACCTTCTCGAGGAAGCGTGTAACCGAGCCCGGAGAATCGTTGAAGAAAAGAATCCGCAGCTTAGCGAGGATGAAAAGGTTGGCATTGCCGAAAAGATCGGGATTGGCGCAGTGAAGTATGCTGATCTGTCGCAGTACCGGATGACGGATTACATTTTTTCCTGGGAAAAGATGCTTTCCCTGCACGGCAACACAGCGCCGTATTTACAGAACGCCTACGTGCGCGTTCGCTCGATTTTCCGTAAGGCGCGCGAATCCGCTGTAGCCACGCCCCTGTGGGGCGTTAAGGAGGAGACGGGCCACAGGCCCGTGGCTACAGAACTCACGCTAAACGATTCGGCCGAAATCAATCTCGCCAAACGCCTGTGTCAGTTCGCGGAGATCGTTCCGCAGGTGTTGAACGACTTTCGCCCAAATATTCTGGCAAATTATCTGTTCGAGCTGGCCAACAGCTTTCACACATTTTATGAAGCCTGCCCGGTCTTGAAATCAGATGAACCAGCCCGCAGTTCCCGCCTCGCCTTGTGCGTTCTTACTGGTCGGGTTCTTTATCGCGGCTTGGATTTGTTAGGCATCAAAGTGCCGGAGAAAATGTAACTGCAAAATGACGAAGCACGAATGTCGAATGATGAAGCTCAAATGGGAAGGTGTCGCGGTAAGCGGCCAAGTGTTCGGATTTCGTCATTCGGATTTGTTTCGGCATTCGTCATTCGGATTTCGTCATTTGAGATGAAGTCTCCACTCCACACGGCATGAGATGACCAAAGAGCAGCGCCCTCGCATTCCCGGTTGCACCTACCGATTGCAGTTCAATCGCTGGTTCACTTTTTCGCAGGCGCGCGAAATCATGCCGTATCTACACGCGCTCGGCGTGACCGATGTGTATGCGTCGCCCTATTCCCAGGCGAGCGCGGAGAGTTTGCACGGCTACGACATTACCGACCACAATAAACTAAACGCGGCAATCGGTTCGCGCGCCGATTATGACTCCTGGATCGAAGAATTGCATGCGCACTCGATGGGGCAGGTGCTCGACTTTGTCCCGAACCACGTCGGAATCGCCGAGTCGCTGAATGCGTGGTGGATGGATGTGCTCGAAAACGGGCCCAGCTCCAGATACGCCCCCTATTTCGACATCGACTGGCATCCGCTGAAGTTTGATCTGCGCGACAAGGTTCTTCTGCCAATTCTGAGCGACCAATATGGGCGCGTTCTTGAGCGCGGCGAGCTGCAGCTGCGTTTTGAGGAGGGAACATTTTATTTGCTTTACGGCGAGCGGAGACTGCCGATCGCGCCGGGAACTTACCGTTACGTTTTGCAAATCGCGTTGGAAAACCTCGCCGAGCACAAGGAGGAAGACTTTTACGCGGAATTACAAAGTATCCTGACCGCTCTCGAATATTTGCCGAAACGCACCGAAACCGATCCGAAGCGGATCGCAGAACGCATTCGCGAGAAGGAAGTCATCAAGCGACGTCTGGAGCGGCGTTGCGCGGAAGCGCCACAAGTCCAGCGAGCAATCGAAAAAGCGCTAGCGCAGATCAACGGAAAGCCGGGCGACCCCCGCAGCTTCGACGCACTGGATGAGTTGCTTAACGCGCAATCTTATCGGCTAGCGTTCTGGCGTGTCGCCGCCGAAGAAATCAATTATCGCCGCTTTTTCGACGTGAATGATTTAGCGGCGATTCGCGTCGAGTTGCCAAAAGTTTTCGACGCCGTTCACCGGCTGGCTCTCGATTTGGTAAGCGCTGGCGCGGTGACAGGCCTTCGCATCGATCATCCGGATGGTCTGTACTTGCCCCGGGAGTATTTCGAAAAACTCCAGCAGCGCTGCGCAAAAGCGCTCGGGATCGGATTACCGCAGGATGGACGCGCCATTTATATGCTGGCGGAAAAAATTCTCACCGCCTCTGAAGCGTTGCGGAAGGACTGGCTCATGCATGGAACGACTGGCTACGATTTTGCGAATCAAGTGACGCAATTGCTGGTCGATTCCTCGGCCGAAACGGCGATTACAAAAACCTTCCATCGTTTCATCGGCCACTCGATGCCTTTTGGGCATCTGTTGTATGCAAAGAAACTGCAGGTGATGAAACTCGCCTTGGCCAACGATGTCGATGTTCTGAGCAACATGCTCGATCGTTTGTCCGAGCAGAACCGCTGGTATCGCGATTTCACGCTCGAGTCGCTCTCGCGCGCGGTGCGCGAAACCATCGCCTGCTTTCCCGTTTATCGAACTTATCTCACGCCCGGCCAGCCCGTGAGCGAAGAAGATCGACAAATCGTCGAGCGCGCAATCACCGCGGCCAAGCGCCGCAACCCAGCGATGGAAGAATCGATTTTCAATTTTCTGCGTGACGTGTTGCTTTTCCGTTTTCCGCCAAATCTCGATGATGCTGGGCGCACCGCGCACACGCATTTCGTTTTGAAGTTTCAACAAACCACAGGACCGGTCATGGCCAAGGGCCTGGAGGATACGGTGTTTTACATTTACAACCGGCTAGCGGCCTTAAATGAAGTGGGCGGTGAGCCACAACAATTTGGATTAACCGCTGAGGCGTTTCACGAGCGCAATATTGATCGACAACGCAATTGGCCAGCGACGTTGCTCGCCACTTCGACGCACGACACAAAACGCAGCGAAGATGTGCGTGCGCGAATGGTTGCTATTTCCGAAATCCCCGAGCTGTGGCGACGTTCGTTGCAGCGCTGGCGTGTGGCCAATCACCGCTGGAAAGGGACCATCAACGACGTGGAAGCGCCGGACGCGAACGAAGAATATTTGCTCTACCAAACTCTGCTCGGGACGTGGCCTATCGAGGCGAACGGCGAACCGCAACCCGCGGCAACGCCGGAGTACATCGAACGGATTCAACGCTACATGGCCAAGGCGCTTCATGAAGCGAAGATCAATACGAGCTGGATCCAACCAAATGAAGAATGGGACGCAGCGATGCGCGATTTCGTCGCGAATATTTTGGATTCGTCTCCGCGAAACAAGTTTCTGCCGATTTTCCTTCCGGTTGCACAGGAAATTGCACGTCTGGGAGCGATCAATTCACTCACGCAAACGCTGCTGAAGCTGACTTCGCCTGGCGTACCAGACGTTTATCAAGGCAACGAGATTTGGGATTACAGCCTGGTCGATCCCGACAATCGGCGTCGGGTCGATTACAACCGGCGTCGCGAAATGCTCGAAACATTGTCGACCGCGACTCCCCACGAACTCATACAGACTTGGCCGGATGGCCGGATTAAAATGTTTCTGACCCAGCGGGTGCTGCGATTTCATCGCGAACACGCCGATCTTTTCCAGCACGGCGAATATTTGCCGCTTCGCGCGAGTGGAACCTTTGCTGAATGCTGTGTCAGTTTCACCCGGCAGCTGGCAGACAAATGGATCCTCGTGATCGTGCCGCGGCTCTCGTCGCGGGTCGGCTTTCCACCGATAGGTGAGGCGTGGAAGGACACGGCAATCCAATTACCCGAAGCGCTTCCGGTTGCGCAGGCGCACGATCTCTTCACTTGTCGCCCCGTTCCTCTCCAAGATCGACAAGTGAACCTCGCCGATCCGCTGTCGATTGTGCCCTTTGCGGTGATTACCGATCTGTAAGTGTAGCGGCGGTTTGCGACCGACGAACAAACGCTTGTGCGGAATATAGACGGACAGTCGTGGCTCAGCTAGTCGCGTTCAAACCCTGGAAGCCTTGCACGTACAAGGCGCGCGAAGTCTGGGTCTTTGTCGGCCGCGCGTGCGCGTTCGTTGATGTGGCTGCGCTGCTTAAGTTCGGCAAAAGGGAGACCGCCGGTGGCGATGAGGTGGCGCTCATACAACACTTCGTCACCCTTGCCATTGAGCAGGATGCGCCAATCCCTAGGCATTCGCTCGTTGGTGGGACGCTGGGCGCGGATGCTCGTGGTGCAGTTGGTGGTGATGGCGTTATACCAGCGTGAATGAGTGCGCAGGGCGTTGAGCGCATGTGTACGTATTAGAGGAATCGCTCACGGGCTTGCGCTTGCGAAGTCAGGACGCGGTAGAGATAGACATCTTCACCTTGACGGTAGTTTGTGCACGCGGATTGAGGCGCGCTCGTCCGCGACGACATAGATGAGTTCATACTGCCGATAGATACCGCCGATGGCAGAGTAGTTTTCGCCCATTTCCATGCGCGCCTCGCAGCAAAGCGAGCGTTCGCAGCCAACGGCAGCGATCTTTCACATTCCGACGTGTTTCTAAGAATTCTGGCGACTTCGGCGATCCCCTGCGGATTCTGATTTGCGTCGTGACTCGACGGCACAATCTTTTCCGATCTGGTCCCGTCGAGATGCGAGCTCCAGTAGGCGACGACGCCGTCACTGCTGTTCGGTGTATCGCCACGTCCGCGATCACCGATGATCGAATGATAGGGAACGTTTTTTGGCAGCGGCAGCGTGTTCATGATTTTCACGAAACGGTTGTTGGGCGAAAGCGTGTCGATGCTGTTAGGCATCCGTTTCATCCGCATAACAGTTGAATCCTCCTGGGTCGCCGCCGCCCGCAACACGTCAGGGCCGATCGTTGCCAATTGCACCGGGATGCGAATAATGCTCGATGCAATTCGGCCCACCCAGTTTGAAGCGGTAACGCTTCCACGATGCGGCGTGGAGATGAAAACGACCCGTGCAACCTCAGGCCGACGCTTGAAGATCAGTCCCTCGGTCAGCAGCGCCTTAGTTTTCGGAGAGAGATTTGTCTGGTCAGGCGATTTGCCGAAATAGATCCGCCAAACTTTGTCGCCGTTAGTGTCGGTGATCATGAGCCGACTAATGATTCCACCCATGCTGTGGCCGACGAGGACAATTGGGCGGTGACCGGGGAAGACTTTGTTCAGCGCGTCGAGTTCGCGCCGAAGCAGCAGCGCCGAGTACGGCACCGGATATCCGCTCGGGTAACTGAAAACCCAGAGCTGATAATTTCGGCGCACGACTGGATCAGCCCACAGCTCGTTGACCATCGGTGCCCAGGTGGCTGGCGTGGACTGAAGGCCGTGAATAAAGAGGACAGGAATCTTTCCGGGATCGTAAGGCTGGAGTCGCGTAAGCCGCGCCTTCTCTGCGAATTTCTCCGGGTTCAGCATGGCCCGCAAACCAATCCGCTCAGGCCGCTCGCGAGATAGTCCCAAGGCCAGCGGTGCGGTGAAATCCGCGGCCGACGGTAGCCTGCGACCGGAAACGTTCGTGGTCTCGACGGCCAGCGGATCCATGAATTCGATCTCGCACCTCCGCTCGCTGAAATGCGCCACCGCAGTAACGGCAAAATAGATACGTGCCGCGAGGAATCGCTGCCGAGTCTCCGGGGACTGCTCGGCCTGCACGGCGACGAGCGACGCGCCCGCCCCTTGCCGAGTATTCCGAGGGAGGACAAATTTGCCACGCACATCGAGTTCGTCCGCCGGGATCAGGTCGAACTCCTGTGGTTTCCAAAGCCGGTTGGCATGTGGATGATGGGTGAGCACGTATTCGCCGCCGCCAGGTGCGGGCACGCGCAACGGATGCGTCCACGGATCGAGACGAGCGTCTCGGATTACCGCAAACACGCGCGATAAGGCGAAGTTATAATCACGCACGGCGAGGCGATCCTTGGCATCTCTCCGCAGTTCCCTTGTTGCTGTTTCTACTCCGCTGAGATAAAAGCCGATCGCTCTCCTTGGATCGCTTTGCTCCAACTGGCGGCCATCGGCGATTGCCTGCTCCGACCGACGCAGCTCGGGAATTGTTGCCGGCGGTGGGCCCAAACCGGGCTTGGTCTCGCCCACCTTTGCCAACGGCGCGCAAGCACTTAGTGTCGCGAGTGTCGCGAGAAGGAAAAACTGACGATGATTTATTTTCATTTCCTCGTTCCCTTACTACCTGATTACTGCCGAACCAATCATTTAGTGCTGAGCGTAAGACTAAGGTCCAATTGGAACCCGCCCGCTAGTCGCCCTTCGGTAGTTCTTCGCGAATCACGCGCGAGAAATCCGGATCCTCGTCTGCGACGCGCGCACGGTTGTTGATCAGGCTGCGCTGCTTGAGTTCGCTGAACGGCAGGCCAGCGGTGGCGATCAGGTGATGCTGATACAACATTTCGTCGGCTTTTCCATTAACGAGCATTCGCCAATCCCATGGCGCGCGCTCGTTCACTGAGCGCTGGGTGCGTATGTTTGTGGTGCAATTGGTGGTAATGGCATTGTACCAGTGCGGGTGGTCGCGAAGTGTATTGATCGCGTTGACGTATTCCAGAAATCGCGCGCGGGCTTGTGCAGGTGAAGCCATTGTCCGGTAAAGATAAACATCTTCGCCATGGCGATAATTGCTGCGTACGCGGATCGAATCGCGCTCATCGGCCACGATGTAAATGAGCGTGTATTGCCTGTAGAGCCCGCGCAGAGCGGAGTAACTTTGCCCAATTGCCTTGCGCGTTTCGATGGAGAAGCAGAGCGGGAGCGCGTCCGCAAATCGAAAGCTCACGATGGGTGTGCCATCCACGGTGAACCCCAATACATAACGGCCAGGTCCATTCCCGTGATCTGCGACAGCCGATAAGTGCGTGACTCCCAGCGCGGGGTGAAATCGGTTTCTGTGCGGTACTCGCAATTCCGCACATTGTGAACTGTGACCTCGTCGCCTTTAATCTCTGCCCAGGCCGTCTGTGCAACATCCGACTGCCACGCGCGATCGTTGCTCGGCTCTTCCGCGAACAAATATCACGACCACCAGCAGCACAAGCACAAACACAATCGCCGCTGGCGCGCGAAGAGTTACAACGGGGAAATCAAAAAATAGCGCGCCAAATGCCCATGCTGCACAAAGGACTCCAGCAATCCAGGCCAGTGCCCGGGCGATGAATCGCAACACTTTCATCGCTGCCATTACTCAAAACGCAAACAGCACGATCGTGCGGTGTATTCAGAAACGACGTAGCCGGCCAGCGCGATTAATCCAAACTCGGACGACAGCTGGGGGGCAGTGCGAATTGCAGAAATAGGGCGACTCAGTGCCGCCCAGCTAAGCTCACTGGCCGATCGTTAGGCGACTTCTTGTTCTTCCGGTTCGGGTCCCTAATCTTGTGAGTCGTCTTCCACATCATCCTGAGTTACTTTCCAGGTTTTGTCGGGGTTGTACCGGTCCATGCTCTGAAACAGTTTTAGTGTATCTGGTCCAAGATCTTTCTCGTAGACGATTCCGTCGGGGCCGACGATGAACGTCTGCACTCCGGTCACCCGGTATTCAGCGGGCGCAGCGGCGAGGGCGAATCCGCCGATCATGGCCCCGCCAACTACGAAGTCCATCTCTCCCATCGGTGCCGCAGGTCCTTGTCCTTTTAGCACCTTGAAATAATAGCCATGATATGGCTGAGGTTGACTTTGCTGCGTGTAGCCTTGCTCTAGCGCTTTGGCGACTTCTTCTCCAACAGGACCGCCCCACGTTCCGTCCGCGTTCTGCCACG
>Ga0209378_1000216_pt1 | contig 42184 bp, 25 predicted proteins | sample GraSoiAngelo_156_FD_186170 | JGI IMG/M metagenome (GOLD analysis project Ga0209378, IMG submission 186170) | Grasslands soil microbial communities from the Angelo Coastal Reserve, California, USA - 14_1009_13_40cm (SPAdes) (version 2) | ecosystem: Environmental > Terrestrial > Soil > Grasslands ...
GCAGCGGCCTCGTGACCGGCGCGGGGACGGGCTCGGCCACGATCACCGCGACGAGCGAGGGCCAGAGCGGCACGTCGAGCCTCACGGTCTCGACCGTCCCGGTCGCGTCCGTGACGGTCAGTCCCACGTCCCCGAGTCTGCAGACCGGCCAGACGGGGCAGCTCACGGCGACGCCGCGGGACGCGAATGGGAACCCCTTGTCCGGTCGCGTGGTCACCTGGTCCTCCAGTGATACGACGATCGCCAAGGTGAGCGGGAGCGGGCTGGTGACGGCCCGGGCCGGCGGCACGGCCACCGTGACCGCCACGAGTGAGGGGCAGAGCGGTGCCGCCACGGTCACCGTCACGTTCGTCCCGGTGTCCTCGGTGACGGTCAGCCCCACGTCGGCGACCCTGCCCGTCGGCCAGACGACGCAGCTCACCGCCACGCCCAAGGACGCGAACGGCAATCCGCTGACCGGACGCGTCGTGACGTGGGCCTCGAACAACACCACAGATGCGACCGTGAGCGGCTCGGGTCTCGTGAGCGCCAAGGCGGCGGGGTCGGCGACGATCACCGCGACGAGTGAAGGCCAGAACGGCACATCGAGCATCACGGTCACGCAAGTACCCGTGGCGACGGTGACCGTGAGCCCCGCGTCTGCGAGCGTGCAGGTGGGCCTGACGGTCCAACTCTCCGCGACCACGAAGGACGCCAACGGCAACGTGCTGACTGGTCGCGTGGTCACTTGGTCGACCAGCGACGCCACGATTGCGACCGTGAGCACGAGCGGGCTGGTGACCGGTGTGGCGACCGGCACGGCACTGATCACCGCCACGTCGGAAGGCAAGACCGGCAGCGCCGCGATCGCGGTGGGTACGCCTCCGCCGCCGGCGGGCTGTGCGCCGACCGGTTCGGGCGTGTGTCGCTACGTGGATGCAGTAGCTGGCAACGACGGTAACCCGGGCGACAGTGCCCACCCGTTCAAGACCGTTCAGCAAGCTGCGAACGTCGTGAACCCGGGGGATATGGTCATTGTCCGGAACGGCGTCTATACCGGTGACGGCAACGCCGTTCTGTCCATCCAGCGGGGTGGCACGGCGGGCGCCCTGGTTGTGTTCCGGTCGCAGAACAAATGGGGCGCGGTGCTCGACGGGCAGAACAACCTCTCGGCCGACGTGCTCGAGATTGGAACCGATCACGTGCGCGTCGAAGGGTTCGAGATGAAAGGCTCGAACCACTACGGCGTCGATCCGAGCACCGGCACCAACGACATCCAGATCGCCGGCAACAACATCCATGACGTGGGCCGGTACTGCGAGTCGAGCGGCATCGGGCTGTCGGCGATCGACGCCTATAGCAACAACATGATCATCGAGGGCAACTGGGTGCACGACATCGGTCGCTTCGCGGCGGGCGAGAACGGCTGCCAGCCCGGGAACGACTACTGGATGAACCACGACCATGGCGTGTACAACGGCCAGGGCACGAACATCATCATCCGGAACAACGTGTTCTATAACATCACGCGGGGCTGGGCGATTCAGCGCTACGGGTCGAGCGTGGATCAGCTGTACATCGTGAACAACACGTTCGCGTTCCCGAACCCGAACCGCGACGGCCAGATCATCCTGGCCGCGACGACCACGAACCTGTTCATCGAGAACAACATCTTCTACCTCCCCGGCCAGAACGTCGGGATTTCGGGGACGCAGAGTGGATCCACCATCGATCACAACCTGAGCACCGGCGCCGTGGGCGGCGGCGGGACGGGCACGAATATCGAGAATACGGACCCGCTGTTCGTGAATCCGTCAACGCTCGATTTCCGCTTGCAGGCAGGCAGCCCGGCGATCAACGCGGGATTGGCGCTGAACATCGTGCTGAATGACTTCCTCGGAACCCTGCGCCCGCAGGGGGCCGGGTGGGACATCGGCGCGTATGAGTTCAAATGACCAGCTGAGCACCTGACGAGGAGGAGACACGGTCGACGGGCGCCGGCATTCCAGCCGGCGCCCGTTCCGTTTTGGGCGCGCGTGGCCCGACGTGCGCCCCGCGTCTGTATCTGGGGTGCCACAAGTTTGCCGACCGCTGCCCCGTGCCGCGCCATTGAGCCGGCGCCGTAGGGCGGAGCGATTTCGCATCTCATTGCCAGGAAGCCGGTTACGGCCAGCAAATCGCGGGCTGAGAGGCGCCATACGGCATGCTTCTTGAGTGATTTCCGTCACGATGCTCTCGCCATGACCTCCTCAAGGCGAGCCACCCTTGGGAAGGTGAAACCGGCGGATGCGGACGCTGAGCCACCCGGGAGATGCGCGATGTGCGGGATCGTAGGCGCCGTCGGCCTCGGCCGTCCGATCGACGTCGCCGCCCTGCAACGCATGAACGACGTGCAGGCGCACCGCGGGCCGGATGGTGAAGGGTTCTTGCTCGGTTGGGTCAACGGCGGCCGATTCAGTCACACCTTCCTCAGTCATACCACGCAGCGGGATACAGACACGCCGGTCACGGTCGGCTTAGGCCATCGCCGCTTGGCGATCATCGACCTGTCGGATCGAGGCCTGCAGCCGATGACGGTGGACGATTCGCAGCAGTGGATCGTGTTCAACGGCGAGATCTACAACCACCGGGAGTTGCGGGCGCAGCTCGAAACGCTCGGGTACCGGTTCACGACCCGGACCGATACGGAGGTCTTGCTGCAGGCCTACCGCCAGTGGGGGGACGCCTGCCTCGCCCGGCTGGACGGGATGTTCGCCTTCGCCATCTGGGACGCTGTGCGCGGGCGCCTGTTTTGCGCACGCGATCGGCTGGGGATCAAGCCGTTCTACTACGCCACCCACCCCGGTGGCTTCGTATTCGCCTCGGAGATCAAAGCGCTGCTCGCGTTCCCGGGGCTCGACGCCACCCCCGACGACGACGCCGTGCTTGCGTTTCTGGTGCACGCCAACTGCGACTACGGGGAGCGCACGTTGCTGCGCGCCGTCAAGGCGCTACCGCCGGGGCACGCGCTCACACTGGACGTGGCCACCGGCTCGGTTGCGACGCACCAATACTGGCAGCTCCTCCCCCGGGCGTCGAACGGCGCTGGCGACCGCGAGCAGCTCGACGGATTGCGCGAGCTGCTTCTCGAGACGATCTGCCGGCACCTGATCAGCGACGTGCGGGTCGGGAGCTGCCTCAGCGGCGGGCTGGACTCCTCGACCGTCGTCTCGCTGATCGGGAAGATCTGGCGCGAGCGGCCGGAGGCGGCCCGGGCGCTGGGCGATACGTTCCACACGTTCACGGCCTGCTATGAGGATCGGGCGTTCGATGAGCGCGAGTACGCCCTGGCTGTCGCGGGGGCGGTGAGCGCGACGCCGCACCTCACCTTTCCGGCGCCCGAAGACTTCCTGGAGACGTTCGCGCGGATGGCCTGGCATCAGGACATGCCGTTCGGCGAGCTGACGTATTACGCTCAGTGGCGCGTGATGCGGGCGGCCAAGGAGGCGGGGGTCAAGGTGCTGCTGGACGGCCAGGGCGGGGACGAGGTGTTCGGCGGGTACGCGAAGTTCCGCTACGCATACCTGGCGTCCCTGCTCCGGACGGGCCAGCTGGGCCGCCTCGCGAAAGAGTTCGGGCAGACCCTGCTGCAGCGTGACCGGTACGTGCTGGACATCCGGAACGGGTACCGATATCTGCCCCGGCGCCTACGACTTCTGCTGGGCGTGGACGGGCTCCTGCAGGAGGCCGTCCAGACCGACTGGAGCCGCGCCGTGTCGGGGGAAAGCACGCCGGCCACACGCTGGTGGCGGTACGCGTCGCAAGCGGCCTCGGAGGACTCTCATGCCAGCGTGATGCAGCGGATGCAGCTCGACGACCTCTTCGTCGACACCCTGCCGATGCTGTTGCGCATGGAGGACCGGTCCTCGATGGCGTTTTCACTCGAGGCTCGAGTTCCCCTGCTGGACCATCACGTGGTGGATTACGGGCTGTCGCTGCCCGACGATCTCAAGATCCGGAATGGCTGGAGCAAGTTTGCCGTGCGCCGCGCGATGCAGGGCATCGTCCCCGACGTGGTACGAATGCGGAAGACCAAGCTGGGCTTTGCCGTGCCGGGGCAGCGGTGGCTCGCCACTGATCTGCGCCCCCAGATCACCGCGCTCGTGGAGGACACGCTTCGCTGTCAGAAGTACGTCGACCCGAAGGTCCTGCGCCGCTGGTACGGCGCGCCCCAGGCCGCCGCGGCCAGCACGGAGAGCTATCTCGGCCTGTTTCGGGTCCTGTCGCTGGAGATGTGGATGCGGGCCTTCCGCATCAGCTAAGAGGATTGTCGAGGTAGCGCCACCGAGCGGTACACCGAAATCACCTGTTGCGTCAAGTTGCGCTCGTCCAGGTCCCGGACGGCGTCGCCGCCCGCGACGCGCCGGTTGCGGCGCAGCACGCGCTCCAGGGCCGCGGCGATGGTCTCGGGCCGTTCGTCCTCGCAGAGCTCGCACCCGTCGACATCCTTGAGCCGCAGTGGCACGTCGCCAACCCGCACCGAGACGACGGGGAGATTGCAGGCGAGGGCCTCCTTCACGACGTTCGGCGAGCCCTCCTGGTTCGACGTGAAGACCAACGCGTCGGCGGCGTTCATGTATAACGGAATGTCCGTCTGTGGCGTGCCCCACGCGAGCAGCAACTCGGCGGGGAACGAGCGATTCAGGATCGCGACTGCCTCCCGCGCCAGGTGGTAGCGCTTGCGCGGCAGCTGCGGGTCGCCGACGAACAGGACGAGTCGCCTGCCCGACGGCAACCCCAGACGCCGGCGTGCCTCGTCGTGGGGAATCGGGTGGAACAGGCCGAAGTCGAGCCCGGACGGGATGACGTGCGTCGGCACGGAGGGGTGGAGAAACTCCTTCATGTGCTCCGACACGACGATCGTCGCGTCGGCGCAGCGGGCGACCCCCTGCGACAGGAGCATCAGGAAGCGGCCGGGAAGCGTCAGTTTGCCGTTGCCGTCCAGCATCCCCTGCAGGTCATCCCCCCGGAACGTCACGACGAGCGGGACACGCTTGGGCAACGTGAGCAAGCCGCTCTGGCCGAACTGTGCGTGGACCACGTCGTAGCGCTTGCGCGCCATGCGGCCGCGCACGCGCAGCCACGCCAGGAGGTAGTTCCAGGGGCGCTTGGCGGCCTTGAAGTGGAACACGTCGACGTCCACACCCGCCGCCTGCAGGAACTCGGCCTGGCGCCGGATGAAGTAGCTGGTGCGCGGCTGGCCCGGGGTCGGCCAGACACTGGTGATCATCAGGACGCGGATAACGGAGTCGTCAGCCGTCAACGCGATCGCAGCGCCTTGATGAATACCTCGCGCGCTCCCTCCGCCCACTCGCCAACGGCGGGCCAGGGATCCTGGGGGTCCCAGACCTCGAGCTTGGTGCCCGGGGGCTGCCGGCCGAACAGCTCGCGCAGGCCCTGGGCGACGGTGGGATAGGTGCCGGGATAGCCTGCCGGACGACCGGCGAGGATGTAGAGGAGGCGCTTCACGTCTCCCCAGAGCCAGCGCAGGATGACGCCCTCGCGATAACTGGCGGGCGGATCCGGCGGCTTCCCCGTGAGGATCTCGGTCCAGATTCTGGGGAAGTCCCGGCCGGCGGCGACGGACAGCTGCAGCGACCCCCAGAACCGGCCGTTCACCTCCATGAGCCACGGCGCCCCGGTACCTTCGTCGCGAAACTCGACCATGGCGGGCCCGTGCCACTCCATCTGCGCGAGGAGTCGCTCCGCACGGGTTTGCAGGCGCGGATCGAGGGCTACGGAGCGCCGCAGGCTCGAGCCCGAGCCCGAGGGCCGGACGTCGCGCAACCGCTCATGCGCGAACCACGCAATCGGGCGGCCGTGGTCGCACACGGTGAACACGCCCTTGCCCTTGCCTGGGACGAACGCCTGAATGATGGGCCAGTACTCGCCCTGGCGGCGCGACCGCACCGCTGCCTCGAGCTCGGCGACGTCTTTCGCGTACGTGGGGCCCAAGTCGGGCAGGAATCCGTGACCGTTCCAGGCGCTCGTGAACCGGGGCTTCACGACGCACGGATATCCCAGGGCCTCGGCGGCTTCGCGGCATTCAGCGAGCGAAGTGGGGAATCGCGTGGGAGGAATCCGGACGCCGCAGGCCGCTGCGCGTCGCAGCGTCTCGGCCTTGTCGAACGCACGCGAGAGCACGGCGTCCGGCGCGCAGCCGAGGGTGATGCCCAGCGCCTCCCACTCGCCGCGCTCCGCGTTGCACAGCTGAGTGGTCGCCTCGGTGAGCGGCAGCACGACGCGCACGTTGTGTTGCTGGGCCCAGCGGCGCAGGCTGGCGAATCCGTCGAGCGTCTCCTCGGGATAGTGGTAGCTCGCATGACAGTAGCGGGACCAGCTCGCCAATGGCCAGCGCCGTTTCCCTCCGACGGCGACCCAGTACCCGGCCCGGCCGAGCGAGCGCACGCACGCGAGCGCTTCGATCGTGCGTCCGTCCAGTACGAGGATGCGGTCGGTGTTCATTGGCGCACGCGGGCTGCGGTGAATCGTCCGTCCCTCCCCCACTGCCGCTCGCCGCGGGCCGGCACCACGGGGGGCGGGGGGGGGCGTGCCGCCCGTCAACCGGCGCCCCGCCCGTGCACCCGCGACCAGGGGGATGAGGAACAGCCGCCCGGCACCTCCCCAGTCGCCACTCGCGATCCGGTGCCGGAGTTGCCCCCAGTAGAGACGGCCGTTTGCCCGTACGATCGGAAACCGATAGCCGCCATCGCGAAATGCGATCCGCCCCCAGCCCTCGAGGGTCAGCGCGCGAGCGACGGTATCGGAGAGCAGCGGCCGTGCGAAGACATCGCGGTGGATCTGGTCCACGTAGCCGAGATAGCATCCCAGCCCGGGCAGGGCGCCGTAGCGCCGCGCCGTGACGATCACGTAGTCCCAGTCGAGTGTCGGCCGGCGCAACGTCGAGATGGTGAACACCACGTCGGACAGCGCGATGCGGAGGCGCCCTGGCACCCGCTGCAACCCCTGCAGAACGAGCTGATCCTCCGGCGGTGGCTCGGCGAAGGCGATCCCATCCACCACGATCGGCCGGGCGTGCTGCACCAGGACCCGCGGGAATTCGTCGTGTTCGCCCACGATGCCGAGACGACCGTGCTGCACGTCGAGCGGCGAAGAGCAGCCGCGGATGCGGTAGGTCGCGGTCCCCGCAAAGCGCTCGCCCAGGTCGCGGGCGACCGGCACGGTCGGAAGCCCTGCTACGATCGCGGTGTCCACGCGCGTCGAGCGGCGCAGCACCAGCAGATCCACATCGTCGCCAAAGTCGGGATAGTCCTGAAACGCCTTCGGGAATAGATATGGGATGCCGCGGGCCTCGCAGGTCCTGCCGACGTGCGACATCAGCTCCAGCGTGGAGCGGACGCGCACGCGTTCATCGGCCACCGCCTCGGCGAACCGGTCGGGGACGGCGATGCCGAGCGTCTCCAGGCGGTCCGCCGTGCGCACCAACACACCGTTGGCGCGGACGAGCTCGAGCAGCGGGTCCCACTCGAGGCCGGCGAGAACGCCGGACGGGGCAGGTGGCGCATCGAGCACGTCACCCACGTCCCCAACCGTGTGGGCTCCCAGGAGCAGGCGCAGCACCCAGGAGGCGTTACGGGATTCGGCGGCGGTCGAGGGGCCCGACTCGGGGTCCATAGTCACGCTTCACAGTGCAAGAGACGTACAGCTACGGTCCAGCTCCAAGTGATTGTCGCGTCGACCGTTAGATGTCGTCTTCGGGCATCTGCCGGCCGCCTTGTAGTGGTCCTGCAACAGGTTCGTTCCGAAACCCGAAGTCACTTAGTACGGTTGAGGATGAACACGTCGAACACCGGTCCCGTGCGGGCAAGGGCCGGGGTCGGTCCCGTGCGTCCCACCGGCCGCGGCGGATCCACGCCGGCCATGGGGATTTCGATCGCCCCGCCGCCATAGGTGCCGCTCAGGACAGGTGGCCCAAGCAACGCCTGAACGTTCCGGAGCTCATAGCGCGTGCCAGCGTGGATCGCGCTCGAGACGTCCGCGCTGACGGTGGGCTGGTGTCCCCAGTTGTATACGATGATGGTCGCCCGACCGGGCTCGTACTTGTTCGGCCGCACGAACACGCGTGGTGTCATCGGCGTGGTGCCGGTCGCACCCGTGTTGCCCAGCCCCGTGATCTTCTGCCAGGTGGCCAATTCGTACGCGGCGCCCTCGTAGCGCCAGGCGCGGGCACCGGGATCGCGGACGTATGTGTTACCGTGCCACGCGTGAGCCACGATCGACCCACCGCGGGCGGTCAGGTCGACGATGGTCCCGGCGCCGATGAACTCGTTGTCTACCACCTCGGCTTGCGCCCACCCGTTCATGAGCAGCGTTACGGCTCCGCCGGCCACGTAATTGCCGCGCACCAGGATGTCGCGGTTATCGCCTCGCGGCATTCCGAGCCGCAGGTTGCGACCGGTCGTCCCGGGGAAGTAGAGGAGGTTCGAGTCCGCACTCATGTGCTCGGTGCGAACGTCGCCGCCGATCAGCAGGTTGGCGTTCTGAAATCCGTCGCGCGAGATCGCGCCCGTGTTGAAGGCCGTGTTCCCGCGCACGTGAACGTTGCTCAGGAACGGGTGCCGGCTCCCGACATAGACGTGGATCCCGTAGGCCAGGTTGTCGAAGACGATGTTGTCGACGATCCACTTCTCGCCACCCTCGCTTGCCGCGTAGACGCCGTGGTCGAAGTTCTCGTGCGTGCCGTTATTGTAGAAGATGCTGCCGTAGAGCTCCGACGTTCCTTCGTCCTCCCAGAAGCTCATACCCTGCTTGCCGGCGTCGTGCACGACCAGATTGATGAACTTGCAATCGGGGCCGTAGGTCTCGAGGGCATCGTTGGCATTGGGCACGGGATTGGATTGGGTTATCTCGAAGCCCCAGTAAACCGTATGCGCCCCGTGCACGTGAAGGTTGCCGTCGATGGTAGCCCGCTCCCCGGGGTATTGTCGCACGACGATCGGAGCCGCGCTCGTGCCCGTGAGCGTGCCGTCGAACCGCCCCGGGTACACGCCGCCCAGGAGCCAGATCGTATCGCCGGGCTGCACCATGCTGCCCCCCCGTCCCCCTGCGAGCGCTGTCGCCAGGTCCCAGGGGCGACCGCGGGTTCCGTCGCCGCCCGGCGTCCCGACGGGAGAAGGGGCGGCGTAGTACCGCGCACCGGGGTGGAGGGGAAGAACGGGGGAGCGTTCGGGGTGCCCGATGCACAGCACCATCGTCATGCCGACCCACCGCGCCGCTCGGGACCCGCGCATCGCCGCCGTCAATGGAACTCGAACGCCCCGATGTCGTACCCGGCGCCCTGCGGCCGGCTCGTCCCGAGAAAGTCGTTGCTCACATAGGCGAGCGGGACGCCGGCATCGATGGCGGGGCTGCCGGCCGAGAGCTGAAAGTCGAGGGCCGGGGCCGAGGCGTTCACGAGCTTCGGATCGGTGTTGTCGAGATTGTGGGATAGCGTAACGCCCGCTCCGTTTCCCTCAGCCGCAGTGCCGCCCATCGTGAGGTTATACTCCACGGTCACATTGCTCGTGGTAGCGCCGGAAAACCAGACGCCTGCCGTCAACGGCTGATAGAAGAGGTTGTTCGCGATTACTGCGTTCGTGAGCGTAGCGGCGATGATGATCTGCCCGACCTCGTTGGGATTCGGAAACGCGAACGTGTTGTTGACAATGTAGATTTGTGACAGAAGGTCGGGGTAGCACTGAATCGCCCAGCCACGCGCGATATTGTAGAAGACGTTGTTGCGGACGATGACGTTGTTGCCGCTCGACAGATAGATCCCGTGGTCGTGGTTTTGCCAGTAGGTGTTGCCGGGGTTGCAGCCGTTCTCCCCGGTCGAGTCCCGGCCGATATCGTGGATCAGGTTCTGCTCGATCACGACGTTGTCATTGATGAAGGTCATGGCGGAGAGTCCGATGCCGCCCGACTCGCAGTACCGCCCGACATCGTGAATGTGATTCCCCACGATCTGGAAATCGCTCACGCCCGATGCGGGGCTGATGCCGTCGTGCCAGACGTTGCGGATCTCGAGCCCCTCGACGCGCACGAAGCTCGCTCCCAAGTAGACGCCGTTCTCTGAGCCGTTCGGCTGCGTATGACTGGTTTGCCCGCCGTCCAAGATCGCACCCCATTGGACCGCCGCCCGAAACACGACGTAGTTCCCGGCCGTCCCGCCGCGTTGGATGTCGAGCACCGAGCCGCCGCCGGTATAGACACCGTTGCGCATCACGACGACGTCTCCCGGGTTCACGAGGTCGGCCGCATGCTGGACGGTGCGGAATGGATGCGCGCCGTCGCCCGAGGCGGCGTCGTCGCCGACGTTCGCGTCCACGTAGAACGTTCGCGCCTGCGTTGGAGACGTGGTCCCCCCGCACGCAACCAGTCCGATGACGAGGCTGAGCAGGAGTGTGACGGCCTTCACCGGAGTACCTCCGGACGGGTGGTGCGGAGCACGTACTGCCGGTACAGCTGCGGGAAGGCGCGCCGCGCGGCGCCCTTGAGTCGGCGGACGAGCAAGGCGCTGCGCCAGCCGCGGAACGCTGCTAGCTCACCGATCCGCGCTGCGGGCGTCCACGCCTTGGGCATGAACCGGCCGAGGATCCAGCACGCGCCGACGCGCTCCGGCTTGAGCACCGGCTCGGACGTGAACAGGTAGCTCAGGCCCGCGGCAGCGGCGGACTGGAACACCAGCGGCGAGCTGTCTCCCCCCGGCACGGACGCCGTCACACATGGCTCACCCAACAGCTGGGCGAGCCGGTCTCGGCTCATCCGCCACTCCTCGATCATGCGGTCGAACGCCACTTCCCGGAAGATGTCCGGGTGGGTGTTGGAGTGGCTCCCCACCTCGTGACCGCACTGCCGGAGGTAGCGGATTTCCCCGGCGGTGAGGAACGTCCGTGTGCCGACGAGGCTGGTCACGATGAAGAAGTGCCCTTTCCATCCGCGCGCTGCGAGCATGTCGGCGATCGAGACCGCGCTTTTGCCACCGTCGTCGAACGTGAGGAGCACGTGTCGGCCGGGCCTGGTGAGATCGAGCTCGGTGACGCGCTCGGGCGGGCAGGGCCCGGCGGCGATCGCCTCCAGGTCCCGCGCGAAGGCGTCGCGCCTGTGTTTGTACGGCAGGGCGCCGGGGCGCTGGAATCCGGCGGCGGCGGGATTGTCCGTCACCTCGTGATAGCCGAAGCTTGCAACGGCCGTGGACGAGGACGTCATCGCGACAGGGGGACCGACGCGACCTGGTGGGGCGGGCGGCGCCGGCCGAGCAGCCGCTCCAGCACGGCGACGATGGAGCCCAGCCCGTACGAGACGTGTAGCACGGGAAACACCACGAGCAAGGCTGCGGCACACCCCGGGCCGTGCTTCCGGAGCGCGAGGGCCGCGCCGGCGACCGCCGCGGTCAGGTAGGCGCCCGCGATGCCCGCGAGGGCGAGGCGCGCCGGCCCGGACCAGGGCGCCAGCACGCCGATGACCACGAGCGCGGCCACGAAGAGCGCGGGTACGAGCTGACGAAACGTCGTGATCTGTCCCACCTTCCACGCGGCGAGTGGCTTGAAGTAGCCGTACTGATAGAACATGCGGGCCACCTGGCTGAGCGAGCCACGGGCGTAGTAATAGGAAACGACCTCCGGAATCAGCACGATGCGCCCGCCTTGCTTCAGGAGGCGCGCGTTCAACTCGTCATCCTGATTGCGGACGAGCTCGGGGTCGAACATGCCGATACGGTCGAAGACCGCGCGGCGATAGCAGCCGAACGGCACCGTGTCCACCGTGCGGCGCTCGGTCGCGCCGATGCGGAAGTACGAGTTGCCCACGCCGAACGGGTGCGACAGGCCCACCGCCAGGGCGCGCGGCAGCGGCCGGCCGTTCGCCGGGAGCGTCACCAGCACGCCACCCACGTTGTCGGCGCCGGTCTCCTCGAGCGCCGCGACGAGCTGCGAGATGTAGGACGGCGAATACACGGCGTGCGCGCCCATCGGCATGATCACGTCACCCCGGGCTTCCCGGATCCCGGCGTTCATGGCGCAGGGGGTGATGCGCTCGGGATTGTCCACCAGGCGGATGAAGCCGTAGCGCGCGGCGTACCCGGCCACGATTTCGCGCGTCCCGTCGTCACTCATCCCGTCACAGACGAGGACCTCGAGACGGTCCTTGGGATAGTCGCATCGGATGAGCGACTCGAGGCACTGCCCGATGTAGCGGACCTCGTTGCGGCAGGGGATGACCGAGGTAACCATCGGCCGCTCGGACGGCAGCACGGTCGGCGTCGCGGCGCTCTTCACATGGTCCCCAAGGTCAGCGCGACAAGGCCGCCCAGCGCCTCGGTCGCATCGCGCCCCACGAGGCCCAGGCTGCACGCGGCCATCATGGCCGGCGCCAGGCACAGACGAGACGCCACGCGCCACTCGCCGGCAACGGCCACGGTGGCGAGCTGCCGCCAATAGAGGCGATTGCGAACCCGGAGCGCGGCGAACCGGTACCGCCCGTGGCGGAAGGCGACCGCCCCCCAACCGTCGAGGGTGAGGAGGTCGCGCGCCTCCGACGGGAGGAGATGGCGCTCGTACAGGGCGCGGTGGATCTGGTCCACATAGCTCAAGTAGCAGCATAGCGCGGGAAGGACGCCCATATGACGGGCAATACTCACCAGGTAGGTCCAGTCGAGCCGCGGCCCGCGCACGATCATCGCGGTCGCGGCGGCGTCCGCGATACTGAACGAGCGGCGTCCCGCCACGCGACTCATGCCTTGGAGGATGAGCTGGTCCTCGGGCGCAGGCGCAAAGACCTCCTCGCCCGCGACCACATGGCGCTGGCGGCGACGGATCAGGCCCACCGGGTAGGACGCGTGCTCCCCGACCAGACCGAGCCGCCCGTGGTGCACGTCGAGGGCGAGGCCCCCGTTGGGCAGCCAGTAGAGCGCGGTCGCGGCCAGGCGGTCACGGAGGTCCCGCGCGCGCAGGCAGGCCACGGTTCCTTCGAGAATGACCCCGTCGACATCTTGCGCGCGCGTGAGCAGCAACAGATCGACGTCCCCCCCCACGTCGGGGAAGTGCTGCCACCCCGTTGGAAACAGGAACTCAAGGCCCGCCTGCGCGCATCGCTCGCCCAGGCGGCGCATCACGTCGAACGCGGTGCGAGCCCGCCCGCGCTCCCGATTCGCCGCCGTCAAGAAGAAGGCCGGTGGCTCAAGCCCCGCGCGGGGGAGCCGATCGGCCAGGCGCACCAGGACGGTATTCTGTTGGGCGAGCGCGAGCAGCAGGCGCCAGTCGACGGTGGCGTCGGCGAGCGGAAGGGGCTCGCCGTTCTGGTGCAGCAACAGCCGGAGGGCGAGCGTCGCGTGGTATTGCTCCGGGGTGGCGGTCATGCGTCCAGACGCTCGTTGATCGCGCGCTCGAGGGCGCGCCGGGTATCGTCCAAGTCGGCGTTCGGAAGCACCACGGCGGTCGGGACGAGGGGCGCGATGTGCTGGTATGCGGCACTGCGCCGCTGCAGGTACGCCACCGAATACTCGCCTTTGCGCGCGTAGGACTCCTCGGGGCTCACGTCCAGGAAGATCGGGATGTCGGGCGCGGGCGTGAGGCGCTCGAGCAACCGGACCCAGAACCAGCGGCCGTCGTCGGCCACGTCGACGAGGGTGTCGTAGAAATAGCGATCCGTGAGCAGGACCCGACCCCGCACCGTCGCGACGTAGAAGCGGATCGCGAGGAAGATCAGGAGGTCCAGCGGGTACAGCACCCGCCGCAGCGCCTTGCCCCACAGGATGGCGTGGCGAATCCGGTTGGCGAGCCCGAGCGGCCCGCGGGCGGGCGGCGGTCCGGCCCAGCGCGGTCGCCCCCCGCGCGAGTCGTGGCCGTTGCCCCCCTTCCCGCCGATCAAGCGTTGCAGCGAGTCCCGCGCCGCTCGCAGGCCCGGATACACGCCGACGCCGTCGGCCATACGCAGGACCGTGACCGAGTGGTGCCGTCGCTCGAGCTCGCCCTCGAGCCAGTCGATCAGGGTCGACTTGCCCGCTCCGTCGAGCCCGGAGAACGAGATGACCAACCCGCGGCGGCCGCGGCGGCTCATAAGTGCGCCAGCGCCAGCATCCGTTGGGCCGGCGCGAGCCGCCGCGTTGCGGCGAGATGCTCCGCCAAGCGGGCGCCATTGCGCCACATGTCAAACTTCAGCTCGGTGCGCTGCCGCGCGCGCCGGACCAGGTTCTCGCGCAGCCCGGGATCGCACAACAACTCCTCGATCGCGTCCACCAGCGCGGGCACGTTGCCGGGGGGCACGAGCAGACCGCATCGGCCCTCATCCAGCGCTTCCGGAATGCCGGCGATCCGCGATGCGATCACCGGGGTGCCGAGCGCCATCGCCTCACGCAACACGTTGGGGAGGCCGTCGCCCAGCCGGTCCGAGGGATGGACCAGCACGGTCGCCTCGCTCATCGCGCGACGCACCTCGTCGAAGCGCACCCAGCCGTGGAACCGCACGCGCTCCGAGATCCCGAGCCTGCGGGCCAGTCGCTCGAGCGTCGAGCGCTCCGGCCCATCGCCCACGATATCGACCTCAGGCTCGTAGCCCCGATCCCACAGCACCCGCGCCGCCAACAGGAGGTTGACAAACCCCTTGTCGCACGCCAGCCGGCCGACGGCGAGGAGACGCGCCGGCGGGCGGTTGTCGGGGCGGAACGGGAACTCCGCGAGGTCGAGCCCGTGGTAGCACACGTGGATCCGCTGTGTGATGCCCGGCACGGTATCGCGGTAGCGCTCCTCGATGTAGGTCCGGTTGAACTCGCAACAGGTGATCACGCTGTCGGCGTCAGTCAGCTTCTGTCGCAGGTACGCGGGCCGGAGGTACAGGTCCGTGCCGGCGTGCAACCAGACGGACAGGGGAATCGGGCGGTTGGTCAGGCGGTGAAACAGGTGCGCCGCCGTGCCGGCGTAGTTGCCCCAATAGGCCAGCACATGGTCGTAGCGATCGGCGTGCTCAAGGGCCCAGGCCCAGGCTTTGGGCAGCACGTAGAGGCTCTTGGCGAGCGGCACGAGCCCGAACCGCGCGGCCGCGGCGCCCACGGCCAGGGCCTCGTGCAACGCCGTGCCCAGCCCCCGCCCGCGCCACGGCTTGGCACGCACGCACGCGTCGAAGAAGCCGATGTGGTGCACATGGCTCTTGGGCAGGAGGTCGTCTCCCAGGATGTCGAGGCCGTACTCCCAGAGGCGCGGATCGAGCGGGGCGAGGGGAAAGACATCCAGCTCGATGCCGGCTTCGAGCAGCGCCCGCATGTCGCGCTCGAAGAAGGTCGAGACGCGCGCGGGGTACTTGCTGGTGAACACGGCGAGCCTCATGATCCGGCCTTCCCCCCCTCCACCCTGCTCACCATGTCAGCTGGAACTGGCGCATCCACAGCTCGAGGGACAAGGCTGTGAACACACGCTGGTAGAGCCCGCCCCGACTGATAACGCCACCGCGGGCTCCCATGTCGGTGCGAGCGGCCCGGAACTGGTCGAGCCAGCGCGCGATCTGGACGTTGTCGAGGACGCCACGTGTGCGCGCGTCGGGCGCAAGCAGCAGGTCCTGCAGGGCCTCGTGGAAGTCCGCTGGCACCATCACGTCGAGCGGTATCGTGAAGCCGTGCTTCGGATGGCGCACGACCGCCGGGGCTAGCCACCGTCGCGCGAGCTCGCGGAGCACGAGCTTCCCCTGGTGCCCATCGGTCTTCAGACGGTGGGGCAGCGTGAGGCCCGTGGCGACGAGCTCCTCGTCCAGCATCGGCACCCGCACCTCGATGCTCGCCCGCATGCTCATCATGTCCACCTTGCGGAGCATGTCCGAGGGCAGGCTCACAGCAAAGAGGTTCTCCGTGACACGCCGCGACAGCTCCTCTAGGTCGGACACCCCCGGTGGCTGGTAGCCGTCGAAGTGTCGATACACGTCCAGGAGGCCGTCCCGGGCGGGGCGGATCACGAGCGCCCGCTTCTGGTCCTCGGACAGGTAGTTGGACAGGCCGGCGAGGAGGATCGCCGAATCGTCGCGCCCGGCACGCGCCAGCCGCATCGCCTTGGACACCTGGCGCCCCCAGTCGCGGGTCCACGCCGCGAAGCGGTTGCCCGCCGCGTACGTGGCGAGCGCGACCCAGCCCGGTGCCCGCATCAGCTGCACGAGACGGTTGATGCGCCAGAACCGGGAGTAGCCGCCGAACGCCTCGTCGCCGCCATCGCCGGAGAGGGTGCAGATAATCCCCCGGTCGCGCACGGAGCGGGAGATCCAGTACATCGGGATGAAGCTCGTGTCGGAGAACGGCTGATCGAAATGACGCACCAGATCGAGAATCGAGTCCGGCGTCACCGCCCAGTCGCCGAGGTCGATGGTGTGGTGACGCGTGCCGTATTGCTCGGACACGATGACGGCCAGGGGCGTCTCGTCGTGCGTGCGATCGGGGAACCGCACGTTGAAGGTGCTTGTGGCCTCTCCGGTGGCGAGGCGGCGCGCGGCCACGACGAGCGAGGAGTCGATGCCCCCCGACAGCAGCGCCGCCACCGGCACGTCCGCCACCGACTGTCCCTCCACCGCCGCCACGAGCCCGTTCGACACCGCCGCGACCGCGTCGCTCATACCGCGTCCGACGTCCGGGCGGGCTTCGACCTGATCGTAGCGCTTGAGCTCCTGTCGCCCGGCATCGACCGTCAGGACGGCGCCGTGGGGAAGGGCCTGGATGTTCGAGAACCCGGTGGCCGGCTCGGGCACGTACCCGAGGCCGAGAAAATCGTAACACGCCTGGCGATCGATCTCGGCGCGGAAGTCGGGGAGCGCCGCGATTGCCTTCATTTCGCTCGCGAACACCCACTGACCGTCGTGCACCGTGTAGAACAGCGGCTTCACGCCGAACCGGTCGCGCGCCAGCAGGAGCCGGCCGGCCCGCCCGTCGTAGAGCGCGAAGGCGAAAATCCCGCGTAGGCGGGACACCAGCTCCGCGCCGCACTCCTCGTACAGGTGGACCAGTACCTCGGTGTCGGAGGTGCCGCGGAACAGATGACCCCGTCCCTTCAGCTCGGCGGTGAGCTGACGGTAGTTGTAGATCTCACCGTTGAAGATGACCTGAACGCTCCCGTCCTCGTTGGCCATCGGCTGCCGGCCGGTGGGCGAGAGGTCGATCAAGGCAAGGCGGCGATGCACGAGCTCGCAGCGCGCGTCGCGCCAGTGCCCCTCGCCATCCGGCCCGCGATGGGCCAGTAGGGCGGACGCGCGCGTGCTCCACCCCGGCGCTGCGGGAAGCGTCAGGGGGTGAAACCGGCCGGCTATGCCGCACATGGGACAACCGATGGGCTCATGGGCTCACAGGGTGCCAAGTGCAAGAGACGTACACCAAGCCTCCGCACTTAAGTAATTGTCACTACGGCTGTTAGCTGTTGTGGTGCCGACGCACTCGAACTTGCTGTGGCAGTTCCCTTACAGCTTCGCGCCGGATACACTCGCCCGCCGACCCGGCGCGTCGAGCAACGGCCCGGGCGCAGGCGGCGATCGTGGTGGTGCCGGCCGCGCCCGGGAGGCTGCCGGTGCGGGGGCGTAGGCGTACGTGGCGCTGGCGAGCGCGTACGCGAGGACCAGCCAGAGCAGCTTAGACGCGATCCAGTTGCCGCTCATGTTCGCGAGCATCACCGAGGCGAGCAGCGCCAGAGCAAGCGAGCCGTGGGCCCGGCGGCGCGCCTGCCAGGCCGCGTATCCACAGAACCCGAGCCCTAGCAAGAAGGGGACCGCGCCGAGCGCGCCCGTCGAGGTGAGCACCTCGAGAACAAGGTTGTGGGCATCGCGGCGACGCCGGATCCGCTCGTCCAGGCGAATGCCGAGCTCGTACTTGTTGTTGACGGGTCCCCACCCGACGAGGGGGCGCTCCTCGAACATCCCGATCAGCGCCGGATAGATGCGCTCCCGGCCCGCCATCCCGCCGCGCTCCAGCGCGTCCGTGAAGCGCGCGCGCATCAGGTCGTTGGTGTACGTAAACATCACGAGCGCCGCGATCGCGAGGACGGTGACGAGGGCGTTCCGGATCCGCGCCCACGGCGTGCGAGCGCGGCCGAGGGCGTACACCACCAGGCCGAGGCCGAGGGCCACGAGGCCGCCGCGCGAACCGGTGTCGATGACGGAAATGGCGATCAGGCCGAACGCGGGCCACGCGAGCCAGCGACGGCGCACCGCGGGCCGCTCGCCCCCGTACTGCAGCGCCAGCAACGCGATGAACCCCGCCCCGAGAATCATCGCGCTATTGTTCGCGTTTTGACCGAAGGCGGTAATGCGCTCGCCGCCACCCCATTCCGTCCGGGCCGTCCGGGCGATCCCGAGGATGGGCAGGGTGGCCCGCGCGACACAGGCGAGCGCGAACACGGCCATCGTGGCCCGCGCCAGCGCCTGCGAGCGCATCAGGTTGTACCCGGCCCACAGCATCAGTACGACCTGGAGGATGATCAGGAATTGCTTGAAGACCTGGTTCCAGTAGTCCGGCGTGATCAAGGAGGTCGCGAGATGGTCGCGGCCGTTGATCGCAGCGGACACCCAGTACAGGTAGAGATAGGTCACGAAGCACAGCAGCGCCGCCGGCTTCTTGGCGTAGCACGCCCGGGGCTCGAGCAGGGTGGCGAACAGGAAGAGGGATGCGGTAATCGTCGGGATCTCGATCGGGAAAGACCGGTCGGGGAACTCGAACGGGATCGAGAACACCAACACGTAGAATGTCCACCGCACGAGGGGGTTCAGCGGCCGCTCGCCGTTCACCGGAGCCTCCGCGCGAGCTCACGCCCGCGGCGCAACACGGCGGCCTGCGCCTCGGCCGGGAGCCCGGTGACGAGCGCGACGCCGAGCACCCCCGCGGCCGTGGCCACGACCCCACCGGACCACGCGACCCAGTGATGGACGAGAATCCGGTCGCCCAAACGCGCGGCGGCTCCGAACAGCAGGGCCATCACCACGAGTGGCCGTCCGACCGCCCAGAGGTTGGGGCGGGAGGTGACGCCGAAGCAGCGGCGGACAAGGTGCGGATAGGCGAAGGACTGCGTCAAGCGTCCCGCGACGATCCCGAGGCACAGGCCGACCATACCGAAGCGTATGGTGAGTACCGTCGCGAACCCGATGGTCAGCGTGGCCGCGACCGCCGTCACGATCACTCGCAGCCGTGGTTGGAGCGCAGCATCGATCACGTACGCGTCGGCGCGAACGAAGGCCGTTTGCGCCATGATCGTGACGATCAGCAGGTTCACCCAGGGCCCGGCATAGTTCTCAGACCCGACCCAGAGCGTGAGAAAGCTGCGGTTCCACAAGAGGATGGTCGCCCCCACCGTGGTCGCAAACAGCCATGTGAGTGCGAGCAGCTCGTTGCGGAGGCGGACGGCTCTTGCGTGCTGCTGCTCGCCGATCACGCCGCCGATGCCGGGGATGGCGCCGCCCGCCGCGAGCACGTGCAAATTAACCGCGGTGCGCGCGGCATAGCTCGTCAGCACATACGCGGTGACGACCGTGGGAGACAACACTATGCCGAGGATGAGCACGTCGCTCGCGAGCTGCAGCTTGGTGATCGCCTCGCCCGCGGAGTACCAGAGGCTCAGCGAGAGGAGCCCCTTCACATCCGCCCGGGTCGGGCGCTCGATGCCGAACCAGGGCACGTATTTTTTCACCACCCACCAGAAGCACAGTCCCATGAGCAGCGCGAACGCGACTTGCGCGCCCGCGGCGCCGAGCATGCCGAGTCCGAGATAGATCGCCCCGGCCATGAGCGCCCCGCCCACCACCTCGAGGCCGGCCTGCAGGCCCATGCGCTTGTACCCGAGGTTCATCCCGCGCAATACCGACTCGGGAAGCGAGGCGAGGTTCCCGAACACCAGGCTCACCGTCAGGAGCGCCGCGGTGAGCCGCACGCCGGCCGCCAGGGCGGGAGCGGTCTTGGTGATCGTCGGGGCGAGCCAGACGAGCGCACCTCCGATCACGACCACCAGCGGCATGAACAGGAGCCACACGACGAGGGCGCCGCCGACGTAGCGGCGCTTCGCGGAGTCGTCCGGGCTGCCCTGGAGGTTCGAGACCACTAAGCGCAGCGCCTGGGTGGGCCGGCCGTCCCCGGCGGTCATGTAGCCCACGAGGCGGCCGAGCATCTCCCAGACGCCGTACAGCGTTCGGCCCAATCCGCTGACCAGGATCGGAACGACCACGACGCCGACCGCCAGCTTCGCTCCGTAATCGAGCAACGACGCCACCACGTTCAGCGTGGCGCGGTGCGTGAGCGTGTGGCGGTCCGCCGCCCCGGACCGCTCGGGTGCGGTGGTCTCCGGCCCGAGCGGCGCGAGCACCGCGTCCCCCAGCCGCTCGGTGGAGCCGTCGGCGGCGGTGAGCGTGAGCACTTCCGGCCGACCGCCGGCGGTGAGCCCGTGGAGCACGCCGTCGAATGCCGTGCGATAGCGCGCGATGAGGTCGAGGATCTGCGCGTCAGTCATGTGCTCGAAGATGTCGTGCGGCTTCTGGCGCCCGCGAATCCGGGACACGAGAACCGGCTCGGGAGCGTCGAGCATCACGACGCGGTCGAGCACCCCCGCCCAGTCCGCGAGCGTCCGGCGCCACCACGGATCGAGGCGGCCGTTCTGAATCCGCGGATGGCCGAACACGCGCAGCCAGCTGAGGGCGAAGACAGGGCCCTCGTCGAGGACGACGAGGCGGGCGCGACCGACGCGCCGGCGCACGAACAAACGCAACGCGTTGAGGCGCACGACCTGCTCGAGCTCGGCGCGCGGGAGCGCGCGCGTCTCGTAGCACATGCGCAGTAGCACGGGCAGGGAGCGCAGCGCGCTTTCGAAGATCAGACCGCGGGGCAGATTCCACACGCTCGCCCGCACCACGTCGCCGCGGGCGCGCAGCCGTTCGGCCAATAGGCTCTTGCCGGACCCAGCGGGACCGACCAACTCCACCAACACTACAGGAGCTCCCAGAGAATCGCCTTGATCTCCGCCAGCACGTCCTCGAGCGGCCGCGACGCATCGACGATGTGTACCCGGCTGCCGGTCCAGTCCGTATCCCACACCAGCTGACAACGCGCCCGCACGTACTCGGCGGGCTCGTCCGTCTTGCGGCGCACGGCGGTTTCCGGATCCACCCGCAACAGGATCAGGACATCTGGCGCGAGGATGTGGCGGTAATACCCGGCCTCCTTCGCCACCAACCACCGGCCGAACCGCGTCCCGGCGAGCGGCGCGAGCCCGTCGAGCCGCGGACCCGACAGGGTCGGGTTCTGCGGCACCGGGTACCGCTCGCACAAGGCGAGCCCGCCCGACAGGGCGAAGCGCCGCGCCTTGAGGTACAGCCGGAAGCGATCGCGCGCCGTGCACACATCGCGCAGCGCGGCGAGGTAAGCGGGCGCACGCTCACGGGCGTCGTCCGAGTCCGTCGCGAGACGCAGCATCCGGGCTACGCGGAACGTCGCGCCGACGGCCAGCGTGATGAGCGAGCGTGGCGGACGGCCGAGGTGCGCGGTCATGAGCCCGAACTCGTCCGACAGCCAGTCGGAGATCTCCCGCACGCACGTGGACTTGCCCGCGCCGTCACCGCCGAGGAGCGCGATGACGGTGCCGCCGTGAGAGAAATGCTTGCCGCGCTTGCGGATCAGCTTGAGCCGCCCGCCCAGCGTCAGCGCGCGCGTCATGATGCGGTTGAGGGTCAGCGCGATCGGCGGTCGTCGCGCGTGCGGGAGCAAGCGACGGTGAAGCTCCCGGCGGACCAGCAGCCGGCGCCAGCGGGAGTAGCGCGGGCGGAGTGACGCCAGGCAAAGATCGATGAACGGCAAGTCGAAGGTCGGGAGGTACGCCTCGAGGATCTCCGCCATCTTGCCGCGATTCGCCTTCGCGATCAGGGAATCGAGCTCGGCTTGAATCCCCTTGAGCCAACGCGGCTGGCGACGCAGCACCGTGTCGAGGGCGTTGTAGCGCTGGACCATGCGCGCCGCGAACGCGATGAGCTCGTATTCGGGCGCGGCCACCGGAAAGACCGCTCCCGGAATCGCCGAGGCGAGGAGCGGCTCCTCGATCGGGAGCCGATAGACCGTGCGCCAGATGCCGCCCACCACCAGGCGGTAATGGGTGTGGACGTGGATCAGCCGGCCGGTAGCCGGGTCGAGGCCGAAGTAGCTCTCGATGCCGGCGATGGCGCTGGCGGGGGGCGGATCGGCCCGCCGGAATCCGAGCGACCATAGCACGGCCGAGTACCGCGGCTCGGCCGAGCGGTGGACGAGCAGGTCGATGTCGCCCTCACCGCTCATCCAGCGGCTGCGCTTCCAGTTGCCTTTCCACTGGAGGTATGCGACGCGCTCGCCGCCGAGCGCCTCACCGAGGCGCTCGACCAGGGAGCGCGTCTCAGGCGGATCGGCGGGACGGAGCACCGGTCGCAGAGGCGGCGTTGGCATCAGGGAGGCTTGGCGCATCTCAGCCGGCTAGAGCACGAGTTGTGCGCGGGCGTCTGACGTCTAAGATCAATGAAGATAGCGAGTTGTAACGCCGAAGCCGATGACGTCCGGCCGCGCTGTCACACATCTGCCACAGCAGTCCCAGATCTGCCACAGCAGTGCGTCAATGACACGTGCCGCTGCCCGAGTCGGCGGCGGTCTGGCCCGCGACGGGGATGAACTGCCAGGAGTACGACCCGTCCGTCAGGCTGAGCTTGAGCACGCCGTATACGCCGCTGATCCGAGCTTCGCTGTTCGGGATGATCAGCGTGTTGGCACCGTCGAGACCGCCGCCACCGGTCCCCACGATGATCTCCCGGACGCCGTTCGGATCCGCGGTGCCAGCCGAGTTTTGGGGCGCGAACCGCTCGTAGTCCTGCATGTGCGCGTTGATGATCAGCTCGGCCCCGGCCGCGTAGAGATCGTCCCAGAACGGCTTCACGGACCCCGTTGGGGAGAAGGACGTCGAGGTCGTCGAGTAGAAGCGCGGGTGGTGGAACAGCGCCAGCTGGCACTTCTTGGTGCTGGCCGCGAGGTCCGCCTTGAGCCACGTCTCCTGCGGCGAGCCGACGGCCGTGGACATGTTGGCGTTGTTGCTGTTCAGCACCACGATGTGCCAGGCTCCGAGGTCGTAACTGTAGTAGCCCTGGCCGGCCGTGCCCGCCGCGGCGCCGAAGTAATTGAAGTAGCTCGCGGCGGTGGCGCTCGAATCGTACTCATGGTTGCCCACCGCCGGGTACGTGCGCGCCTTGTGACGACCCCACGAGGCATCGTAGCAAGTAAAGTTCGCCGCGGTTCCGTTCGGATAGGCGTTGTCGCCGATCGCAAAGACGGTCCCAGCGATGCCGTCGAGCAGGGAAGCCGTGGCCTCGTCGTTGGTGCGGTCGCAGCGCGCGATGTTCCCGGCGCCCACGAGCGTGACGCTCGCGACTTGCTGGGTGACCGTCACCACGGTCTGTCCGCTCCCCGCACCGCCGTCCTTGTCCGTGACGGTCACGGTCGCCGTGTTGCTCCCCGCCGCCGCATAGGTGTGCGCCGCGTTGATCCCGCCCTGGGTCGTGACACTGCCGGTCGTCGCCGCCGTGCCGTCGCCCCAGTTGATGGCGTACGACCACGGCGAGTCGCGTGTCCCCGGATCGGTGAACGTCGCGCTGAGGGTGACCGGGCTGCCCGCATTGGCCGCGAGGCTCGCCGGGGCGCTCACAGCGGGCGCGACGTTGGCGATCGTCGCGGTGGCCGTCGCCGGCGCGCTGGCCGCGCCCTTCGAATCCGTGACCGTGAGCGAGACCGTGTACGTCCCATTGTCGGCGTAGGTGTGGCTCGGGGTGGCGCCGGTCCCCGTCGTCTGGTCCCCGAAGCTCCACGCGTAGGTGATCGCGTCCCCGTCGGGATCCGAGGATCCGGTGCCGTTGAAGGCGACGGCGGCGCCCTCATTGCCGGTGTACGGCCCGCCCGCCGCGGCCGTGGGCGGATGATTCCCCGCCGCGACCGTGACGGGCGTCTTGGCCGAACCCGCCCCGCCGTCTTTGTCCGTGACGGTCACCCGCACGGTGTCCGTCCCGCCCGCGGCGTAGGTGTGGCTCGCGGTGATCGCGGCCGACTGGCTGGTCGCGCTGCCCGTCGTCGGGGCCGATCCGTCGCCCCAGTCGATCGAGTAACCCCACGGGGAGTCGTTCACACCCGCGTCGCTGAACGTCACACTCAGGCTGTAGGCGCTCCCCGCGGTCGCGGTCTGATTCGCCGGCAAGGTGACCACCGGGACAGCGTTGGCGATGGTGGCCGTCGTCGTGACCGGCGCACTCGCCGCGCCCTTGGAATCCGTGACCGTCAGCGACACCGTGTAGCTGCCGTTGTCCGCGTAGGTGTGGCTTGGTGTGGCGCCGGTGCCGGTCGTGCCGTCGCCAAAGCTCCAGGCGTAGGTGAGCGCGTCGCCGTCAGGATCCGACGAGCCGCCGCCGTTGAAGCTCACTCCGGCCCCTTCAGTTCCCGAGTACGGGCCGCCCGGTGCGGCCGTGGGCGGGTGATTCACCGCCGCCCCGGCGTTGTGGCACGTGGTGGTTCCGGAATCGGTGGCGGCCTGGCCCGCTACCGGGATGAACTGCCAGCTGTACGCCGTGGAGGAGAGCGTGAGCTTGAGCACGCCGTACACGCCGCTGATGCGAACCTGGCTGTTCGGCCAGAACACGGTGTTGGTGGCGTCGAACCCGCCACCCCCCGTGCCTGCGATGATCTCGCGGATCCCGTTCGAGAGATCGAGGTTCCCCGACGGGTCGGTCTGCGCGAAGCGCTCGTAGTCGTGCATGTGGCCGTTGAGGATGACGTCCGCATGCGCGGCGTACAGGTCGTTCCAGAACGGCAACGTCGAACTTCCGGCGGACAGGGGGCTCGTCGTCGAGGAGTAGAACCGGGGGTGATGCCACACCGCGAGCATGCATTTCCCGCCTGCCGCCCCGAGGTCCGACTTGAGCCACAACTCCTGGGCCGAGCCCACGGCGGTCGGCACGAACGTGTAGTTGCTGTTCAGGACGACGATGTGCCACGACCCGACGTCGAAGCTGTAGTACCCCAGGCCGCGGGGCCCGGCGGACGCGCCGAAGTAATTGAAGGTGCCGTTGGCGTTGCCCGAACCGTAGTCGTGGTTCCCGAGAGTAGCGTAGGTGCGGTACAGCTGCCGGCCCCAGGTGGGCCCGTAGCAATTCGCGTAATCCGTCGAATCGCCGCTCGGGTAGGCGTTGTCCCCGCCCGTGATGACCGTTCCAGCGAGCCCGTCGAGCAGGCTCGCCGTCTGGGTGCGACCGGTGCTGCCGCAGTCCGCGATGTCGCCGGCGAACAACAGGACCTGCGTCCCCGGCGCCATCACCCGGACGGCGAGCGAGTCGGAGCCCGTCCTGCCGGCGCTGTTCGTCACGGAGACGCGCACACTGTCGAGGCCAAGCGCGGAGTAGCTGTGCGAAGCGGTGATCGGCGTGGACGCGCTCGACACATTGCCGGTGCTCGACGCCGCGTCGCCCCACTGGACCGTGTAGGTCCAGGGAGCGTCGTTCGCGCCGGTATCGCTGAACGCCACCGACAGGTTGACCGCGGTCCCAGGGTATGTCGAGAGATCCGGCCCCGCGTTCACGGACGGTGTGGGTGGTGGCGGCGGAGGCGGCGGGCCGGGGGGACCGTGGCAGGCCGCCGAGCCCGAATCCGAGAACTGGGTACCCGCGATCGGGATGAACTTCCAGGAATAGCTCCCCGGCGAGAGCGTGAACTTCAGGACGCCGTACACCTGCGCCCGCACCAGGCTGTTGGGTGCGATCGTGTAGAACGACCACGTGCCGAGGCCGCCCGTGCCGACGATGAACTCCCGGATCCCTTGCGCGGTGTCGAGGGCGGTCGCGGGCGTCTGCGGCGCGAACCGTTCGTAGTTGCGCGTGTGCGAGTTGAGCACCACGTCCGCGTGCGCCGCGTACAGGTCGTTCCACAGCGGGAGGACCGAGGAGCGGACGGTGGACGTACCAGAATAGAACGCCGGCAGGTGCCAGTAGGCGAGTGTGCACTGCGACGGGTTGGCGCCCAGGTCCGCCTTGAGCCACAGCTCTTGCGCCGAGCCCGCCGCCGTGGAGATCGCGCTGTTCAGCGCGATGATGTGCCACGAGCCCAGGTTGTAGCTGTAATAACCCTTGGCCGGATCGCCGGCGGCGGCGCCGAAGTAGCCATAATAGCCCGGCGCTCCGGCGGTGGCGTACTCCGCGTCGCCCGGGACGGGGTAGGTGCGGGCCTTTTGCCGCCCCCACGTCGGGCTGTAACAGTTGGCATAGGTGGTGCTATCCCCGGGCGGGCCGACGTTGTCCCCCGTGACGAAGACCGTGCCGGGAATGGTGTCCAGCAGTTTAGCGGTCGAGGTATCGTTGTGATGCGAGCAGAGGGAGATGTCCCCGGCTCCGACGAAGGTGACTGAGCCGGGCGGCGCGACGCTCGCAAGGGCTGGGACCTTAGGTTCGGTGAGCGATCTCGATCCGGCGTTCTCTCGGCAGGTACTGATGGCGATCGCACCGGCCACGACAACCGCGACCGGCACTAGGAGGCGGGGACCGGTCACACGCATAGGGTGGCGCCGTGGCATTCGTCTGGGCGTCGCACGCTCGTTCACCCATGCGTTACAGCATCTTGCGTGCACGCATCGTCAGGGTGGGACAAGCTATCTTACAGCTTGGTGTTGCGTCGATGCATCGCCCCAAGAACGAGGCACCTCTGTGGTAGTTGTGCCACATCTACGCGGTTATCCTGCCGCGTGCTGGCCTTCCGTCTCACCAGGTCGGGTGGTTCGCCCGCCCCGCGTGGCGCCGCCTGTGGACCCGTCGCCAGCGGCTGAGCCGGGCACATGGTAAACGGTCCGTCGGCCTCCACACCGCCCGAGAGCGCCGAGCCGGTCCGGGCCCATACGATCGTGGTCATCGAGGATGAGCCGCAGATTCGTCGTGCGGTCAAGCACGCCCTTGCGACCTTCGCCGATCGGGTGCTGGAGGCCGCATCGGGCGAAGCCGGTATCGCCTGTGCGGCGGCGGAGCGGCCCGACCTCGTCGTGCTCGACCTCGGCCTTCCTGATATGCCGGGGCTCGAGGTGTGCAAGGCGCTGCGCCGCTTCGCGACGATGCCGATCGTCGTGTTGTCGGTCCGCGACTCGGAGCAAGACAAGGTGGAGCTCCTGAACGCGGGAGCCGACGATTACGTGACGAAGCCCTTCAGCCTGCGGGAGTTCGCGGCGCGCGCTCGTGCCCAGCTGCGCCGCGCCCAACTGGGGCCGAGCGGCGCCGCGCGACTCGACGTGGGCGCCCTCACGATCGACCTCGCCCGGCGGCGTGTGACGCGGACCGGTGGAGAGTCCACGCACTTGACGCCGACCGAGTGGAGCATTCTTCGTACTCTTGCGGCACAGGCGGGTCGCACGCTCACGCACCAGCAGATCTACGAGGCTGTGTGGGGGCGCCGCTTCGGCAACCCGCAGCAGTATCTCCGTGTCTACATCACGAACCTTCGGCGCAAGATCGAGGTGAAGCCGACGCACCCCCGCCTGATCGTGACCGAGCCGGGCGTGGGCTACCGGCTCGAGCTGCCACCCTTAGTGACTTCTTAGCGGTAGCTGCACGTCTTCTAATCGACGTTTTGTGGTCTCAGGGCTGGCTCCTCCCGGTGAGCTCCGCCCTATTCCCACACCTATGAAGCGGCTGTTTGACCTGTGTTGGACGCTTCCCGGCCTGCTCGTGCTCTGGCCGGCGTTTCTGGTCATTGCTCTGCTGATCAAACTGGACGACGGCGGGTTGGTCTTCTTCCGCCAGGTCCGCGTGGGCCGCAGCGGGCGAGCGTTTCGCGTATGGAAGTTCCGAACGATGATCGCCCACGCCGAGCAGCTGGGCGCGCCGCTGACGGTAGGCGAAGATCCTCGTACAACGCGCTTCGGCCGATGGCTGCGGCGATCCAAGCTGGACGAGCTGCCGCAACTCTTCAACGTCCTCGCGGGCGAGATGAGTCTGGTGGGCCCCCGTCCGGAGGTCCCCCGCTATGTGGCGCTCTACTCGCCTGACCAGCGTCGAGTCCTCGATCTGATGCCCGGCATCACCGATCCGGCGAGTATCGCGTACCGCCACGAGAACGACCTGCTCGCGCGGGCGCCGGATCCGGAGCGCCACTATATCTCGGTCATCCTGCCGGCGAAGATTCGGATCAACCTGGATTATGCCGCTCGGGCAACTCGCTGGACGGACCTCGTGGTTCTGCTCGACACCCTTTTCGAAGCGTCGGCCGCGTTGTAGCGACTGGGGCCGCCCTCAGTGGCAGGTGCCGCTCCCGGAATCCGTTCCGGTCTGGCCCGCGACCGGGATGAACTGCCACGAATAGGACCCGTCGCCGAGCGTGAGCTTGAGCACCCCGTACACGCCGCTGATCTGCACCTCGCTGTTCGCAGTGATCAGCGTGTTGGGCGCATCGAGCCCACCACCACCCGTGCCTACGATGATCTCCCGAATGCCGTTGGTAGGATCGGCCGCACCGTCTGGGGTCTGGGGCGCGAACCGCTCGTAATCCTGCATGTGGGCATTGAGGATGAGCTCGGCGCCCGCGGCGTAGAGGTCAACCCAGAACGGCCTCACGCTCCCGGTGGGAAAGAACGAGCTCGAGGTGGTCGAGTAGAACCGTGGGCTGTGCCACATGGCGAGCACACACTGCTTCGTGGTCGCCGCGAGATCGGACTGGAGCCACGTCTCCTGGGGCGAGCCCACGGCGGTCGAGACGAACGCGTTGTTGCTGTTCAGCACGATGATGTGCCACGCGCCGAGGTCGTAGCTGTAATAACCCTGGCTGGGATCCCCGCCGAGGACGCCCGAATAGCTGGTGCCCCAATAGCTGACATAGCCGAACGCGGTGGCGCTCGAGTCGTACTCGTGGTTGCCGGTCACCGGGTACGTGCGGGCCTTGTGGCGGCCCCAGCTCGGGTCGTAGCAATTCTGGTAGTTGGCGAGCGTGCCGTTCGGGAAGGCGGCGTCGCCCAAGGCGAACACGGTGCCGGCGATGTTGTCGAGCAGCGTCGCAGTCGCCTCGTCGTTGATTCGGTCGCAGCGCGCGATGTTGCCCGCTCCCACCAGGGTGACGACTTGACTCGTGGCGGTCACCGTGGTGGTTCCGGACCCGGCGGCCCCGAAGTTGTCCGTCACGGTGACGCGTACGGTATTGACGCCCGCCACACTGTAGACGTGCGTGGACGTAATGGAACCCGGGGTGCTCGTGCTACCGCTTGTTGGCGGCGACCCGTCGCCCCAGTCGATTCCGAACGCCCAGGGACCGTCGTTAACGCCATCGGTGAAGGTGGCGTTGAGCGTAACCGCGCTTCCCACATTCACGGTTTGAGGCGGCCCCGCGTTCACTACGGGCGCCGCGTTCGCGATGGTGGCAGTGGTCGTGTCCGGGGCGCTGGATGCGCCGCGAGCGTCGGTGACGGTGAGTGTGACGGTATAGGCCCCACCGCCGACGTAGGTGTGGCTGGGCGCGACCCCCGTCCCGGTGGCGCCGTCGCCGAAGGTCCACGCGTAGACGAGGGCGTCTCCGTCGGGATCGGAAGACCCGCTGCCATCGAAGGTGACGGCGACACCTTCGGTGCCGGTGTACGGTCCGCCCGGCGCGGCCGCCGGCGGATGATTCGCGCCCGACAGCGCGTCGTGACAGGAGCCGCTGCCCTCGTCCGTGAACGTCTTGCCAGGGATGGGAAGGAACTTCCAGGTATAGCCGCTCGTGTGCAGCGTCAGCTTCAGCACGCCGTTGGTGTTGTCGTTCAGCGCCTCCGAGTTCGCCACCGGCGCGTGAGCCGTGAACAGACCGGCGCCACCCGTGCCGGCGACGATCTCGCGGATGCCATGGAGTGAGTCCGCCACGCCGTTCGGCGACTGCGGGGCGAACCGCTCGTAGTCGTGATCGTGCCCGACGACGACCACCTCTGCCCCGGCGTCGTACAGATCCTGGAACAAGGGCTGCGTCTCCGGATGGGCTCCCTCGTTGCCCGAGCTGAACAGCGGGTGGTGCCAGTAGGCGAGTGTGCACCGCTTGGTGCTCTTGGCGAGATCGGCCTTGAGCCACACTTCCTGCGGCGAGCCGACGTTCATCGCGATGTTCGAGTTCAGGGCGACGACGTGCCACGTCCCCAGGTCGTAGCTGTAATACCCCTTGCCCGACGCACCGGCGGCTGACCCGAAGTAGGTGAAGTAGCCGCTCGCGCCGGACGTGAGATAATCGTGATTGCCGGGCACCGGCTTGGTGCGGGCCTTGAACCGCCCCCACGTCGGGTTGTAGCAGTTCTTATAGACCGTGCTCGACCCGTCCGGGTAGGCGTTGTCGCCGTCCGCGAACACCGTCCCGGGGATCGTATCCATCAGGTTCGCCGTGAGCGAATCCTGGTTCCTCGTGCAGTCGGCGATATCTCCGGCGCCCACTAAGACAGGCGGTGCAACCACGGTGACGGCAACCGTGTCCATCCCGGAGATACCGCCGCTGTTCGTCACTGTCACGGGCACGCGGAAGGACGCCACGGTCGAATACACGTGCGCCGCGCTGATCGGTGCGGTCTGGCTCGGCGTGCTGCCGGTGCTCGACGTGCCGTCGCCCCAGTTGACCGTGTATCCCCAGGGGCCATCGCTGGGATCGGGATCGCTAAAGCTGGCGGAAAGGGTGACCGTGTCGCCCGGATTCGTGGTGAGGTCGGGGCCGGCATTCACCGTCGGCCGTGCGCCGTGACACGCGGTCGTCCCGCTGTCGGTGAACGTCTTTCCCGCGACCGGCACGAACTGCCAGCTGTAGCTCCCGTCGCCGAGCGTGAGGTTCAAGACGCCGAAGGTGCCGCTGTTCCGCACCTCGCTGTTCGGCCGCACCGTGCCGAACGGCGTGACCACCGCCCCGCCGGTTCCGGCCACGAACTCCCGGATGCCGCCCGCTGGATCGGCCACGCCGGCCGGCGTCTGCGGCGCGAACCGCTCGTAGAAGCCATAGTGGGCGTTCACCACGACGTCCACGCCGGCGGCGTACAGGACGTCCCACAGCGGGCGGATGTTGGCGTTCGGGTTGTCTTTGGAGTCGAAGAGGGGGTGATGCCAGTAGGCCAGGGTACAATGCGCCGGGTGCGCAGCGAGATCGGCCTTGAGCCACTGCACCTGCGCCGACGTCGCGGTCGTCGGGACCAGGGACGGGCTGCCGCTGTTCAGGACAACGATGTGCCAGGCGCCCGAGTCGTAGCTGTAATAGCCCTGCTTGGGATCGCCCGCAGCGGCGCCGAAATAGCCGAAGTAGCCGCTCGCGTTGGCGGTCTTATAGTCCAGGTCGCCCGGTGCCGGTTGGGTCCGCGCCTTCTGCCGCCCCCACGTGACTCCGTAGCACGTGTTGTACTGCGTGACGGTGCCCTTGTCGTACGCGTTGTCGCCGGCGGCGAACACCGTCCCCGGAATCGAGTCGAGCAGGAGCGCCGTCGCGGCGGCTCCGGGCTGGCCGCACACGGCGATGTTGCCGGCACCGACCAACGTGACCGGACCGGTGCCCGCAGCGAGGTCGGCGGCCGGCGGGCGCGATACCGCCGTCGGGACGCGAAAACTCTGGTCGTCCCGGCAGGTCGTCACAACGAGTAGCACGGCGAAAGACAGTAGACCGACGAGGAGGCGGTACATGCGACGAGGCAAGGCAGGAGCCGTGCCTCGCTCGGCCATCGCAACCGACCTCCGCTAGAACCCCTGTTTGTATCAGCCGTCTTACAGAAGCGAAACGTGACGTTGTTGCGACCACGCAGCAGTTTCGGAAAGTAACCGGCGGGCTTCCGCAAGCTCGGGGGGATCCGCAAACCGGCGCCGACCCGCCAGTGTCGCGACGATCACCCACAGCGTTCGCCCCACGATGCGCGCGTCGTACGCGAGCGAGGCGTGCCGCACGTACACGACGTCCAGCGCGAGCTTGACGGGGAGCAGCCGCTCCGCGTACGCCGCCTCGGGGTCCGTTCCAGTGAGCAACGCGTCGCCGTGCGTCGAGCTGTAGATGCTGCCGGGGCTCGCCAGCCCCGGCCGTACGGTCAGCGTTTCGCGTCCCAGCGCGTCATAGTGCCGCGCCACAATAGCTGGGTCCTCGGGTCGCGGGCCCACGATCGCCATCTCGCCCTTGAGGACGTTGATGAGCTGCGGGAGCTCGTCGAGCTTCACCGCGCGGAGCCACGCGCCCAGGGGGAACACCCGGGGATCGTGCGCGCCCGTGATCCGGCTCGCGTCCGAGCGCCGCCGGGAGTGCATGGTCCGCAGCTTGTACATGATGAAGGGGCGTCCGCCGCGGCCCACGCGTTCGGCGCGGTACAGCACCGGCCCGGGACTGGCGCGGCGGATGCCCACGGCGGCGAGCGCGAGCAGCGGCGCGGTGACCACCAGCGCAAGGCCGGCGAGCAGGGCGTCAACCAGGCGTCTGACCATTGTGCAGCGCGCGCCGGATGGTCATGAACACTTCCGCCGCGTCGAGACACTGCTGGTTGCCCCACGCCCGGGCGCGGTGGCGGAGCGCCTCGAGCGAGCGCGGATGGGGGTAGGGGCGCACTTCGCTCTCGTAGCACGCCATCGCGGCGACCTTCTTTTCGAGCGTCCTCGAGATGTCCACCCATGTGTCGGGCGCGAACGTCCGCGGGTACGCCCACTCGGTACTCGACGCGGTGTCGAACGCGTAGACCGCCTCGATGCTCGCCTCCGTGGGGCGGGTGGCGACGAGCGTGGCCTTGAAGAGGATCTCGTGATCCCGATTGATGTCCCCGCCGTACTGGCAGTAGACCACCTGCGGTTTCACCTCGCGCACCACGCGCTCGAGCGGCGCGATGATGTCGGTGAGCGCGATGGTATCGAGCCGCTGGTCGGGAAACCCCAGGGCCCGCACGTCGCACACGCCGAGGATCTCCGCGGCGCGGCGCGTGTGGTCGGACTGCCCCACGCCGCCCGGGCCGTAGCGCAGCGATTCGCCCTCGCAGGCGATCACGGCGGTCACGCGGTCGCCCCGCGCGGCGTGCAGGGCCACGGTGCCGCCGCAGCCGAGGATTTCGTCATCGGGATGCGCCGCGATGACGAGCACCGGCTTAGCCATAGGCCCTCGCCGCAACCGGCGACGCCTCGACGGCAGCCGGCTCGGGAGCCCGTGGCGAAGGCTCATCGAGCGGCGCCGTCACATAGCGCTGCTTGGCACGCTCCATGGCCCAAGGGAATAGATGGTGGAACAGGCGGTCGCGCCGGCCCACCGTGATGATGCGCCGCGCCGCCGATCGGAGGAACCACAACCGCCGCGGTCCCGCGTGCGCCAGGCCTTCGAGTACCCGCGCGATCGCGTCCCGGGCCCCGCGCCACCGCTCCTCGCTGTCCGCGACCAGGCTCGGCGGGGTCAGACCCCGGCGGCGCCACTCCTCCGCGTGCCGCTCGAGCCAGAAGCGGTAGTCGGCGAGCGAGGCCGGCGTGAGGAATCCCTCCTGCGCGGAGAACAGCACCGACACGCTCTTCTTCCAGCGTCCGAATGCGTCCCGTGGCACTCCCGCCTCTTCGAGGATGCGGCGGCAGATCGGGCGGCTGTAATACGCGCCGGTGTGCCAGGGGGCGAGCTCGCGCGAGCGGCTGATCGCGCGGATCGACGCCGCCTGTCGGGCGCCGGCGAACGGCAGTGGGCAGTGCAGGAAGCCGGCCCAGAGGCGGTACTCGGAGAGCGACAGGCCCGACTGGTCTCCCCGAACGAGGTCCGCGTCGGTGCGGGCTGCGCGATCCCACACCCGGTCGCCGTGGAAGCCCGTGAGCAACACGCGCCCGGCCAGGTGGCCCCCCTCCTCGGCACCCTTGAAGCACACGTCCTCGCCCTTCGCGTCCGCCGCGACGAACGGCACCTCCGCGAAGCTCGCCGCACGCCACGCGCGGGGGGCGAGGATGGTGAGCCGCACGCCGAGCACGTCCGCGATGATCTCGCCGGAGTCGGGCTCGCCGGACGACGCGCTGCCGAAGGAGATCGCCTCGGTGAGGCCGTAGGGGCGCGCCAGCGCGGCGGCAGCGGCGGAATCGTACCCGGACGAAATGGTTCCGAGCATCCGGTACGGCTCCACGCGCGAGGGCGCGCCCATGTTCTCCGCCAGGCGGCCAATGGTCCCGGCGAGAAAGCCGCGATACGCGGCGAATGTACCGAACGGCTCCACGCCCGCCCGTTTGGGTGTTTCTACCAGGCCCCTGCCGTCCCAGACCAGGTTGTGATAGTACGTGAGCCGCACCGGCCCGGCAGATGTGGCGAGCACGCGGGCGTAGCGGGTCAAGCCCCTGGAGATCGACTTCAAGTCCGGAAAATAACCGGCATAGGTGGGATCGAGGGTCCCGCCGACGCTCGCGAGGAGACAGGGCAGGGAGTTCGACACCCAGGACGCGTCTCTGGTGTCGAGCGACTGCAGCCGGTCGACCGTCGAGCCCGACGAGACGAAGCACACGCGGTCGCCGCGGACCCGGACGCCCGAGCCGAAGACGAGGTCGGTGCGATCGAAGTCTCCGTCCGCGAACGATCCGTTCCACGCCGCCTCGCACAGCCAGTCGGCGGCGATCTCGACCCGCCGGCCGTGGAAGACGTCGATCGTGGTCTCGCCCGGGCGACAGCGGGCCAGCCACGCGAGCGGCGGCCAGTCGGCGATCGGCCTGTCGCGCAGTCGCATGCGGGATCCTAAGGCGTCGGGTCGGCCGACGTCGCGCGGGGCCAGGGCGCCGGGGTGCGGGGCGGCGTGCGCCGCCGGCGCTCGGGCGGCACGGGCACCACGCCGCTCGCCTTCAGGACCGCCGCGAGGCGCGCGGCGAGCGTCCGTGCCGCCCAGAGAAACAGCAGGTACCCGAAGTCGAACCGCCGACCCACCAGCACGGCGGGTGTCTTGGGGGGCTTGATGGACCACAGCTTGCGCCGCAGGAGGTGATAGCCGACGAACCCCCAGAAGGCGAGGTGGTTCACCGCCTGGTGCAGATACACGAAGCCGGCGCCGCGCCCGTAGCGAGCCCGCACATCGGCGAAGTAGCTCGGCCGCAGCGCGTGGTTGCGGGGCCACGTGTAGGTGCGCACTACCGCCTTCTTCCGTCCCGCGAACAGGGCGCGCGGGACTCCCGCCTCTTCGAGGATCCGGCGCGGGATGGGCCGGTCGTAGTCGCCCGCCCCCAGGCGCCAGGGGGCCATCTCGGTCGAGTCGCTCACAACCGCCAGGTCCTGCACCCGGCGCGCGCACAGCGCGGGCACGGGAACATTGATGAAGCCGCTCTTCAGCCGGATCTCGGACAGCATCAGCGCCGTGGTATCGCCCCGCGTGATCCCCGCGTCCTGATAGCGTCGCTCCCTGGGGTCGCGATCCCACACCTCGTCGCCCAGAAATCCCGTGAACAATACCGCCGGACGGCGGCGCTCGATGTGCCGGGCGAGCCCGTGCAGCGCCAGGGTTGGCGGGGCGCAGCCGGGCGCGAGAAAATACAGCTCGTCCTCGGTCACCCGCGAGCGGCGGGTATCGAGCGGGATGGTGGCGAGCCCGAGCCGGCGCGCGATTGGCGTGCCGTCGTCCACGGCCCGCCGGCTGGCCCAGCGTGGCATATGGGTGTTGGACCGGCGGCAGGTGAAATATGCCTCCACGCCCAGGTCCTTCACGAGCACCGCGACCGCGGCCGAATCGTATCCCGACGAAATGGTGGCGAACGCACCCAGCGGGGCGCGACGGTCCGGGCTCGTGTAGTTCACGCGCAGGCGACGGAGCGTCGCGTCCACGAGCTCGCGGTACTGAGCGAAGGACCGAACGGCCGGGGCCGCTCGGAGTGACGTGAACGTGAGCGGCGCGTCCGCCCAGGGGCTGGCCACGAGGCTCAAATCGTAGACCTGATAGAAGGCCTTGATCTCGCGATGCTGGACCGTGAAGTCGCGGGCGTAGTGCGCCGCGCCCTGGCGGATGGCGTACGTCTCGGCGTGATAATCGTGGTTGGGATCAAGCCGGGCGCCCGTGAACGCGAGCAGCAGGACGAGGCTGTTCGACACGAGGACCTCGCGCCGCCGCTCGCAATAGAACAGGCCGTTCACGAGCGCGCTCGACGGGACAAAATGGACCGCGTCGTCCACGGTGCGGATCCCGCTGCCGAAGAAATGCTCGCTGTCGTGGAAGCCGCCGATCGCGAATTCGCCGTCCCAGGTGCCCTCGACCATCCAATCGTCGCGGCACTCGAGTGCGGACCCGTGATAGACCAGGACGTCGCGGGCGTCGCGATTCAGCACGGCCAGCCAGGCGAGGCGCGGGAGCTGCGGCAGCTCGCGGTAGCGGAACGGCTTCATGGCGACGGGGGGGGCTGCTTCGGTGCGCGCTTGCGCGCGATCTCGACGATCCGGCGCACCACCGCACGCCGCGACGCGGTCGAGAGGCCAGTGGCGAAGGCCACGCCCGCCACGACCGCAACCGTGGCGGCGACGCCGGCGGCCCAGCCGAGCCAGGTGAGCGGTGCCACGCGGTCGGCAAGCCGCAGGGCGAGGGCGAACAGCACGCCGCTCACGAGGAGCGGGCGGACCACGCGTGGCGCCACCGGGGCCCCCCGATCGCCTACCGAGCGATGCGCCAGCAACGGATACGCCACGGTCTGCGTGAGCCGGCCGACGATCACGCCGAAGCACAGGCCTGGCAGCCCCCACGCGCGCGTGAACACAATAGCCAACGCGACCGTCACGACCACTGCCGCCACGCTGATCACGACGCGCAGCCACGATTGCAGCGCCGCGTCGATGATATAAGAGTCGGCGCGGATGAACGCGGTCTGCATTGCCATGATCACGAGGAGCAGATTCACGACGGTGCCGGCGTACTTGTCGGCCCCCACCCACAAGGTCAGGAACGAGCGGTTCCAGGCGAGGATCGTGACGCCCACCGCCGTCGTGAACAGCCAGGTCAGCGCCAGCAGCTCACGGCGCACCAGCGTCGCCCGCTCGTACTGTCGGTCGCCGATCAAGCCGCCCAGCCCGGGCATCGCGGCACCCACGGCGGACGTGTGGATCGCGGCGGCGGCGCGCCCGGCATACCCGGTCAGCACGTACGTCGTGACGATGGTCGGCGAAACCAGGATCCCGAGGATGAGCACGTCGCTCGCGAGCAGCAGCTTCGCGATCAGGTCCCCTCCCGCCAGCCAAGCCGACAGACCCAGCTGCGTCTTGACCTCGGCCCGCGAGGGCCGCGCGGCGCCGAACCACCCGACGTACCGTTTGGCCAGGATCCAGAAACACAGGCCGGAAAGGGCGGCGAGAATCACCTGCGCGCCGCTCACCCCCATCAGGCCCAACCCGGCGTAGACGGCACCCGCGGTGAGCAGCCCGCCAGCGAGGTTGAGGCCCGCCTGCAGCTCCATCCGCTTGTAGCCGAGGTTCATCCCGTACAGCACCGACTCGGGGACCGAGAGCAGGGCGCCGACCAGGCCGCCGGCGAACAGCACGCCGGCGCTGACTCGCACGGCCGTGCGCCATTCGTCCGGGGCGCCGGTGAGCGTGGGCGCGTACCACGCGAACGCGGCGCTCGCGGCGGTCGCAAGCGGTAGAAACAACAGCCACACCACGAGGGCACTTCCCGTAGCACGCCGCTGCGACGAGTCGCCCGCCTGGCGATTGGCGACCACGAGGCGGAGCGCGTCGGCCGGCCGCCCGCCCAAGGCCGCGACGTACCCCGCGAGCCGGCCCAGGATCTCCCACACGCCGAACAGCGCAGCGCCCAGGCGCTCCACCAGGAGCGGCGTGACCACGAGCCCCACGGCAGTCTTGACACCGAAGTCCAGGGCGAACGCGACGACGTTGAGCGACGCGCGCCGGGTCAGCGGCAGCGCTGGCGCGGGTGCCGTGATCGACGAGCGACGGTGAGGGGGGGCGGGAGCGGGCGGAGGCTGCGCGGGAGCGATTGCGACCGCGGGCCTAGGCATGGGACCACCGCCGGCCGGTCCAGGGCAGCTCGCTGAGCCGCCGCCCCGAGTAGACCGTGCCGTCGTCCGCTTCGATCTCGAGGAGGGTCACCGCGCCACTCGCGCACGCCACCACTTGCCCGCACGCCTGCTCGACCGGGCTGACCATGGGCCCGAGCACCTCGCCCGGGAGGGCGGTGGCGGACGCACCCGTGGCGCGCCCAGGGAGGAGCGCGGCGCGCCAGACACCCCAGCGCCGGCCATCGAGCCACCCGAACGCGCCTGGATACGGCTTGGTGAGCCCGCGGATGAAGTTGTAGACCGCGCAGGCTTCCTGGTCCCAATTGATCAGCCCGTCAGCCGGCCGGCGGCGCGGCAGCGTCGCGCCGTTCGAGCGAGGCTGCGGGGAGCCGACGCGCTCGCCGCGGAGCAGCTGGGGCAGCGCGCGCAGGATCATGTCGCGATTCGACACCGCCACGCGCTCGTACAGCGTGCCGCACGTGTCGTAGGGGGAGATCTGGAACTCCGTCTGGTCGATCACGTCCCCCGCATCCACGCCGTCGGCGAGCCAGATCAGCGAGTTACCGGTCACGCGCTCGCCACGGATCAGCGCCCAGTTGATCGGCGCGCTGCCCCGGTTCTTGGGCAAGAGCGACGCGTGCGCGCCGATCATTCCGAGACGCGCGGTCGCCAGCGTTTCGGGTGAGAGAATCTGGCTCCAACCGATGACGAACACGAGGTCGAGCTTCAGATCCTGGAGCAGGGCGCGGGAGTCGGGATCGTTGATGCTCTTCACCTCGTACAGCGGAACGCCGAAGCGCTGGCACACCGGCCCGTAGTCGGCGGCGCCCGAGCGGGGAGCCGCCACCTCGGGTTTGAGCGTGAGCACGGCCGCGACGGGCGCCCCTGCCGCGAGCACCGCTTCGAGGGCGGGGATCCCTTCCATATGAAAGCCCACCCAGCCGAGCTTCATCGCCGGTAGATCCGCGTCACGTCCAGCACCGCCTCGATCACGTCCGCCACGTCCTGGTCCGAGAGCTTCGCGGAGAGCGGGAGGCTCAGCATCCGGTCGAAGTTGGCGAGCGTCACCGGGAAGCGGTCCGGCGTGTACCCGTACTTGTTCCGGTAGTACGGGTGCATGTGGATCGGGATGAAGTGCACCGACGTCCCGATGTTGCGCGCGGTGAGCTCGTCGATGAACCGATCCCGCGTGATGCGGAGCGCCCCGGGCACGAGCCGCAGCACGTAGAGGTGCCACGCGTGCTCCACGTCGGCGCGCTCCACGGGCAGCTCGAGCGCCTCGTCCGCTGCGAACGCGTCGGCGTAGGCACGCACCACCTCGCGGCGTCGCTCCTGAAACGCCGCCAGCTTGCGGAGCTGGCACAGCCCGAGCGCCGCCTGGATGTCGGTCATGTTGTACTTGAAGCCGGGCGCCAGCACGTCGTAGCGCCAGGTCCCGCCCTTGCCGTAGCGCTTCCACGCGTCGCGGCTCATGCCGTGCAGGCTCAGCACGCGCGCGCGCTCGAGGAAGTCGGGCGCGCCGGTGAGCATGCCGCCCTCGGCGGTCGTCATATTCTTGGTCGCGTAGAAGCTGAACGACACGGGGTTCTGTCCCGACCCGATCCAGCGGCCCTTGTACCGAGCCGGCAGGGCGTGAGCCGCGTCCTCGATCACGGTCGCGCTCACGCCGCGGGCGACGTCGTGAATCGCGTCGAGGTCCACGGGATGACCCCCGTAATGCACGGGAAGGATGACCCGGGTGCGCGGTGTGACGGCGGTCAGCACGGCGGCGGGATCGATGTTCAGCGTGTCGGGCTCGACATCCACCAGCACCGGCCGGGCCCCGACGTGTTCGATCACATTCACCGACGCGGTGAAGGTGAGTGGCGTCGTGATCACCTCGTCGCCGGGGCCGACGCCGAGCGTGGCGAGGGCCGTGTGCAGCCCCGCGGTGCACGAGTTCAGCGCCAGCGCGCCGGGGGCCTCGAGGTACGCCGCAAACTCCGTCTCGAAGCGCTGGGTCTTCGGGCCGGTTGTGATCCAGTCCGAGCGCAGCGTGTCGACGACTTCCTGGATCTCTTCTTCCCCGATGACCGGAGGGGCGAAGGGCAGGAACTCGGTGCGGCGGAGTGGAGCGCGGGTGAGCGACACGGGCGCGCCCAGCGATCAGGCGGTGGCCGAGCTCGGGAGCTCGTCGGCGCCGGAAGGGCCCGCATACGCGGGCCGCAGCGGCGCCCGCGGCTCCGGCGCCTTACGTACCGGCACCGGAAGGGCCGCCGAAGCCGGGACCACTGGCTGCTCGACAGTCGGCGAGGGCACGTACTCGGGCACCAGCGCGCAGATGGCGTCGATCAGCTGCTCGCGCGAGCCGCCGGCCAGGACGCCCAGGAGGTGCTCGAGATCGCGCTCGAGGGCGAGCCCGTCCGCGCCATTGCGCTCGATGATGCGCACTTTCTCGGTCGACGTCGCGACGCTGTCCTCGGTGCACGCCACCAGCTCCTCGGCGAGCTTCTCGCCTGGGCGGAGCCCGCTGAAGGCAATCTGAATGTCGCGGTACGGCTCGAGCCCGGAGAGACGGATCAGGTGCTCCGCCAACTCCAGGATGCGCACCGGCTGGCCCATGTCCAGGATCGAGATGCGCCGCGCCGCCTCGGGGAGCGCCGCCGCCTGCAGCACCAGCTGCACGGACTCCGGAATCGTCATGAAATAGCGGGTCGCCTCGGGGTGGGTGACCCGCACCGGCCCCCCGGCCGAGATCTGGCGCCGGAACAGCGGCACGACGCTGCCGTCCGACCCGAGCACGTTCCCGAATCGGACCGCGCGGAAGTCCGTCGCCGCCTCGCACAACGAGGGGAGCTCGAGGACGATCCGCTCCGCGATGCGCTTCGTGGCGCCGAGCACGCTGGTGGGGTTCACCGCCTTGTCGGTCGAGATCAGCACGAACTTCTCGACGCCGTGCGCCGCGGCACACTCCGCCACGCGGAGCGTGCCGAACACGTTGTTCCAGATGGCCTCCGTCACGTTGCTCTCGAGCATCGGCACGTGCTTGTAGGCCGCGGCGTGGAACACATAGTTCGGCCGGTACGTCTGGAACACGTCCTCGAGCCGGTCGGGGTTCGTGATGCTGCCGATGCACGGCACGACCTCGACCTCGGGGTGGGCCTTGGCCACCTCGAGCTGCGTGAAGTACAGGGCGTTCTCCGCGCGCTCGAGCAGCACCAGTCCGGCGGGCCCGTAGGAGGCGATCTGGCGCGCCAGCTCCGAGCCGATGGAGCCCGCGCCGCCAGTGACGAGGATGGACTTTCCCGCCAGGTCGCGCTTGATCTCCTCCAGGTTGAGCTGGACCGGATCGCGCCCCAACAGATCCTCGATCGCCACGTCCCGCAGCTGGCCGATCGTGGCGCGCTTGTTCAGCAGGTCGTCGATGGACGGGATGATCTTGAACTCGACGCTGGTCTCGCGACAGCGTTCGACAATGCGCCGCGTCTGCGCCCCGGTGGCGCCCCGAATGGCGATCACCAGCAGCTCGACGTCGTGCTTGTGGACCAGCTCCTTGAGCTTGCCGGTGTGGCCGAGCACGGGCACCCCGTGCAGGGTGCGGCCGTGCGTCTCCGGCTTGTCGTCGATGAAGCCCACGACGTTCATCCCGGCGCGGGGGTCGTGCAGCGCCTGCCGCAGCAGCTGCTCGCCCGCTTCGCCGGCCCCGATGATGAACGTGCGCCTGCCGTCGTCCAAACGGGCGCGGGCCAGTTGGCTTTCACGCAGCGCCCGGGCTGCGAAGCGGATGCCGCCCGAGAAGAAGATCATCACGATCCAGTCGAGCAGGAACACCGACCGCGGCATCCCGCGGAACAGGCCCAGCGCCGGCAGCGCTACCGCGAACAGCGCCGAACTGAGCGTGACGGCGAGCCCCAGGTCCAGCAGGTCCCGCAGCCCCACGTGTTTCCAGTAGCCGCGGTGCAGGCCGAACGCCTGGAACACGACCAGCCGAATGCCCAGGAGCCACCATACGGTGGTCTGGAAGTGGGCGAATTCCACGGGGGGGATCCGGAAGTCGAAGCGCAACCCGAACGCCGTCAGGTAGGCGAGCGGGATGAGCGCGACGTGGACCAGGAAGATGAGCGTACGACGGTACAGCACTGGTCGCGATGGCAGGCGTAAGGGCATACAACCGCATCAAGCACGTCTCGTGCACCCGGTCACACCGATGCAGGTGTCATGTACGGCAACGGGTTACGGGCGCGCGCGGCGTGCGCAATGCGGCAGGCTTGATACGATCCCGTTT
>Ga0209378_1000219_pt1 | contig 41771 bp, 45 predicted proteins | sample GraSoiAngelo_156_FD_186170 | JGI IMG/M metagenome (GOLD analysis project Ga0209378, IMG submission 186170) | Grasslands soil microbial communities from the Angelo Coastal Reserve, California, USA - 14_1009_13_40cm (SPAdes) (version 2) | ecosystem: Environmental > Terrestrial > Soil > Grasslands ...
ATCAGCCCCGAGGAAACGCGGGAGTTCACGGCGGCGCTGCGCGAAAGCGACTGCTCGAGCACCTCATCCTGGCGGAACCCGAGCAGCTGGGACACCGCATCGTTCGCCTGCAGGATCTTGCCTTCGAGGTCGGACACGAACACCGGGTCCGGGGCGTTGGCGATGATGATGTTGGCGTCCAGCGAGCCGTGAGTCCTCACGCCCCCGCCGTCACCCTCGACCGTGCCACGTTGCGTACGGAGTCCAGGCCGTCTACCCATTTTGGACCCCCTCACCTTACAGGGCTATTCCGAGGGCGTGTGTGTACGGTGATCGAACGTAGGTGATCGCGAAGGTCCCGGTGATCGCGATGGAAGCTGGAGAGCTGTCAAGAAACCCCGTGCCAGCATGATGTCCATGTCGAAACCCGGCGGAACTATAGAGTGAGTTGCTGAAGGTGTCAAGCTCGCGTGAATGCCAGATTCGGTGCGTGGAGCCTTTGGTGTCGCCCGCCGCAGGCGGGTCCGGGACGCGCGAGGTCGCGCGCTTAGCTTGCGACGCTGTCGAGGACGAGCTTCACGAAGCCGTCCACGCTCGCCTTGTCGATCCAGCGGACGACGGCGACGAGGTCGTGCTCGGGGTCGATGAAGACGAGGTTGCTCCCCGCGCCGCGCGCCGCGTAGCACGAGGCGGGCGCGCTCGGGAACTGCCGGCGTCCCGTGTTGAGCCACCAGAGGAGCCCGTACTCCGCGTTGAGCGGGCACGGCCGCCGCATCTCCTCGATCCACGCGCGCGCGAGCAGCTCCCGGCCCTTCCATTGCCCGCCGCGATGGATCAGGAGACCGAAGCGCGCGTGGTCGCGCGTCGACATCCAGAGGCCGCCGCCCCAGTGCGAGCCTCCCGGCACCGACGGCATCCGCACGCCGTCCATCTCGACCCAGGAGTTGCCATACGGCTGCCACTCCCAGGAGGACGACGCGCCGAGCGGCTCCATGACCGCCTCGTGCAGCACGTCGGGCAGCGGCCGGCGGAACACCTGCAGCAGCGACAGGGCGAGGCGGTTCACGCGCACGTCGTTGTACTCCCACAGGGTGCCGGGTGGCCGCGGCGGGCGCGGCCGCCCCTTCTCCGCGTAGCCGAGCTCGCTCTTGCCGACGTCGCGGTTGTGGTCGATCGAGTCAGGCTTGCTCCAGAGCGTGCCCTGCCATTCGCTCGTCTGCTGGAGGAGGTGGCGCCAGGTGATCGCGCGGTTCTGGGGCGAGTCGAAGCCGTCGTCGAGGGCGTAGGGGCGCACCGGGTCGTCGAGGTCCTTGACGAGCCCGCGCATCAGCGCGAGGCCCGCGAGCGCGGCGAGGTAGCTCTTGGCGACGCTGAAGGTCATGTCGGCGCGGTGCGTGTCGCCCCACTCGGCGACGAGGGAGCCGCCCCGGAGGATCACGCCGTTCGGCCCGCCACGCGGCCGCACGGGGCCGAGCACGTCGCCCGGCGCGGGAGGCTCATCGTTCACCCCGATGTACCGCCCGGACTCGGTCAGGAAGTCGCGCCGCCAGCTGGTCTCGTGAGCGCGGTGATAGGCGATCGCGGCGGCGAGTCCCTCGGCCGTCATGCCGAGCTCCGCCGGGCGCTGCGTCTGCCAGTCGTCGCGCGAGGGAAAGTAGACGATGTAAGGTATCCTAGCCCTATGCGAGAGCCAGCGGCCCCCGATCCCGTCGTCGAGGCCTACAAGAAGAACCTCGACCGCTCGCTGATCCGTCAGAACCTCCGGCGCTCCGTCCAGGAGCGGCTCGAAGCGCTCATGGAACTGCAAAGCTTCGCCGAAGAGCTGCGGCGTTCGGGTCGCCGCATCGGGACACGATGACCGATTTCAAAGGCCTTCTGCGCGCCCTCACCGACGCCAACGTCGAGTTCATCCTCGTCGGGGGTGTGGCCGCGACGGTCCACGGCTCCACGCGACTCACGCTCGACGTGGACGCGGTCTATCGACGAACGCCCGAGAACATCGCGCGGCTCGTTCGGGCGCTGGCCCCGCACGCTCCGTATCTCCGTGGGGCCCCGCCCGGGCTCCCGTTCCGCTGGAACAGTGCGACCGTGGAGCGCGGGCTCAACTTCACCCTCACGAGCGACGTCGGCGACCTCGATCTCTTCGGAGAGATCGCCGGAGGCGGCACGTACGACGCCCTCCGGCCCCACGCGGTCACGATCCAGGTCTTCGAGGTCGAGTGCCTCTGTCTGGGTCTCGAGCGGCTGATCGACGTCAAGCGGGCGGCGGGCCGGCCAAAAGATCTGGACGCCGTCGCCGAGCTGGAAGCGATTCTGGAAGAGCGGCGCGGGCTCGAGCAACGCTGACGGCGTTCCCGGTGTACAATGGCGCCCGACCTATGAACCGGGTGATCCGGTTGGCTCCCGAGCACGCCCTCCGTCGAGCCGCGAAGCGGTTCCTGGCGGAGCCGGGGGACAGCTGTCCGAAGTGCGAGAGCACGTTCGTGCGCCGCGAGCCCGCGTTCATCCACTGCCGCTACTGTGGCAACCTCGCGCGGATCGCCAACGCTTCACTCGCGGACCAGGAGCTGTACGAGTTGCGCTCCGGCCTGCGCCTGGCGTCCTAGTCAGCATCGGGGGGAGCGAACGCCGCTCCCCCCGATACCCCCTACCGGCTTCGCGCGGCGGCCTGACCCAGGACCGATCGCGCGGGCGAAGCCCGCGCTCGAACCCCGGTGAGTCCGACACGCTCCCCGACTAAGCCTAGGACACCGCCCGCCGCTTGTTACGCACGTAGTCCACCAACACGTACTCGCCGAGGCGCTCGGGCGCGGCGAAGAACGCGCGCCCGCGATTGATGCGCGCCATCTCGCGGACGAAGGCGGTCAGCGTCGGGCTCCGGTCGAGCATGAACGTGTTGATCGTGATGCCCTCGCGGGTGCAGCGCTGGACCTCCTTGAGGGTCTCCTGGAGCGTCCGGCGCGTGGGTGGGTAGGCGAACGCGGCCTCGTTACCTTCCAGGTGCGCGGTCGGCTCGCCGTCGGTGATCATGATGATCTGCTTGTTGCCGACCTTCTGGCGCCCGAGGCGTTGGCGCGAGAGCGCAAAGCCCGCGTGCATGTTGGTCCCGACGTTCCAGTCGGTCCACGTGAGGGTCGGGAGCTGCTCGGCCGTGAACTCGCGCGCGTAGAGCGAGAACCCGACGATGTGGAGGCTGTCACGCGGGAACTGGCCGCGGATGAGCGCGTGGAGCGCGAGCGCGACCTTCTTGGCGGGCATGAACAGGCCGTTGTTGATCATCGAGCGGCTCATGTCGAGCATCACCACCGTGGCGGCCCGCGTCGACAGCTCGGTGCGGAACACCTCGAAGTCGTCGGGCACCAGGCGCACCGGCGTGCCCGGGCCGCCCCGCTCAACCGCGTTCATCAGCGTCTCCTTGAGGTCGAGCAGGAAGGGGTCGCCGAACTCGTACGGCTTGGTGTCGTCGGTGCGGTCCCCGCCCGCGCCGCGATGGCTCACGACGTGGCGGCCGAAGCGGTCGCGCTTGAGGTGGGCGAAGATGTCACGCAGCGCCTTGTCGGCGATCTTCCTGATCGCGCGCGCCGTCAGCTCGAGCCGATCGCCGCGACGCTCGAGGTAGCCCGCCTCCTCGAGCTTCTTTGCGATCTCGCGGAGCTTCTCGAGGTCCCGCACGGCCTCCTCGCCCAAGAGCTCGGCGACCTGCGCGGGGTCGATCTGCTCGAGGTCGGCGGGGCTCTCCGCGCGGCGCAGCTGGCGCTCGAGCTGGTCCATCCCCTGGAGCTCCTCCATGAGCTTCATCGCCTCACGGAGCGTCACCTCTTCGTCGCCACCGAACTCGTAGCGGCGGCGCAGCTCGTCGAGCGGCAGGAGCTCCTCGAGGTGACCGGCGAGCTGGGCCAGCGCGGCTTCGAGACGCTCGTCCTGCATGAAGAGCGAGCGCATCATGTCTTGAAGCTCTCCGCGCTGGCCGGGCGACATGCTCTCGAGGAGCGACTGCATCTGCGCGATCCCGCGACCGAGCTGAGCGAGCAGCTCGTCGAGGCTCTCGGCGCCGGGGAAGAACTGGCCCCACTTGTCCTTGAACGCCTGGAAGTCGGGCTCCTGGCCCTCCGCCCGCTGGCGGAGCATCCGGTTCAGGTCCTGGAGCATCTCGCGCAGGCGCCGCAGATCCTCGGGCGTCATCCCCTGGAGGGCCTGCTGCATGCCCTTGAGGAGCGGCGCGAGCATCTGGGCGCGGAGCGACTGCATGAGCTCGTCGAAGCGGCGCTTCGCCTCGGGATCCACGAAGTCGTAGGTCTGCAGCTCCCGGATCTGGCCGCCCGGGTCCGGCGGGAGCTTGTCGAGCTCGGCGAGTTTCTGCTCCGCCGACGTCCCGGCGAGGCGGTCCTTGATCCCCTCGCGCTCCGTCTGGATGACTTCGGCGAGCTTCTTCTTGATGTCCTCGAGCGCCCCGCCGAGGTCGTAGCGGTCGAGCCGCTGCTGCCGCTGCTGGCGGAGCTGTTTCAGGAGGTCTTGAAGTCCTGGCGTTCGCTGACCCGCCGGATGCTGGAGGCCCTGCTGGAACAGACGGCGGAGCGCGCGCCAGGGATCGCCGTCCAGCATGAGGTCGTCGGACATCGCGGACAGGAGATCGTCGGCGTCGAGGTCCGGGACGGCCTGCGAGCCGTCCCACCGCGAATAACGGATCAGCATGGGTGCATCGATTATAGAGCCTGTCGTATCCTAGCGTCATGACAACCCCGACCGCCCGCTTCGAGGATCTCTTGTCGAGTCGTGCCCGCATCGGCTGGGGCGCCCCGGTGGCCATGGCCCGTCCCGTCGCCAGTCCGCGCTACGAGTTCGGCGGCGGCTATCCGGACCCCGCGTCGTTCCCGTACGACGACATGGTCGAGGCCACCGCGCGGATGATGAAGGCCGAGGGGGCGCAGGCCTTGACGTACGGCGATCCGCAGGGCTATCGCGGACTCCGCGAGCTCGTGTGCCACAAGTACCGGGTGTTCGAGGGCCTCGAGGTGACGCCGGAGAACATCTTCGTCGCGAACGGCTCCGGCCACGCCCTCTCGCTCGCGTTCGGCGCCTTCGTGGACCCGGGCGATCCGATCATCTGCGAGGCGCCCACGTTCTCCGGGTCGCTCAACAACATCCGGCGGCACGGCCCAGAGATCCTCGATGCGCCCGTGGACGCGGAGGGAATGGTCACGAGCACGGTCCGCGAGCGCCTCGAGGGGCTCAGACGGCAGGGCCGTCGGTGCAAGCTGATCTACACGATCGTCAACTTCCAGAACCCGGCGGGCCCCGACCTGTCGCTCCGTCGCCGCACGGAGCTGGTGCGGCTCGCCGAGGAATACGACACCTTCATCCTCGAAGACGACGCGTACGGCGAGCTCAGGTTCGAGGGGGAGCCGAAGCCGCCCGTGTACGCGCTGGACCGCGGCGGGCGGGTGATCCGGGCCGGCACGCTCTCGAAGATCCTCGGCGCGGGGGTGCGGCTCGGCTGGCTCTGCGCGCCGCGCGCGATGCTGCCCGCCTTCCAGGGCTTCAACTTCGGCGGCGGCGTGAGCCCCTTCATGTCGCGCGTGGCGACCTGGTACCTGCGCGACCACATGGAAGCGCACGTGAAGCTCTTGATCGGCGTCTATCGCGCCAAGCGCGACGCCATGCTCCGCGGACTCTGGGAGGTGCTCGAGGGCATCGACGTGGAGATCAGCCGTCCCCAGGGCGGGTTCTTCATCTGGATCCGGCTCCCGGTGGCGACCGACCCCGCGCGGCTGGAAGCGCTCGCGGTGGCGGCGCAGGCGCAGTACACGCCGGGGCCCGCGTTCTTCCCCGACGGCGGGGGCGAGCGCTTCATCCGCCTCGCCTTCAGCTACGAGCCGCCGGAGAAGTGCTACGAGGGCGCCCGGCTCATCGCGCGCGCGATCCTCGAGGCGCAGCGGTAACGCTCGCTCCGAGCCGCCGCCGACAGCAGCTGGGGCAGCAGGCGCGTGAATGCGGCTTCGATCCTTCTCATAAAGTAACGTCGTGCTGGGCGGCGCGCGTCTTCAGGCGCGTCTGTTCGAACTAAAGTGAGATTCGCGTTATCGTGTGACCATGATCGTGGCCGCCGACAGCTCCTTAATCACTTTGTCTCGCTTCTCGGGCGCCAACGCCTGGGTCTTTGCGACGTAGGCCAGGCGAAAGATATTGGATTTGCCGTATATGACCCGCGCCACTTCATGCTGGTCTGCATGCGGAGGACAGTTCGTGAATTTTGATTCATAAAGAATACTCGCCTCTTCAGTTTCGGTTCGGAATCCCTGTGCAATCACGTTCTGTACGAAACCGTTAGGGCATAATTTTGCATCATCCGCATGTACGCGAGCGACCAAGGCATCAATGGGTCCGGGGTTGGTTGGCTTCCTCAGCACTTGCGACGTAAACAGCTCCGTCCAACTGTCGATTTTCTCTCCGGGCCTTACAAACTCAACGATACGTTGATTCTGATCTGACCGTTGACGACCCACAGTCCACTCTTTGAGATCAAATCCCCCCACTACAGACTCTTGATACGAGCGGCCGCGCTGAATGGGGGCACACGCTCCCATTAACACAACGATAAGCGCGATGCTGGTAGATTGCTTTTTCATGATGGTCCCCCGTTGGAATCTAACGCTCCGCATCTCGCCATTTCGTATTCGCAGAACAAGCCGAACAACTCCTCATGCGAATAGTACGCGTAAAAGCGCCTTCGGCACACGAGGATTGATGTCTTCGCGTCACGGATTTTTCAGCCGGAGACGCATTCCGATGTCGCATACCTGCTCGAAGCCAAGGCGCTACTGCCCGGCGCCATAGACCTAGGGTGGCCGCGTCGCGGACCTCGCGGATGTCAACTCCCGACGCGAGAACGGGAATGGGCCCCACCGAGACTAGGTTCAACGCCATGCCCCGCAAGGTGGGCCGGACGAAGAAGCCCTGCTTGAGGAGGCGATCCCCGAGGGCCCGTGGTTGGGTCGATGGTCCGAGTTTCCACATCACATTGACGTTCGAGGCCAGGTAGGGAGCCAGTGCTCGTTCGATCTGCGCGTCCACGTCAGTGGGAGTGAACGTGCTTCCAGGACAACGTTGCAGAGGGAGAATCGGCGTTGACTCACGGTCCAGATTCGGTCGTTGTCTCGGTGGAGGGTGATTTCGGGCCAGTCGCTCAGAGCGACATGGAACGCGGTGAGGTTGGCTTCCACCGCTTGCGTCAAAGCCGCCAGGCTCATGTCGCGCAGCACATCACCCACGGTGCATGACGCCGCTAGCTGCCGAACGGCTCACGTTGAGCCGCGGTGCGGCAGCACCGACGGCTCCAAGCTGAGGTTAGGCGGAGGAAGGTCGTCACAGCGTGTTCGCTTCCGACTCGCGCGCTTTCCACGCGGCACGGTCGATGGCGTACCAAACGACCGGAACTTCGGGATTCATCCAATAGCGTGTGCCTCTGTACGTGAGCCCCGCTTTCTCCATTACCCGGCGAGCGGCGGCATGCACGGCGGCAGTGACACTGATGATGCATTGGAGGCTATGCTGCTCAAAGCCGAACTCAAGCGCCGCCAGGGCACCTTCGGTGGCGAGGCCACGGCCCCACCATGCTTTGTGCAGCTCGAACCCTACCTCGATCTTGTCGACACCCGGCCAGTCATCAAGCTCATCCAGACCGACCCTGCCGATCCAGGAGCCGGTGGCCTTGTCGATAGCCGCCCACGGGCCGAACCCGTTCACGCGCCATTGTCGCAAGCTCCCGTCGGCGAGCCTGGCGATTCGGTCCGGAGGCAGGTTACGCCCACCCCTGACGGCCGGGTCGTTAAAGAGGCGCTGAAGCTCCACGCCGTCTTCCTCACGCCAGGGACGTAAGAGAAGCCGATTGGTCTCGACGGCGTTCACTCCCTCTGGCGCCGCCTCACGCCCACGTTGACCGGCCGCGGCGAGCGACTGCCAGGCTCATCGACCGCCAGGTTACTCGAACCCTCGGTAGGAGCCAGCCGGCGGAGGGTCGAACTCCTTCTTCCGCACCCAGTTGCGCGCCTCGAGGCACGCGCGATACAGCTTTTCGTTCACCATGCCGTGCGCCGCCTCCGTCGGGTTCGCGCTCGCCTCGCGAGCGCACTCCGTGTTGTCCCGGTCGAACTGCTCGGTCGTGGCCCCGGACTTCGACCAGTAATAGCGGGCGCAGCCAGCCATTGCGACCGCGAGGACGGCGGCGACGACCCAGGCCAGGGCGAATCGAGACGCCGCCAAGGATGCTCGCCTACTTCAGCAGAGCGGCGAACTCGGGATGGTGCACGAGCTTTCCGATCAACACCTGCACCGCCGGCGCGAACGCTTGGGCTGTCTCCGCGCACGCCCGCTCTGCCGCCGCTGTGCCGCCGCCGCCTACGTAGAACACGGGGCCCGTGCTGAAGCCGTATTTGCTCGAGACGCTCAAGGAGCGCCCGTTCGACGATGTGGCGGTGAGGTGCATCGTCCAGTCACCCGCCATGGAGTTGAAATCGATCTTGTCGAGATGACCCGTGAGCGTGACTGGAGCCGAATCCGAGAGCATCTCCGCGACCTTGAGCTCGTCGACCAATGCCCGTCGGATATAGTCCTCGAACGGGCGGCCGTCAGGCGTCTTCACAGGCCCGCTGGCGCGGCAGCGAATCTCCGTCTGGGCGGGAGTCGTCGCCGTGAACCTCCCAACGTTGACCTTCGCGCCGAGCTTCCGGAGGCCGGTGATGTTTTCGGCCGAAAGACCGTACCGAGGGACCGTGTAGCTGCTGCAGGCAGAGCTGACGAGGACGGCGAGCAGAAGCACGATCAATTGGCGCAACATGCGTCTCCCTTCTTTCGGATAGGCGGCCATCCGTCGGTGTCGGTTGCGTAGCCTGACGGCTCACGTCGAGCGGCCGCGGCGAGCGAATGCGAGCCAGCGGTCCGCTGGAGCGTGAAATTCCGCACCAAACCCTACAACTCTTCGTACGCCGTGAACCTGAGATCGTCTGGGCGGTCCTCCAGAAACGGAGCAAGAAGTTCGTCTTCCCAGATCTTCCAGGTGTCCGGATACTCCTGTGGGGGCCGCGGGTGCTCGGCGGTGCCCCAGAGGCGCTCCCAAGCCTCACGACTCTCGTAGATCCATAGCGCGGCATAGGCGCCACGGCGAACGCCTTTGGCCCCTTTGACAAAGTGATGTGCCACGAGTCCAGGGAGCTGCAGCAGGCCGCGTGCTTCTGCGTCACGGAGAATGCGCTCAAACTGGCCGATGTTGGTCCCCGGCTTGAGGTCATACTCGTGAATGCTGATGATGCGACCCATGCGCGAATCTCTCCTATCGCACTTAGTGTAGGGGGGCGACAGCTGCTCCGCCCTTCAGCCTAACGCTGCGTATCAGCCGCGGCGCGCCCTGCGCGCCGTCGCCTGCATGCGCTTGTTAGGCCGGGCCGACACACGCGCTTCTAGCCAGCGCTTGAAAGATGTCTGACTCTCACCGGAACGCCGGCCGGCCAAAAGGCCTTCGACGCCAATGTCCTCGTCAATCGCCGGCCAATGAATACCGACGCCGCGTCCGATTAGTCGCCAGCGGGCGCGCTGCCGTTGGCTGCTATGAAAGAGTCGCGGATACCAGGCGAGGGGGACTACCAGCGTCCGACCGTCCTCAAGCAAGACGCTGAGCTCGTCTTCCGTCACCTTGACGTCTACTGCCCTCACGCTGTGGCGTTCACTCGTTGAAGAAGCCATTCCAGCTCCTCAGCAATTCCTCCCGATGGCGTTGTACCAGCTGCTCGATCTGTCGAACCTCGGTAGGCCTGAAGCCCCGACTGATTTGAAGACGAACAGGGTTCAGCCAGAACTTGGCCGTACCGTCATCCCGCTCGACATGAACGTGGGGCGGCTCGCTCCTATCGCCGGAATAGAAGAAGAAGCGATAGGGCCCTGCCCGCAGTACTGTCGGCACCGCTTCACCCTAGCAGAAGCCGGTAGCCGCGACGAAATCTTCACCGTTTCGGGCCTAACGATCAAGCTCACCTGCCGGGGCCACCGCAAGAGCTTGATGTCGCGCGAAACTGTAATGCGATCCCGGTCAGGTGCAGCGCTTGGTTCGGCGTTTTCGCCAACCCCCGGTAACAAGGCACATTCAACCCATCCGCCGACGAACCTCGCCCGGGTCTATGCCTCGGGCGCGGGCCCTTTCGTCGAATTGCGTATCACGCATGTCGAGCGGGAAGGAGATCTGGGCCATGGACCCAATACCGAACAAACGACGGCCTCCGTCCTGGTTGCGAATGGTGAAGTCTTGCTGGCCCACGCCAAGCCCCGACGCCCCAAGCGCGCTGACTTCCGCACCGTCCATGTGTGCAACGAACCTCGTCATCCGCCCCGCCCGCTCGTACGCGTTCCCAATCGCCCAGGTCAACCCGTAGAGCATCGGGACAAGGACGATCTCGTCCCGGCCGTCGTCGTAGAACAGCTTCGCCGCCCGAATCAGATTCTGTGGAGCGAACACCGCGATCCCCCAGAGTGTCCAGCGCATATCGAGGGCTACGAGCGCCAGGACTCCAATTAGCCAGGCGGTCACGATGCGCGGTCGTTCACTCATGTGCTAGATCCTGCCTCGATCGACGAACTCGATGTTACAGAACTTGATAATACGTGTGCGCTGCAGGCCCGGACAAGCTAATGCCGCGTGACCCGTGGGCCCGGCTGACTGATCCCTTTGACTGCCGCGAACTTGGCACCCACTCCCAGCTCTCGCATGCTCGTGTTACGCAGACCGGTCATATCCGATATCCGCCGCGTGGGGTGTCAGTCTCGACCCCGTGGAATTGGCGTCGGCCCGACCGCCGTGTCGGCAAACCAATACAGGCCGCGGACGAATTCGATTTAGTCGCGTCCCGAGGGCGCGCTGCCGGCCGAGCCCCGGTACCGGGCGCGGCCCGCCTGGACGTCCTTGTTGAGCTTGCGCGAGAGGTGGAGCCCCTCCAGGATGAACTCGACCGCCGACGCCGCGCTGGCCGGGTCGGCGGCGCCGAGCTTCTTCACCGCGGCCTGAAGGGGCTGGAGCTGGCCGACCTGCTTCACGTACTCGGCGGACGCCATCGTGTCCGACACGGTGATCGCGAGCCCGCCCTGGAACGCGCCCACCACCTCGTCGAGCTCGCCCGCGCGGAAGCACCGGCCAAACACGTTGAGCACGGCGCGCTGGACCAGCTTGCCGAGCACCTTGTCCTCGCCGCCCTCGCCGACTGTCTCGAGCTCGATCTTGCCGCTGGTCGAGGCGAGGACCGCCCCGAGGTCGCTCACGCGCGGCGCCGCCGCCTGCTCGCCGAGCCGGATCGCGCGCTTCAGCGCGCTGGAGACGAGGTTCTCGTAGTTGCAGATGCTGACCCGCACCGAGACGCCGGAGCGCTGGCTGATCTCCGGCGCCTTCCGGGCCAGCTGCGTCAGCTCGGCCACGATCTCCTTCATATAGGCCGGCGTGACGGTCTGGAAGCCGTCCGCCGGGAAGCGCGTCAGCTCGGCCTCCATGATCGCGATCTCGTCCTCGAGCCGCTTCGGGTAGTGCGTGCGGACCTGGGAGCCGAACCGGTCCTTGAGGGGCGTGATGATCCGCCCGCGGTTGGTGTAGTCCTCCGGGTTCGCGCTCGCGACCACGTAGAGGTCGAGCGGCAGGCGCACCTTGTAGCCGCGGATCTGGACGTCGCGCTCCTCCATGATGTTGAGGAGCCCCACCTGAATCCGCTCGGCGAGGTCGGGGAGCTCGTTGATCGCGAAGACACCGCGGTTGGTCCGCGGCAGGAGCCCGTAGTGGATCGTCAGCTCGTCGGCGAGGTACCGGCCCTCGGCGACCTTGATCGGGTCGACCTCGCCGATGAGGTCGGCGATCGTGATGTCGGGCGTGGCGAGCTTCTCGCCGTAGCGGCGGTCGCGCGGGATCCAGACGATCTCGGCCGCGGCGCCCTGCTCGGCGAGCCGCGCGCGGCAGGCGCCGCAGATCGGCGCGAAGGGGTCGTCGTTGATCTCGCAGCCGGCGAGCGCGGGCACCGCCTCGTCGAGCAAGGTCGGGAGGAGTCGCGCCATGCGCGTCTTGGCCTGGCCGCGCTCGCCGAGGAAGACGATGTCCTGGCCCGAGAGGATCGCGTTTTCGATCTGCGGCACGACGCTCTCCTCGTAGCCCACGATCCCGGGGAAGAGCGGCTCCCCGCGCCGGAGGCGCGCGACCAGGTTGTCGCGCAGCTCCTGCTTGACCGACTTCGCCTGCCAGCCGCTGGCCCGGAGCTCGCCGACCGTACGCGCCCTCATCTCGCCTCGCCTTTCTCGCCGAGCACCGCGGAAAGCCACGCGGAGAGGTCGTCGACCTCCGCGTCGCACACCGAGTGTGCCATCGGGTACTCGCGCCACGTCACACGATAGCCCAGGTCGGTGAGCTTGTCGCGGGATCGTCGCGCGCGATCGAGCGGGATGATCGGGTCGTCGGTCCCGTGCGCCATGAAGATCGGCACGTCGCGGTTGGCCGGGCTCGCCTCGGCGGCGAGCGTGTCGCCGAGCGGGAGGTAGCACGAGAGCGCGATGATTCCCGGCAGCCGCTCGGGGTGGCGGAGGCCCGTGTGGAGCGCCATCGCGCCCCCCTGGGAGAAGCCCGCCAGCACGACCCGGGCCGCGGGGAACCCGCGCGCCTTCTCACGCGCGATCAGCGCCTCGACCCGCGCCTGCGACGCCCGGATCCCGGCGGCGTCCTCGCTGCCGTCGCCGACGACGTCGTACCAGGCGCGCATCACGTACCCCCGGTTGATCGTCACGGGCCGCATCGGCGCGTGGGGGAAAACGAACCGGAAGGCGAGCGTCGCCGGCAGCTCGAGCTCCGCCACGATCGGCTCGAAGTCGTGGCCGTCGGCGCCGAGCCCATGCATCCAGATGACCGATGCTGCCGGGCGTGGACCCGTCTCGATCTCGACCGCGTCGGACGCCCTCGTCACAATCGCCGATTGTACCGCCGGGCGTCAGCTCCCTCGACCGAGCTGTCCCAGGATAAACGCGTAGTCGAAGCCGAGCTCGCGGAGCGCGTCGTAGCGGCCCGAGGCGCCACCGTGACCGGCCTCGAGGTTGACCTTGAGGAGCAGCGGGCGATCGTCGAGCTTGAGCGGCCGGAGCTTCGCGACCCACTTGGCGGGCTCCCAGTACATCACCTGGCTGTCGTTCAGCGAGGTGCGCACGAGGATCGCCGGGTAGCGCCGGGCTGCGAGGTTCGTGTACGGGCAGTAGGTCTTCATATACGCGTAGTGCTCGGGGAGCTTCGGGTTGCCCCACTCCTCGAACTCGCCCACCGTCAGCGGGAGCGACGGATCGAGCATCGTGTTGATCACGTCCACGAACGGCACGCGGAGGACCGCGGCCGTGCAGAGGTCGGGCCGCATGTTCAGCACGGCGCCGAGCAGGAGGCCGCCCGCGCTCCCGCCCTCGATCACGAGCCGATCGTGCGCGGTCGAGCCCTGGCGGACCAGGAGCTCGGCGCACGCGATGAAATCGGTGAACGTGTTGCGCTTCCTGAGGAGCCGCCCGTCGTCGTGCCAGCGCTTCCCGAGCTCCCCGCCCCCGCGCACATGGGCGACCGCGACGGCCACGCCGCGCTCGAGAAGGCTCAAACGGTTCGACGAGAAGGTCACGGGATACGGCATCCCGTACGCGCCGTAGCCCGTGAGCACCATCGGGCTCGTGCCGTCGCGCGGCGCGTCCTTGGCGCAGACGAGCGAGATCGGGATGCGCGTCCCGTCGGCGGCCGTCGCGTGAAGCCGCTCGGACCGGTAGCGCGTGGGGTCGTACCCGCCGAGCACCTCCGTCCGCTTGAGGAGCCGCAGCTCGCGGGTCAGGGTGTCGTAGTCGAAGACCGACGGGGGCGTCACGAACGACTGGTAGCGGAACCGGTAGACCCGCGTCCTGAACTCGGCGTTCCCCTCCGGCTCGACCTCGTAGGCCGGCTCGGGGAACGCGACGTGATGGGACACGTGCGACGGGAGCGCCGTCACGCGCAGGCGCACGAGCCCGTCCTCACGCTCCTGCAGGACGTAGTGGTCCGTGAACACGTCCACGCCCTCGAGCATGACGGTCTCGCGGTGCGGGACCAGCTCGGTCCAGCGCTCGGGCCGCGGGTCGGCCACGGGCGCCGTGACGAGCCGGAAGTTGCGCCGCCCGCCGCCGTTCGTACGGACATAGAAGACGTCACCGCCGTGATCGACCTCGTACTCGTGCTCGTGCTCTCGCGGGGCGACCACGGTCCACACGCCGCCGGGGTCCTCGGCCCTGAGGTAACGCACCTCGGTGGTCGTGTGGCTCGCCGAGTACAGGACGAGGTACGCGAGGCTCCGCGTGCGCGCGACGCCGAGCCGGAACAGCTCGTCGGTCTCCTCGTAGAGGAGATCGTCCGCGACCGAGCCCAGTGGGTGTCGCCAGAGGCGGTACGGACGCTTGGCGTGGTCCTCGGTGACGTAGAAGAACGTCGCGGGCGTCGCCGACCACGCGACGGACGCCACACGCTCGACGCGGTCGGGCTCGAGCGCGCCCGTCTGGAGGTCCTTCACGTAGAGTGTGTACTCGCGGGACCCCGTGACGTCCACGGTGTAGACGAGGCGCCGGCCGTCGTCGCTCACGGCATAGGCGCCGAGCGCCAGGAACGCGTGGCCCTCCGCGAGCCGGTTGAGGTCGAGGGTGATCTCCTCGGGCGCCTCGAGGCTCCCGTGTTTGCGACAGAGGATCGGGTACTGCTTGCCCTTCTCCGTGCGCGAGTAGTAGAAGTGGTTGCCCCGCCGGTACGGGACGGTCGTGTCGTCCTCCTTGATCCGGCCGAGCATCTCGGCGTAGAGCGCCGCCTGGAACGGAGCGGTCGGGGTCATCACAAGATCGGTGTAGGCGTTCTCGGCCCTGAGGTGCGCGAGGACCTTGGGGTCGTCCCGGTGCCGGAGCCAGGCGTAGTCGTCCTGGCGACGGTCGCCGTGGACGATGTCGACTTTCGGGATTTTCTTCGCGACGGGAGGTGTCGGCACGGTCGGCAAGGCAAAGTGTACCGCCTCCGTCCAGGCTTTCGGGTCCGGTCGGTCCGCCGCTGGTATGGTAGTATGGTATCGATATGGTAAAGGTGACGTTCACGCTCGACGAGTCGACGATCGACCGACTACGGCGGACGGCCGCGCGCGTCCGGAAGCCTCAGAGCCAGGTCGTTCGCGAAGCGGTGAAGGATTACGCGGAGCGAGTCGGCAAGCTCAGCGAAGAGGAGCGGACGCGCCTTCTCAAGCTCTTCGACACGGTCGTCCCGGCGATCCCGCTTCGACCCGTCGCCCGCGTGGACGCCGAGCTGCGCGCCATCCGCGCCGCACGGCGACGGGGTGGACGGCGGCAAGGGCGTCGGGCTCGGTGATCCACCTCGACACCTCCGTCCTGGTCGACGCTCTCACAGGACCTCGACGTTCTTCCGGCGCGCTCAGGAAAACGATCGAGCGAGGAGAGCGCCTCGCCCTGAGCACCCTCGTCCTCTACGAATGGCGCCGCGGGGCACGACTACCCGAGGAACTGGCGGCGCAGGAGGCCTTGCTTCCGAACGAGTCTGTCGTGGCGTTCGGCTGGCAGGAGGCCTCCCTCGCCGCGGAGCTCTACCGAGTCATTCGGCGGCCGCGTGGGCGCGAAATCGACCTCGCGATCGCCGCGTGCGCGCTCGTCCACGGCGCCCCGTTCTGGACGCTCAACCCGCACGACTTCCGCGACATTCCGGGTCTCACGATCGTGAGCGACTGACCCGGCCTCGCGACCAGACGTCAGCAGCCGAGCTGCTCGGCGAGGTCGATGAAGTCGTCGGCGACGACATCCCAGTCGCGCGACGGCCGGAGGTCGGTCGTCTGCGTGGGGCCGTGCTCGGTCCGCCGGTGCACGAAGGCGGTGCGGAAGCCAAGCGCGCCGGCCGCCGCCAGGTCGCCGTTGTGTGCGGCCACCATCAGGCACTGCGCGGGGGCGAGCCCGAGGAGCTCCGCCGTGGTGCGATACGCGGCGGGCTGGGGCTTGTAGTGGCGCGCGACCTCGGCGCCGAGGATCGCGTCCCACGGGAGCCCGGCGCGCTTGGCCATGTTCACCAGGAGCGCGACGTTGCCGTTCGAGAGCGTCGCCAGGATGAACTTCCGCCTGAGGCGCACGAGGCCCGGCACCGTGTCGTGCCACGGGTCGAGCCGGTGCCAGGCACGGTTCAGGTGGTCGATCTCCTCCTCGGTGAGCCCGGTGACGCCGAACTGGACGAGGAGCTGGTCGAGGGCCATCCGATGGAGATCGTCGAGCTTGGTCCACGGGAGCGTGCCGCTCCGCACGCGTTCGAGCATCGGCTGGTAGAACCCGCGCCACGCGTCGGCGAACGCCGACCAGCTGACCCTCAGGCCCTTGGCGCGCCCGAGCGCCTCGCCCTCGCGGATCAGGCTCGACCGCCAGTCGACGACGGTGCCGAAGACATCGAACGTCAGCGCTCTGATCGACGCGGGGTCGATCGTCACGGGGCTACTGTGACCTCAGAACGCGCGATCGTCAACGGTGCGTCGTCGGAGGCGCCGTGAGCCCGATCGTCCGCCCCACCTGCGGCGGCCGCGGCAGCGCGTCGTGCGCCTTCTGGACGCGCGCGAGGCGCTCGAGGATCTCCGGCGCCATCGGCGCGCCCCGCCGCGTCGCCTCGCTCACGTGGAGCGACATCAGCTCGTTCGTCGCCGCCAGATGTCCCCCCGTCGCGTGGTACATCGCGTGGACGTAGTGGAGGCGCTTCGCGTCGTGACCGAGCAGGAGCGTGGTGAAGCGGAGCGGGTCCGCCGACCGGACCTCGCGGTGGTAGGAGACGTGCGCCTCCAGGCAGAAGGTCGTCACGCGATGCTCTCGTCGGTGGCGCGCGTCGAGCCCCACCCAGCTCAGGAACTCGTCGGTCGCGTAGTCGAAGACGACGAGGTAGTAGCCGACGTTCATGTGGCCGTTCCCGTCGATCCACTCGGGCCGGACGTGGTCGCGATAACGATCGAACGGTGCCTGAAGCTCGGTCATGAGGCACAGTATACGCAGGATGCCCGAGCTGCCCGACGTCGTGCTCTACATCGAGGCGCTGGAGCCGCGCCTCCGGGGCGCCCGGCTCGAGCGCGTGCGGCTCCTGAGCCCGTTCGTGCTCCGCTCGGTCGACCCGCCCCTCGCCGCGGCGGCGGGCCGGGCGGTGAGCGGGCTCCGCCGTCTGGGCAAGCGCATCGTCATCGGGCTGGACGGCGACCTCTTCCTGCTCCTCCATCTGATGATCGCGGGGCGCCTCCACTGGCGCCCGGCCGGCGCCCGGCCACCGGGCAAGATCGGCCTCGCCGCGCTCGATTTCTCCACGGGCACCCTCGTGCTGACCGAGGCGGGCACGAAGAGGCGCGCGGCGATCCACCTCGTGCGGGGCGAGGAGGGGGTCCGCGCGCACGACCCGGGCGGGCTGGAGGTGCTCGGCGCGGACCTCGCGGCGTTTCGTGCGGCGCTCGTCGCGGAGAACCACACGCTCAAGCGTTCGCTCACCGACCCGCGGCTCTTCAGCGGGATCGGCAACGCCTACTCCGACGAGATCCTCCACCGGGCGCGCCTGTCGCCCGTGAAGCTCTCGCGGCAGCTCACGGACGCGGAGAGCGCGCGCCTCTTCGAGGCCACGCGCGCGACGCTGCTCGACTGGTGCGAACGGTTGCGGCGGGAGGCCGGCGCGAAATTCCCCGAGGGGGTCACGGCGTTCCGCGAGGGGATGGCCGTCCACGGGCGCTACGGCAAGCCGTGCCCGGCGTGCGGCGCCCCGGTGCAGCGCATCGTCCACGCCGAGAACGAGACGAACTACTGCGCGCGGTGCCAGACGGGTGGCCGGCTCCTCGCCGACCGCGCCCTCTCACGACTGCTCGGGGAGGACTGGCCGCAGACGCTCGAGGAGCTGGAGGAGCGAAAGGCTACGGGCGGCGCGGGAGGACGATCGGCTGGCCGTGTGGCGTCGCGCGCGCGGCCCGGTCCCACTCGTCCTTCCGCGTGAGGAGCGCGTCCGTCGCGACGAGCCCCTTGTCGGCGACGATCTTCTCGAGTGCCGCGAGCCAGTCATGGTAGTAGCGGCTGCCGTCGTCCGCCTCGCCGCGCACCCGGGCCGCCGCGATCTCGTCGGCCAGGTACGTCGCCCACTCCTTCCACGTGAAGAGGCCGCGCTCGGCGAGGGTCACCGCCATGGCGAAGGCCTGAGCCTCCCACGGGGCCCTGAAAACGGGGCCCTCCGCGTCGCGCGGGAGCCGCGGCAGGGCGGCGAGCTCCGACTTCACGCGGGATCCAGGTGATCGTCCCAGAGATCGACGTAGACCGCGTCGCCCGGTGAGGCGTCGGGCCCCCACAGCTCCCGTGCCGCGAAGCGGACGCTGTAGAGGTGCTGGGGCTTCTTCCCGAGCCCCATCGCGTGGGCATCGGGAAAAATGAAGACGCCGTAGTCGCGATCGACGACCCCCCGCTTCCCACGCGCGTAGCGCGGCAGCCGCGTGTGGGCAACGGGATTGACGTTCTTCGCCACGACGCGGTCGCCCGGCTTGAACCGCGGCGGGACGCGCTCCGGGAGTCGCGCCGGGCCGCCCTTGAGGAGCACCCGGCCGACGTCACTGGCCTTGAGCACCCGCCCCGGCGAGCTCCGGCCGCGCGGCCGTCCCGTCGCGAGCTCGTCGCGCGTGACGAGGCCGCGCTCCGCGAGGAGCGTCTCGAGGCCCAGGAGCCACTTCTCGTAGTAGCTCGACGCCAGGTACCGGGCGGGCGGAATCCGCTCGCGCGCGTGGCGCGCCATGTCGATGTTCCACTCGCCCAGAAAGCCCGCGGCCATCGTGAGCGCGAACGCGCGGCGCTCCCACTCGTGGTGGAAGACGGGCTCGTGCTCCTCACGCTCGATCGGCCCCATCCCGTGCATGCCGCCCATGTCATGGACGCCGTTCATCGCGGGCCTCCCCGCGCCGGCGGCTCGACCTTGGCGACGCCGATCATCGAGTCGCGTGTGACGAGCCGGGCCAGCGCCTCCTCGCTCATGCCCTCGGTCCCCGCGGGACGCTCCGGCAGCACGAGGTAGCGCATCTCCGACGTCGAGTCCCAGACGCGTACCTCGACGTCGTCCCCGAGCTCGACGCCGAACTCACGCAGGACGCCCCGCGGGTCGAGCACGGCGCGCGACCGGTACGGCGCCGACTTGTACCAGACGGGCGGCAGCCCCAGGACCGGCCACGGGTAGCAGGAGCAGAGCGTGCAGACGACGAGGTTGTGGACCTTCGGCGTGTTTTCGAGCGCCACCATGTCCTCGCCCTGCCGGCCCATGTAGCCGAGCTCGGCGATCGCAGCGGTGGCGTCGGCGAGGAGCCGCGCTCTGAACGCGGGATCGACCCACGCGCGCGCCACGACCCGCGCGCCGTTGCGCGGCCCCACTTTGGTCTCGTAGGTGTCGATCACAGCGTCGAGGGCCGCCGGGTCGACGAGCCCCTTCTCGACCAGGAGGGACTCGAGTGCCCGCACGCGGAGATCGGTCTCGGCGAGCGGTGAGCCCGGCTCGCTCGCGTGGTCGTGGTGATGGTCGCTCATGGCTCGGCCCCTCGCGTCTCGCGGGTGGACATCGGGCCCCAAGCATAGCAGACTCGTGCAATGCCGCTCGCCGCGCTCCTGCTGGTGCTCGGCGCGGCCGTCTGCCACAGCGTCTGGAACCTCCTCGTGAAGAGCGACGCGCGCCGGCTCGAGATCCAGTCGGGCGCACTGCTCGTCGGTGTCGTCCTCTGCTCCCCCGCTCTCCTGATCTATCCCCTCACCGCCGTGAGCCCGGCGGCCTGGGGGGCGGTCCTCGTGTCGGGCCTCTTCGAGGCGGGATACGTCTTCGCGCTCACCGCGGCGTACGGGGCGGGCGACCTGTCGCTCGTCTACCCGGTCGCGCGCGGCACGCCGCCGCTCCTCGTCGTTCCGCTCGCGATCGTCCTCCTCGGCGAGCGCCTCGCGTGGCAGGGTCTCGTCGGGATCGGCCTCGTCGTGCTCGGGATCGCCGCCGGCCACGGCGGGTTCCCCGGCGGGCCCGCGCGGGTGAACCGTCGCGCGCTCGCGCTGGCGCTCCTCACGGGAGTGTTCACGGCGGGCTACTCACTCGTGAACAAGCTCGGCGTTGCGCTCGTCCCGGTGCCGCTCTACGCCCTTCTGGTCTTCGCGGTGGACGCGACGCTGATCTCTCTGGCGCGCTGGCTGCGCGGCGGGCTCGCGGGGACCCGCGTGCGCGACACGCCCTGGGGCCGGACCATCGTCGTGGGCGTGCTGATGATGGCGGCGTACCTCGCCGTCCTCGCCGCAATGGCGCAGGCCCCCGTCAGCTACGTGGTCGCCGCGCGCGAGGTCAGCGTCGTCGTCGCGGCGATCCTGGGCGCCCTCGTCCTGCGCGAGCGCCACCCGGCGGGACGGATCGCGGGCGCCGCGGTGATCTTCGCGGGCCTCGTGCTGATCGCGCTCGCCCGTTGACGCACAGCTCACGGCGCGCGTCGCGTCCCCCGCCGTGTGCGAAAATGAGCCGGGAGGAGCCCGCCGATGCCGACGATCGAGCAGGAGTACGTCGAGACGCACGCGCAGTCGCGCGCGCGCCACGAGCGCGCGGTCCGCAGCATGCCGAACGGTGTCGCCCACGACGGCCGCGTCCTGAGCCCGTTCCCGTTCTACGTCGAGCGCGCCGACGGCGCGCGGAAGTGGGACGTGGACGGCCACGCCTACCTCGACTGCTGGAGCGGACACGGCGCCCTGATCCTCGGCCACAACCACCCGGCGATCGTGACGGCGATCACCGAGCAGGCGAAGCGAGGCCTCCACTATAGCGCCTGCCATGAGCTGGAGGTCCGCTGGGCGGAGCTGATCCGCGCATGCGTGCCCGGCGCGGAGAAGGTCCGTTTCGCCCTGACCGGCACCGAGACCACGGCGCTCGCCGTGCGCGTCGCCCGCGCGGCGACGGGACGGCCCAAGGTCGTGAAGTTCGAAGGGCTCCACCTGGCGATGCTGCTGAACGGGGTCGATTACAGCCGCGGCTCGGCGATCGGCTGGCTCAACGCGGCGATGACCGACGCCGACATCGATCAGATGGTGGACGCGTTCGACCGCTCGCTCGACCGCCTGCGCTGCGCAGGCGCCCTCGCCTAGCGAGTCAGGCTCCGGTGCGCGGCTCCCTCCCGTGGATCGTCGGCACGGCTGCGGCCGCGATCGTGGCCGCCGCGCTCACGGGCGCGTTCGTCGCCGGGCGCTACGAGGGAGAACTCGGGCAGATGGCGCGCGAGCTCGCGGCGACGCGCCAGCGTCTGCAGCGCGAAGTCGCTCTCTACCGGAACGCTGCGGACCTCCTGCGCGACCCGACGACGCAGGTGGTGACGCTCCGGGGCCTCGGCCCGAGTCCCGGGGCGACGGGCCGGATGATCTGGCACCCGGCGGCAGGCGGCCAGCTCGTCGTCGCGAACCTGCCGCCGGCGCCGCCGGGTAAGGCGTACGAGCTGTGGACAATCGGTGAGGGGGCGCCGCGGCCGGCGGGCGTCTTCCGCGTGGACGCCCTCGGGCGGGCGACTCACCGTGTGGAGCCGGTGGAGGGCGGCGTGCGGGTCTTCGCCGTCACGCTCGAGCCGGAGCGCGGCGTGCCGGCGCCGACCGGCCCGACGGTCCTCGCGTCCGCGAAGTAGCCCAGGTGCCTCGCCCCGCGGTCGCTAACGCCCCGGGAGGGAGCCGGGCACTCTTCGGAGACCCGTAGCTTCTGGGCGTTGTCTCGTCGTCGACCGCCTGAATGGATCGCACCCTCAGAGTGCTAGCGTGGTCGACGAGGGGTGCCCGGCGCCCTCCCGGGGCGCAGCGGAACGGCGCGGCAGGACGACGACGGCCTGACCTTGCGCGATCGTCTCGTCGCGCTGGTTCACCGCGACGAGGTCGAGCGTGACCTCGCCGCGCGCCTCGAGAACCGTCTTCGCCGCGACGCGGCCGCGGCACCACGTGGTGTCGCCGATCAGGTTGTGGCGTCGGACCTGGACGTTGAGCCGCGCCAGAGTGCCCGCGTCCCCCATCCAGTTGGTGACGAGGTGGCCGAGCCATGCGACGCGCTCGGGACCGTAGTCGTACGGCGCCGGCACGCCCACCGCGCGGGCGAGATCCGCGTCCCAGTGGACGCGCTCGGGCGGCTCGGGCACGCCGAACTCGTTGGGGATCCCGAGCGCGGGGTGGCGCTCGAACAGGTCGAAGGCGAGGCCGTGCGCGCGCACGTAGAGGCTCCCCCAGCCCTGGACGAAGGCGATGACCGATGTGACCGTGAGCGGCCCCTTGACGACCTCCGGGAGGGGTTCGCCGACCGTCACGTCTTCCCAGTAGCGCGGCGCGGCGCCGCGGATCGCCTCCCCCGCGTACGCACGGCGGATCCGCTCGATCTCCTCGGGCGCGTAGCGGTGGGGCTCGAGCGCCCGGTACTTCTGGAGCTCGCGCGCGGTGTCGCGCTCGGTCCGGAAGCACCACGAGTCCGCCTCGCAGACGATCGCCCCCGCGTCGTCCACGAACGTCGTGCGGTAGGTCTGCCTGATCGCGCGACGCGCGAACGTCGAGGCCTTCTCTTCGAGGTCGAGCAGAACGCTCCGGCCGAGCACGCGGTCGCCCTCGCGGACCGCGCGGCGCCAGCGGAAATCCGTGCCCGCGTACATCGCGTGGATGCCCGGGAGCCCCGTGACGTAGCCCGACACGATCCGGTCCATCGCGAAGAGGATCGTCGGCGGGGCGAGCCGTGCCGCGGCCCAGAGCGGGTTGCGGTCGCCGATCCCGTGGGCCCAGTGGCGAATCGCGTCGCGCGTCGCGACCTCCACGTAGGGCTCGGGGCGCCGGATCTCCTTGCCGACCAGCGCGCGGAGCGCGCCGAGCGCCTCGTCGCTGATCGTCGGGAAGCGGCTCACGCGTGCCCTCCCGCCCGCTCGCGGAGCGCCCGCCGGTCGGTCTTGCCCGCCGGCGTCTTCGGCAGCTCCTCGACGAGCTCCACGGCGCGCGGGTACTCGTGCTGGCTGAGCCGCGCGCCCACCCACTCCTGGAGCTCACGCGTGAACGCGGCGTCGGCGCGCCCGGCGACGACGTAGGCTTTCGCGATCTGGCCGCGCAGCGCGTCGGGCGCCGCGACGACGGCCGCCTCGCGGACGTCCGGGTGGCTCAGGAGCGCGTCCTCGATCTCGACCGCGCTCATCGTCCAGCCCGCCGAGATGATCACGTCGTCAGAGCGGCCCTCGTGGTGGACGTAGCCCTCCGCGTCCATCCAGCCGCGGTCCTTCACGGGAAACCAGCCGCCCTTGCGTCGCACGGCGATCTCACCGACGGTGCCGGGCGGGACCGGCTCGCCGCGCGTGTCCACGATCGCGACCTCCCAGCCGGGCGCCGGTCGGCCGAGCGCACCGGGCTTCACCACGTAGCCCGCGAAGCCGGGATAGTTCACGATGATCACGCCGACCTCGGTCGAGCCGTACATGCTGCACGGGGTGACGCCGATGGTCTTCTCGATCCACTCCCACGTCCGCGAGTCCATCGGCTCGCCCGTGAACGAGATGCGCTCGAGGGCGAGCCGCCGCCCGTCGGCGAGCCCGGAGGCGCGCAGCATGCGGAAGACCGTCGGCGCGGCGGCGAGGTTGGTGACGTGGAACTCCTCGAGCGCCTCGAGCAGTCGCCCGGCGTGGAACTTCCCCGAGTAGGCGCCGACGGCGACGCCCAGCGCGAGCGGCGCGATCGTGCCGTGCCAGAGCCCGTGGCCCCAGGCCGGCGAGGACGGGCAGAAGTAGCGGTCGCCTCGTCGGAGCCCGAGGCCATAGAGCGCGGCCACCATCAGCGTGACGACCGCACGGTGGGTGTGGCGTACCGCCTCGGGGAGCCCGCGCGTCGTCCCCGAGGTGTACTGGAGGACGGCGAGGTCGTCGGCGCGTGTCGTCGGGGCGTAGCGCGGGCTCTCACCGGCGAGCCGCCCGAGGAACCGGTCGTCGACCGCAACCACGCCGACGCGTGGGAAGAGCCCCTGCCAGCGCTCGGCGTCGCGCCCGACGAGCAACAGGCGCGGCCGGCAGTCGTCCACGCGAAGCCGCACGCCGTCGGGGCCGAGCAGCGTGAAGAGCGGGACCGCGACCGCACCGCGTTTCAGGATCCCGAACACGGCGCCGTAGAAGGCGAGCGAGGGATCGAGCATCACGGCGACGCGGTCACCCTTCGCGACCCCGTCGGCCTCGAGGAAGTTGGCGAAGCGCGAGGACCAGTCGGCGAGCGCCTCGAAGCTCCGCTCCTCAGTGCGGCCGTCGGCGTGCTTCAGGCGGAGCGCCGGTCCCCGCCCGACCCAACGGTCCACGCACTCGTGGGCGAGGTTGAGCCGCTCGGGATCGCCCTCGAAGAGGTCCCAGAGGTCGCTCCAGCGGAAGGTCTGACACGCCTCCGGGTAGCGCTGGACGTCGAGGATGCCCGCCACGGCTCCGTCGTTACTTCACGATTTCCAGAAGCTCGATCTCGAAGACGAGCGTCGCGCCGGGCTTGATCGTGGGCGGCCGGCCCTGATCGCCGTACGCCAGGTCGGAGGGGCACACGAGCCGACTCTTGCCGCCGACCTTCATCATGGGCAAGCCCTCGCTCCAGCACTTGATGATGCTGCCCAGGCTGAGCGTCAGCGGCTCGCCGCGCTTGACGGAGCTGTCGAACACCGTGCCGTCGATGAGCTTCCCCTCGTAGTGGACCTTCACCTTGTCGGTCGCCGCCGGCGAGGCGCCGTCGCCCGGTTTCAGCGTCGTGATGATCAGCCCCGAGGCCGTCTTGACCGCGCCCTGCTCGGCGGCGATCTTGTCGAGAAACGCCTGCGACGCCTTCTTCTCGGCGATGGCCGCCGTCGAGGCGCGCGCCGTCGCGAGCTCCTGGATCTTCGGGCCCCAGGTCTCGAGGTCGGCTTTCGGCTTCGCCTTGAGGATGCCGTCGGTGAGGCCGGCCTCGACGACTTCGAGATCAGCCTTGGTCAGATAGAAGCCGGTGAGGTTCCGGGCGATCACGAGCCCGAGGGCGTAGAGGGTCTTCTGCTCGTCGGTCTTGAGCTCGGGCCCCGCCGCTCCCGCAGCTCCGGCCAGGGCGAGGACGAACGCGATCGATGCGGCGACGGCTCTCAGCATGAGGCATCCTTTCTGTCGTCGGTTTCGGGTACGATAGGGCGATCATCTCACGGGAGGCATCATGCCGGACTCCATTCCCGCGTCGCTCATCATCGACACGCTCAAGGACACGTTCAGGGAGGCGCGGGCCTGGCTCGCCGCCGAGGTCGCCGAGCCGCCGCGCCATGCGCACCTCGGCTGGATCCTGAGCGTGCCCGACACACACCAGAGGACGGTGCTCGCGGCGCTCGACAAGGAAGCGGTGCTCCGCGTCCTCACCTGCGCGACCGAGGACGAGGCGACCACGATCGCCGCCGGCCTCTGGATGGGCGGCGAGCCGTGCGTGCTCATGATCCAGCACGCCGGTCTCTACGCGTCGGTGAACACGCTCCGCGGCGTCGCGATCGACGGGCGCGTGCCCGCCTTCTACATGATCGGCCTCCTCTCGCGCGAAAAGGACAAGGACCCGCGCGAGTCGCACCACTCGATGGTCCGCTACTGCGAGCCCCTCCTCGACACCTTCGGCGTGCCCCACGCGCGGCTCGAAGGCCCCGACGACGTGCACCTGATCCCCGAGTACTTCCGCCTCGCCCGCGAGCGGCGCGGCGCCGCGGTAGTTCTCGTGGGCCTGGAGACGATCTGATGCTCAAGCCCGAGGACATCCTCCGCGCGATCGCCGCCGCGCGCGGCGACGCGATCTGCGTTCCGACGATGACCACGGCGCCCGCATGGCGCACGCTCGCGCCGGACGACCTCTCGGTCACGTGCGTGGGCTTCATGGGCGGCGCCTCGTCGCTCGGCCTCGGGCTGGCGCTCGCCCGGCCCGACCGCCGCGTGATCGTCTTCGACGGGGACGGCTCGCTCCTGATGCAGCTCGGCTCGCTGGCGACGATCGCCGGCGCCCAGGCCCGGAACCTCACCCACCTCGTCTTCAAGAACGGGGTCTACCACACCTCGGGCGCACAGGGGATTCCCGGCGGGCTCACCGTGGACTTCGTGCTGATGGCGAAGGGCGCCGGCTACCGCAACGCCTACGCCATCCGCGAGCCCGCCGAGTTCAAGCGGCGCCTGCCCGCGATGCTGACGGAGGAGGGACCGGTGCTCGTCGAGCTCCACACGGGTCTCGCGGAGAAGACGCCGATGACCGACCGCGGCGGCCTGCCGTTCCACCGACAGGCGGAGGCGCTCAGGACGAAGCTCCTCCGGCCACGCGCCTGAAGGGAACCCGGACCCCCCACCGCCGCTCCATGAGACGCGCGACAAAGACGGCGCCACGCGCCGCAATTCTTGCGTGGGAAGACGACCCGAAGTCCGGCGGCAAGCCGATCAAGCGGCCGGTGCCGCGTCTCGGAGCCACGCCACTCGCGCTCGCGATCACCGGGCCCGCGGTCCCGGCGAAGCGCTACCGGCCGGGCACGCGTGAGTTCCGGTACTGGGCGGCCGCCGAGGCTCTCCGCCGCGGCGCCGATTTCTGGGGCGCGCTGTTGCCGCGGTCCACGCGCTGGCAGCCCGGCCGGACGCTCAGGGTCACGCTCGACGCCGGCGTCGATCTCAACGCGTATTACGACCGGCGCGGGCTGTCGTTCTTCCACGACACGGTCGGGCGGACCATGGTGTACTCGGGCGAGAGCCCGGACGTCGTGTGTCATGAGCTGGGGCACGCGGTGCTCGACGCGCTGCGGCCCGAACTGTGGGACGCGATGAGCGTCGAGGTAGCCGCGTTTCACGAGTCGTTCGGGGATCTGAGCGCCTTGCTCGCGGGCCTTCAGCTCCCGTCCCTCCGGCGCGCGGTGCTGAGCGAGACGGGAGCCCGGATCGGCCGGTCGTCGCGCCTCTCCCGCCTCGCCGAGCAGCTCGGGTGGGCCCTCCGACAGATCCTGCCGGGCTCGGCGGAGCCGGACTGCCTGCGCAACGCGGTGAACCCATTTTTCTATCGGGCGCCGGAGACGCTGCCGCCGTCGGGCCCGTCCTCGTCCCTGACGGCCGAGCCGCACTCCTTCTCGCGCGTCTTCACGGGAGGCTGGTTCGAGGCCCTGGCGGGAATGCTCGCCGTCCGCGCGTCCTCACCGACCGAGGCGGACCTCCTCCAGGTGAGTCTCGACGCCGGCCGGCTGCTGGTCGACGCGATCCCCGCCGCGCCGATCGTGGCGGATTACGGGAGCCAGGTCGCCGCGCATCTCATCGAGTCCGACGCCGAGCTCTTCCGGGGCCGCTATCGGGACGCGCTGAAGAGCGCCCTGGTGCGGCGCGGGATCCTGTCGCTTCAAACCGCGAGTATTGTGACGGGGCCGGGCCCGGGGGCCAAAGCGCGGCGGGCGAGACGCACGGCGCCGGCCGCCGGCGAGAGCCACACGCGCCGGCTCTCGCTCAGCGCCGACGAGTTCGGGTTCGAGGGCCGGGCGCTCTTCGTCGAGGCCCCGGGCGAGGCACGACGGTTCGACGTGGCCTCCGCGGCCGAGGATCTCGGCTCGCGGACGGCTCCGGCGCCTACGCTGGAGGCCCGGCGCTTCGTCGAGTACTTGTTCAGGCGCGGGCGTGTCGACCTCGGCGCGCACGGGCGTGCCGAGACGCGCGTCGTCCACCCGTTCGCCCGCAAGACCCATGAGCTCGTGCCCCAGGCCGAGGACTTCGCGCTCGTTCGGCGGACGTTCGACTGCGGCTTCGACCCGGTGTCGTGAAGGAACCCGTCGCGGTCGGAAACCAGCCGGTGTAGCATACCGCCATGAAGAAGCGAGCGAAGAAGGCCAAGGCCCTCAAGCGAGCGCGCCCAGCCACGCGGGGGCCCGCGCGGTCCACCGAGGTGAGTGGGATCGCGAGGCCGGCGGCCGAGCTCTTCGTCAAGGGCGTGCTGGCGCGGGGCGAGGCGGCGAAGGCGGTCAAGGGCAAGCTCCCTCCCGGCGTCACCCACGAAATCATCGGGAAGGGCGCGAACGGGCTCCTGGTCCTCAAGCGGCGGCGCTTCTCGCTCGCGTAGCGCCCACCCGGTCGTTCCCGCCCCACATAGCGCAGCGGTGCTCGCACCGATCCCGATCGAGAGCCTCCGGAAGGTCGGCGTCGGCCTCAGGCGCCCCGAGGACGTGGTCGTCGGTGGGGACGGCCGCGTCTGGGCCTCCGACCAGGCGAGCGCCTGCGCCGAGATTCTTTCCGACGGGACGTTGCGCCGCGTCGGCAAGGCGGGCGGGGCGCCGAACGGGATCAACATGGACACGCGCGGGCGTATCCTGATCGCCAATTTCGGTCTCGGCACGGCGCCGACGGGGCCGCTCCAGCGCCTCGACCCGGCGACGGGCGAGCTCGAGGTCCTCTGCGACGCGATCGACGGCAAGCCGCTCGTGGCGTCGAACTATCCGATCGTGGATCGCGCGGGCAACGTCTGGTGCTCCCACTCGACGTGGGACCGCGCGCGGTCCGAGCAGGGGCTCGCCGACGGCTTCGTGTACCGGGTGCGATCCGACGGCCGCGCCGAGGTGATGGCGTCGGGCTTCACCTTCGCGAACGGCCTGGCCCTCGACGCCGACGAGTCGCACCTCTACGTCTGCCAGACGATGGGCCGGAACGTCGTCCGACTCCTCATCCGCGCGGACGGCCTGCTCGGGCCGGCCGAGCCCTACGGCCCCGTGCTCGGCGAACCCGCGTTCCCCGGCGCGACGCCCGCCGAGCGCGCGCGGTTCGGGGCGACGGACGGCTGCGGCTTCGACGCGGACGGGAACCTGTGGGTGACGCTCGTCCTCGCCAACAAGGTGATCGCCATCACCCCGAAGCGCGAGGTCGTGACCGTGATCCACGATCCCACGGGCGAGCTGATGAGCTGGCCGACGAACGTCTCGTGGGGCGGCCCTGACATGCGCGATCTCTATATCGGCACGATCCGCCGGGACTACGTGCTCCACGCGCGGAGCCCCGTTCCGGGGCTCCCGCTCGTCCACCAGCGCTAGCCGTGGCAGACCAAGCGATCCTGTGGCGCAGGCTCGATGCGCCTGGCCACGAGTCCGCGCGACTGTTCTCGAAGGATTCCTCCTGGCATCTCGTCGGAACGGCGGTCTTCGCCCACGAGCGGCAGCCGTGCCGCCTGGACTACGTGGTGGTCTGCGACTCGGGATGGCGAACCGTCTCCGGACGCGTGACGGGTTGGGTCGGAGACGCGACGATCGAGGTCGAGCTCTCGGTCGACTCCGCCCGCCGCTGGCGGCTCAACGGCGTAGCGTGTCCCACGGTGGAACGCTCGATCGACCTCGACCTCAACTTCAGCCCGTCCACCAACCTGCTCCCGATTCGCCGGCTCGGTCTGGTCGTCGGCCAGGAGGCCGCGGTGCAAGCGGCCTGGCTCCGCTTCCCGAGCTTCACCCTCGAGCCGCTCGCGCAGCGCTACCGCCGCCTCGATGCGACGACGTACCGGTATGAGAGCGCGGGCGGCGAGTTCGTGATCGAGCTCCGCGTGAACGCGGCGGGATTCGTCACCCGGTATCCGGCCTATTGGGACGCCGAGGCCGGCGGGTGAATGCTCGAGACGCGGAGCCCGTCAATGAGCCGTGAAGACCGCGCCGAGCACGGGATGTGGCCCGGCGGGGAGCGCGATTGCCCGCTCGCTCGCGAGCTCGATCGCGACCGGTCCCTCGTCGCGCGTCGGATCGACCTCGACGCCGATGCGCATGGGCGAGCCCGGCCAGCGATAGATCACGACGCCGCCCGCGCCCTCGCTCGCCTCAGCGCCGAGCAGGCGCACCCACTGCGCCTCCGCGCGCTCGCGCGAGCGCGCGCGCATCCTGAGCCCGAGCACCGTCACAGGCGGCGGGTTCGGCGGGCCCGGCGGCACGACCCAGCGGGAGCGGCGCTCTCCGTCGCTCCGTGGACGCGTTTCGACGATCTCGACGAGCTGGACCACGATGCCGAGCGCCCGCTTGGGATGGAGGAATGCCTCTCGCCACTCGGGGTTCGAGTCATCGTAGCCGACGATCGCGTGCCCCGCCGCCGCCGCGCGCTCGCACACCCCGCGGAGGCTCGGCACGATGAACGTCACGTGGTGGATGCCGGGCCCGCGCTGCGCGAGGAAGCGGTGGAGGAACCCGTCGGCGCCGCGCGGCTCGAGGACCTCGAGGCGACCCCCGTCCTTGAAGCGCCACTGCGCGAACGTGTAGGCGCCCGAGGGTCCGCCGTGCGCGGGGGCTCCGCCCAGCTCGCCGACGAGGAACGCCGGAGCGTCGGCGAGGCGCGGCACGGCGAGCGCGATGTGATCGAAGCGGCTCCGTCGCACCCGCGGTTAGCTCAGGACGGAGAGCGTGCTGCGTTCGATCAGGGCGAAGTCGATCTCGGCGCCGAGCCCCGCCCCCTCGGGCGCGTGCACGAGGCCGTCCGAGCCGACTTCGATGTCGTGGACGAGCCCGTACTTCTGGGTGCCGGCCGGCAGGAGCACCTCGAAGAACTCGCAGTTCCTGATCGCCATGATCACGTGCAGGTTCGCGACGTTGTTGAGGGAGTTGCCGCCGTGGTGGACCTCGAAGTTCATGTGGAACGCCTCGGCCAGGTGCGCCGTCTTCACGAGCGCGGTGATGCCTCCCTTCACCGCCACGTCGCCGCGGAGAAAGTCCGTCGCTCGCGCGACGATCCACGGCGCGAATGCGGTGAAGCCGCCGGGCGAGTACTCGGTGGCGAGGATCGGGATGTGGAGCTGCGCCTTGAGCTTGACGTAGTTGTAGATGTCGTCGTCCGCCAGCGGATCCTCGTACCAGTAGAAGCCGAGCTCCTCGATCGCGCGGCCGACGCGGAGCGCCTCTGGGTACTGATACGCCCACGTCGAGTCCAGCATGAGCGTGTAGGCGTCGCCGACCGCCTTCCGCACCGCCCGGCACACCTCGATGTCGATCGCCGGGTCCGTCGGCGGGTGGATCTTGTACGCCGTCCACCCCTCCGCCTTGAAGCGCGCCGCCTCCTCCGCGTAGGCCTTGGGCGACTCGAGCACGGCGGAGCTGGCATAGGCCGGCACGCGATCGCGGTAGGAGCCGAGCAGCCGATGGATCGGGAGCCCCGCGACCTTCCCCGCGACGTCCCAGAGCGCCACGTCCACCGCGCCGATCGCGCGGAGCGTGGTCGCGCGGCTCCGCTGGCACATCGCCTGGTAGAGTCGCTCGCGCTCGAGCGGGTCCTGCCCGAGCACCACGGGCTTGAGGGCCTGGATCAGCGACGCGGCGTCGAGATGGGCGCCGCGCATCGCCGAGCCGAGGAACGCGTGGCCCTCGACGGCCGCGTCGGTCTTCACGGTGAGCAACCCGAGCTGGCTCTCCCCACCGAAGCGACCGGTGTGCCGCCCGTACTGCGTCGGCGGAATGCCGCGCCAGGCAAAGAGCGTGAGCGTGACGTCGGTGATCTTCAGGGCCTTCCGCCTCCGCGGATCTCCCGGTCGTGCTCGCCGAGCCGCGGAGCGCGCCGCCGGAGCGGCGGCCGCTCGCCGTCGAACGCGACCGGCAGGCCCATCAGCTCGAGGTCGAGGCCGGGCACCTTCTGGATCATCCCCGTCGCCGCCGTCTGTGGGTGAGCGAGCACCTCGAGGAACGTGTGGATCGGCGCGCACGGCACTCCGGCCGCGTCCAGGAGGTCCACCCACTCGCCCTTGGTGCGCGTCAGCATGATCTTCTGGATCTCCGGGACGAGCGCCGTCTTGTGCTTCTGACGGAGCGCGTTCGTCGCAAAGCGGGGGTCGGCCGCCCACTCCGGGCGGCCGAGCGCGACCGCGAGCTTGGCGAAGAGCCGGTCGTTCGCCGCCGCGATGATCACCGGCCCGTTCTTCGTCTCGAAGCCCTCGAAGACGACGAGCCGCGTGCTTCCGGTGCGATGCCGGACGGGCGGGGTGCCCGTGATCCGGTAGCTCGCGAAGTGGTTCGCGAGCCAGGCGAGCCCGGTCTCGAAGAGTGAGGTGTCCACGACCGAGCCGCGCCCCGTCCGCTGGCGCTCGACGAGGGCCGCCAGCACGCCAAGCGCCGCCCACATCCCCGTGCCGGAGTCGAGGACGGACGTCCCCATGCGCATCGGCGGTCCGCCCTCCTCGCCGTTCACCATCATGAGGCCCGCGAACGCCTGTACCATCGGCTCGTAGCCGGGTCGGAGCCGGAGCGGTCCGCTCCGACCAAACGTTCCGAGCGAGCAGTAAACGAGCCGCGGGTGGAGCGAGAGCAGCGTCTCCGGGCCGAGTCCGAGCTCTTCGAGGACCCCCGGGCGCAGATTCTGGACGAGCACGTCGACGCCTTCGAGGTACTCGATGAGCCACGCCACCGCCGCGGAGTCCCGCAGGTCGAGCGTGATGGAGCGCTTGCTCGCGTTGGCGGCGTGGAAGACGGGCGAGAGATCGTCGAGGAACGGCGGGCCCCAGCCCCGCGCGTCGTCGCCGCCCTCGGGCCGCTCGAGCTTTACCACGTCGGCGCCGAGCCGCGCGAGGATCTCGCCGGCGAACGGCCCCGCCAGGTTCTGCGCGATCTCGACGACTTTGACCCCGGCGAGCGGCAGACGCGTCATTGTACCGGGGTCCGCGAGGTCGGAGCCACTCGGCGGGTGGCCTGCCGTAGGTGCGACCCGGCTGCGTTCGGCATAGCGCTCCTCATTCCACCGGCGTCCGCGGCCACGTCATCGCGACGTGACGGTTGACCAGAGCGCGTCGGCTCCCCAGCCGGCGACCTCCCGCCCGAGCGCGGTGGCCCACCAGCCCTCACCGCCGAACTCGGCGCGCCAGGCCCAGAGCCGCCGCGTGACGAACTGGAGGTCGTGCTCGTAGGTGAAGCCGAGCGCGCCGTGCACCTGATGCGCGATCGACGCGCCGATCCCCGCCGCCTCGCCCGCCCGCACCTTGGCGACGCCGATCTCGAAGGCGGCATCACCCCGGTCGGCCGCCCGGAACGCGTGGGCCGCCGCGATGTCCGCCGCCGCGGCGTGGCCGGCGAGGACCGCGAGGTTCTGCTGGATGGCCTGGTACGCGCCGATCGGCTTGCCGAACTGCCGGCGCTCGGTCGCGTAGCGCGTGGCCGATCGTAAGATCGCGTCCACGCCGCCCGCGATCTGCGCCGCCCGCACGAGCGCGCCGTACTGCCACACCGCGTCGGGCGGCACGCCGACGCCCGCGGGAGCGGCCGCGACGGGCGTCGCGTCGAAGACGAGCGTGTCGCGCGGCTCGCGCGCGAGATTCCGATCGGGCTCGACCCTGAAGGAACCCGCCGCCGCGCGCGCCACCAGCGTGTGACCGTCCACCGCGGCCACGACGACGACGTGGCGGGCCACCGCGCCCCACGGCACGCGGCGAGCGGTGCCGTCGAGTCGGAAGCCACCGGTCGTAGATCTGACACGCAGGTCGTCGTCGCGCTGGGCGGGAGCCAGCGTCAGCGGGCCCGCCGGTACGTCGAGCCCCACGCCGGCGAGGAGCCACGCGGCGACGATCGTCTCGGGGAGCGGCAGCGGGACAGCGTGCCGCCCGGCCGCGCTCACGACGACGTGCGCGTCGCCCCAGGTGGAGCCGGCGCCGCCTTGCGCCTCGGGAACGAGCGGCAGCGTGAGCCCGTTCTCCTCGACCGCGGCCCAGAGCGCGTCCGGCCACACGTCCGTCTCGGCCGACTGGCGCAGCTCTCGCGTGACGCGCTCGGTGAAGAGGCGCGCCACGACGTCGGCGAGGATCGCGCGCCCCTCGTTCATTGTAGCGGGGCCCGCGAGGCCGGCATCAACCGCAGGTGGCCTGAGAGAGGCACGCTCAGCTCCGTTCTCCCGGGGTCCGCGCGCCCGGCGCCCATCGTGGGTGGCCTGAGCGAGGTGCGTGTGGCTTCATCTGAGCCCGAGCCCCCGCGCGATGATGCCGCGCAGGATTTCGCGCGTGCCACCGCGGAGCGAGAACGACGGCGCGCGCTGGACGAGGTACCCGAGCGTCTGCTGCAGGTCGGTGCCGGACGCGAGCGTCGGCTCCACGCCGAGCAACGCGTGGACGGCCTCGGGGATCTCCTGCTCAAACGTCGTGCCCACGTCCTTGACGACGGCGGCTTCGAGGTTCGGATTATCGCCGGCCTGGAGCATGCCGGCGACGGAGAGCGACATCTGGCGGAGCGTGACGAGATGCGCGACCAGTCGCCCGACGACCGCGGCGGGGCGCTCGCCCGGCTCCTTCCCGGCCTCGCGGATCAGCTCGACGAGCAGCGCGAGGCTCGACAGGTACCGCTCGGGCCCGCTCCGCTCGAGGGCGAGCTCCGTCGTCACCTGCCTCCAGCCGGCGCCCTCCTCGCCCACGCGCATTTCCTCGGTGAGGAAGACGTCCTCGAACACGACCATGTTGAAGTGGTGCGAGCCGGCGAGGTCGATGATGGGATTGATCGTGATGCCCGCGAGCTTGGTGTCGACGAGGAACTGCGTGAGCCCCTCGTGCTTCTTGGCGGGGTCATGGTGGGTCCGGAAGAGCGCGATCATGTAGTCGCTGAGGTGTGCGTTGCTGGTCCACACCTTGGTGCCGTTGACGCGATAGCCTCCCGGGACGCGCTCGGCCCGCGTGCGGATCGAGGCGAGGTCCGAGCCGGAGTCGGGTTCGCTCATCCCGATCGCGAACGCGAGCTCCCCGCGCGCGATGGCCGGCAGGAATCGCGCGCGCTGGGCTTCGGTGCCGAAGCGGAGGAGCAAGGGGCCCGACTGCCGGTCCGCCACCCAGTGCGCCGAGACGGGCGCCCCGGCGGCGAGCATCTCCTCCAGCACCACGTACCGCTCGAGCGACGAGCGCTCGTGACCACCGTAACGCTCGGGCCACGTCATACCGATCCAGCCGCGGGCGCCGACCTTGCGGCTGAACGCGCGGTCGAACCCACCCCAGGAGTGCGCGCGCCGCGCGGGCGCGCGGTCACCGAGCTCGGCGCGGAGGAAGTCGCGCACCTCCTCGCGGAGGACCCGGGTCTCCGGGGGCAGCTCGCCGAGGTCGAAGTGGAACGTCGGCACGGTCGCTAGTGTTCCGTCTGGGAAGTCATGTTAACGACTGCCGCGCTCGCCCCGCGCAGCGGGCCGGCGGGCACGTGCGGCAGGGGTCGACGGGATCCGTTCCCGCCCGCGGGCGACGGACCCCGCGGCCCCAGGTGGAGCCCAGCCGCAACGGGGCAGCGCACGCATGCCGCGTGGTCCCGCGATCCCTGCCGCACGTGCCCGGCGGCTCCGGCGCCGCGCGCTGTCGGGCGCTTATCATGACTTCGAGGACGGAACACTAGTCGTACCGCTCGCGCGTGCGCAACTCGACGAAGAGCCCGTGCGCGTCGCGGGGATGGATCCAGGCGATGTCCTTGCCCGGCCGGTGGTCGACCCGGACGCCGTGCGCCTTGAGCTGCTCGACGCTGCCGAGGATGTCCCTGCACTCGAAGCCGACGAGGTAGACGCCCTCGCCGTGCTTCTCGAGGAAGCGCCCGACCGGCTTGGTCGGGTCCGTCGGCTGCAGGAGCTCGATGTGGCCGATCCCCGTCGGCAGGATCGCGTTCTTGAATCCGAATTCCTCGGACTCGCCGCGGCGATGGACCGTCAGCCCGAAGACCTCCGTGAACCGCTCGACCGCGGCGTCGAGGTCCCTCACGACGACCGTCAGCTCCACGATGTCGCCCAGCATGGCGCCCCCTTACGGCGTCGGCGGCGATCATACAGTAGAATCAGGAGCCTCGACAGCGGAACTCCGGGGGGGACCGCACGACGATGCCGAAGCGCTGGGCCCTGTCGGTGCCGCTCGACGGCTTCACGCTCGCCGAGCACGCCGAGCTCGCGCGCGAGGCCGAGCGGCTCGGGTACACCGACGCGTGGTCGCTCGAGGTGGACGGCGTGGACTGCTTCGCGCCGCTCGCCGTCGTCGGCCTCGCGACGCGCCTGCGCGTCGGCACCGCGATCGCGAACGTCTACACCCGCGGCCCGGCGACGCTCGCCCTCTCGGCGGCGGGGATCGCCGAGATCGCGCCCGGCCGGTTCTGCCTCGGCATCGGCTCGGGCTCCGAGCCCGTCGTCGAGGCGTGGAACGGCGGCGCCTTCGCCCGTCCCGCGACCCGCGTGCGCGAGACGGCGCAGTTCCTCCGCCGGGCGCTCGCGGGCGAGCGCGTCGTCTTCCGCGGCGAGACGTTCGCGGTGGACGGCTTTCGCCTGACCAAACCGCCCGTCGAGCCGGTCCCCATCCACATCGCGGCGCTCCGGCCCGGGATGCTGCGGGTCGCGGGCGAGGTCGGCGACGGCGCGATCCTGAACTGGCTCGCCGCCGACGACGTGCCGAAGTCCGTCGCCGTCGTGCGCGAGGCCGCTGCCCGCGCCGGGCGCGATCCCGGGGCGATCGAGATCACGGCACGTCTCCTCGTCAACGTCGATCCGCCGGGGCCCGCGGCGGAGACGGCGGTGCGGCGTCACGTGACCGCCTACCTCAACGTGCCCGTCTACCGGGCGTTCCACGAGTGGCTCGGGCGCGCCGCGGCGCTCGGGCCGATGTGGGACGCGTGGGAGCGCGGCGACCGCAAGGGGGCGGTCGCGGCCGTACCCGAGAAGGTCATCGACGACCTGATCATCCGCGGCTCGACGGACGAGATCCGCGCTCACGTCCGTCGGTATCTGGCCGCCGGCATCGACACGGCGTTTCTCGCGCTCTCGACCGCCGAGCCGGACCCGGTCCGCAAGCGCGAGATCGTGCTCGGCGCGGTCCGCGCGCTGACTCCCAGTCCACCATGATCGCAGAGGAGATCGGACGATGACGACGGCGAAACTCGACCCGTTCACGACCGCTGGGGACATGCTGCGCGCGCTCGCCGGCCGTCGGGTCTCGGCGGTCGAGCTGCTCGAGCTCCACGTGGTGCGGATCGCGCGCCACGACGGGACCCTGAACGCCATCGTGACCCGGGACTTCGAGCGCGCGCGCCGCCAGGCCGAGGCCGCCGACACCGCGCGCGCCCGCGGCGAGGAGGGACCGCTCCTCGGCCTGCCGATGACGCTGAAGGAGTCGATCAACGTCACGGGTCTCCGCACCACGGTCGGCGTCCCCGAGTGGTCGCGCTTCGTCTCCGACCACGATGCCCCGGCGACGACGCGGGTGCGCAAGGCCGGCGCCGTCATCGTGGGCAAGACGAACGTGCCGCCCGTCCTCGCCGACTGGCAGGCGGACAATCCGATCTTCGGTCGCACCGTGAACCCGTGGGACCCGGCGCGGACACCGGGCGGGTCCACGGGCGGCGGCGCCGCGGCGCTCGCCGCCGGGCTCACGCCGCTCGAGGTCGGCAGCGACATCGGCGGCTCGATCCGCGTGCCGGCGGCCTTCTGCGGCGTCTACGGGCACAAGCCGAGCGAGACGGCGCTGCCGCGCAGCGGCCAGTTCCCCTACCCACCGATGCCGAACGCCGCCGTCGCGATGGGCGTGCAGGGGCCGCTCGCCCGGAGCGCCGAAGACCTCGAGCTCGCGCTCGACGTCCTCGCCGGCCCCGACACGGGGGAAGATACCGCCTGGCGGCTCGAGCTGCCGGCGGCGCGCCACACGCGGCTCGCCGAGTTCCGGATCGCCGTCCTGCCGCCGATCGACTGGCTCTCGGTGGACGGCGAGATTACAACGTCCCTCGATCGGCTGGCGGCCGGGCTCGCGAGCGCGGGCGCCACGGTCAAGCGGGCCCAGCCCGAGATCCTCGGCGATCTTCGCCGCCACCACGCGCTTTACCGCATGCTCCTCGCCGCGGTGACGTCGGCGCGACTGCCCGAAGAGGAACGGCAGCGACGCATCGAGATCTGGAAAACCCGCGACGACGAGTTCGGCCAGGCGAGCCTCCGCGGTCTCCGGGCGGGCGCCGCGGAGTACATCGGCTACTTCGGCCAGCGCGAGCAGTTCCGGGCCGCCTTCCGTGCCTTCTTCCGCGAGTGGGACGTGCTCCTCGCGCCGATCACGCTCGGGCCCGCGTTTCCCCACGTTCCGAAGCCCTACCCGCCCGACGCCAAGTCGCTGCACGACACCCTCGAGGTCGGCGGCCGCAACGTCCTCTACGATCTGCAGCTTGTCTACCCCGGTGTCGCGACGCTCGCCGGCCAGCCCGCCACCGCGTTCCCGGTGGGGCTCACGCGCGCCGGGCTGCCGATCGGGCTCCAGGCGATCGGGCCGTATCTCGAAGACCGCACGCCGATCCGCTTCGCCGGGCTCGTCGCGCGGGAGATCGGGGGGTTCACGCCGCCGCCGCGCTTCGCGTGAGGCGGGGCGCGGTTGCCCCAGATGCGGGATTTCCACGCCTTCCGCTCCGGGTTTTCCCTCATTGTGCTCGATCCCGTCAGTCCCTACTTCTCCCTTTATGAGCCGAGCTTATGGAACGGAACGACCCAGAGGAGCTATATAAAATGAAACGCGTTCTGACCTTCGCAGGACTCGCGCTGTCGCTGCTGGCGCTCCCGGCCGCCAGTGACCCCGGAGCGGGCGTCACGCTGTACGAAATCAGTGAGCGGGTCACGTTCAGTCCCTCGAAACTCGAGGACAGCGTCGTTATCTTCCGGAACGCGACCTCACCGCTCCTCGGATTTGCCGACCTCGGCACCCCCTTGTGTCCGTCCGCGTTACTGATCACCGCGCCACGAACGCAGCGCTGCACGGTCATCGCGAGGGGCAGAAGCGAACTCTCCACGGCCACCGGCTTAGGGCCCGTCCACGGAAGGTTTGATGTCGTCATCGCCGCGCCGGGCAATAGCTCCGTCCACGTCCCCAATCTGCCCGTGATCACCGGGACCTTTGACGGGACCATCGATCTCTCGCCCGCCGTGCTGTCCCAGGTGCCGCTCGGCTCGATCGCCGGCACCTTCACAATTACGCAGATGGCGGATGCCAGCGGCACCCTGGTCCCGGTGACGCCCGTCCTCCTGCCCTTTACGGGCACGTTCCGGCTACCCTTCCGGATCGACCAGGAGGGCTGGGCCGAGAGGAGTGACGACGAGGACGAGGCGTTCTACCTCGCCGACGACTTCATGACGCTGATGGAGGTCAGGGACAGGGAGCGCTCGGTCGGGTTCCCGACTGTGCGCCTCGAGGTGCGCTTCGGGCCGTAGCCGCTACGCGCTCGGCTCGGAGCCGACGATGCCGACGAAGGACACGCACTCGCCCGGCGCGCCGCCGAGGTTGTGCGTCAGGGCGAGCGTGCGCCCGCGGGCGACCGACGCGATCTGACGCTTGCCCGCCTCGCCACGGAGCTGGAGCCACGCCTCGAAGAGCATCCGGAGCCCGGAGGCGCCGATCGGGTGGCCGAAGGACTTGAGCCCGCCGTCCGGGTTCACGGCGAGCTCACCGTCGAGGTCGAAGGTGCCGGCGAGCACTTCCTTCCACCCCGTACCACGCGCGGCGAAGCCGAGGTCCTCCATCAGGACGAGCTCGGTCGGCGTGAAGCAGTCGTGGACCTCCGCCATCGCGAGCTCCGCCCGCGGGTCCTTCACGCCCGCCTGGGCGTAAGCGTCCATCGCCGAGGCGACGACCTCCGGGAACGTCGTGTAGTCGTAGTCCGGATCCATCGGCCCGGCGGCGGGGCCCGCGACGAACGAGAGGGCCTTCACGTAGAGGGGCTTGTCCGTGTAGTGACGCGCCTCCTCGGCGCGGACGATGATCGCGGCGGCCGAGCCGTCCGACACGCCCGAGCAGTCGAAGATCCCGAGGGGGCCGGCGACGAGCGGCGAGCAGGCGATGGTCTCCTTCGGCACTTCCTTCCGGAACTGCGCGCGCGGGTTCAGCGCGCCGTTCTTGTGGTTCTTCCAGGCGATCCGCGTCATGGCCTCCTTGAGCGTCGCGTCGTCCACGCCGTATTTCTTGCCGTAGGCGGGCGCCAGCAGGCTGAACGTCGCCGGCGCCGTCAGCGGCGCTCGCGTGCCGTCGCCGACCGAGCCGCTGCCGGGGAGTCCCGAGAAGCCCGAGTCCTTCAGCTTCTCGACACCGATCGCCATGGCGACGTCGTAGGCGCCCGAGGCGACCGCGTAGCAGGCGTTGCGGAACGCCTCGGAGCCGGTCGCACAGTAGTTCTCGAGCCGAGTCACCGGCTTGTAGTCGATCTTGAGCGGGCGTGAGAGCGTGAGGCCCGACTGGCCCGAGTAGAGGGTGCCGACCCAGAAGGCGTCCACGTGCGGGAGCTCGATCCCGGCCGAGCCGAGCGCTTCCTTCGTCGCGTCGACGAGCAGGTCGCTGACGCCCTTGTCCCAGTGCTCGCCGAATGGCGTGCATCCCATGCCGACGATCGCGACGCGGTCTCGGATCCCGTTGCTCGCCATACGCGATCTCCCTTGCTCGCCGGCCTCACGATCGGCCGGGCCTTCCAGAAGTAAGAAACCTGTTCTTGAAGTATCGCATAGTTGCGCACTTACGAGTCGCAGAATGCGGCAAATCGTGGCATCTACCGCAACCCCGGCGCAACCAGAATCCGATTTCCATCGGACGCAGCTCAGCGTGTTGCCTGGGCGCCTTTCCCGACCGGCGACATCGGAGCCGCCGCCAACCACCAGGTCCAGCGCCGAGCAGCACGGACTTAGCGATTCAAGAACCAGAGTGAACCGCGGCAGGAACCAGAGTTGGAACCGACAATCCCATCACGCAGGCCCCCCGGCTCTCGCGCTCAGTGAAAGATCGGACGCTGTTATCCGGTAGATCACCCGGATTCTTTGCGGGATTCACCCGATTTTCCGGGCCCTCCAGGGGAAACTAAAAGAGGCTTGTACTGAACAGCATTGGATAAACCACGACGAACTCTATGGTGAACACGGCGACGATCCCCTCAACCGTTCACGGAACCTCCACCCGACCCTCGCGAAGAGAGTAAAAGATGCGCAACCGCACACTGCCCCTCAGGCGCCTGGGACTCGCCCTTCTCGTAGCTTCTACCGTGTTCCCGCCCTCGGCCGGTGCTCAGAGTTCCTGCGACCTTGGCTTTGCCCTCACCCACGGTGGCGTAGCGGAAGCGGACATCAACGGCGACGGGCTGACCTGCGAGTTCAATACGGTCGACTCGATAACCGGCGTCTGGACGACCATTGCGCTCGACAACGTGCCACCTGACATTTCAGCCCCTGATCAATGCCCGGATCACTTTGTGTCCGCTCCATGGCCGTGCGGTGTGACCCCAGACCGAAATATGGACTGCAGAGTCTGCATGAAGGCGACCCCCGGCCGCGTTTTCTTCATTGACGACAACGCGAAGGCAGGTTCGTGCGTCTCGAATCCGACGAAGTGCAAGGCGCCGGACAAATGCACGGTGGCCGCCTGTGACGCCACCACCGGCCTCTGCGTCTTCACTCCAGTCGTGTGCACGGCATCGGATCAGTGCCACGTTGCGGGGACATGCGATCTCGCCACTGGCCAGTGCTCCAATCCACCGGCACTGGACGGCACCCCCTGCAACGACGGCAACCTGTGCACAGGCGAGAACTGCCAGGCCGGTATGTGCAAGCCCTTTATCGAAACCATTTGTCCGGAGGGGACCTGCGATCCTGCGACAGGCGTGTGCAAGTAGTTACCCGTAGCAGGGGAGCAGGCGGGTGGGCCGAGCCGCCCGCCTGCTGCTCCAAGAGGTGGAGATCAATGGGGGAGGGTTCGTGACAGTCCTCGCGCCTCAGCGGCCTTGGGAAGCGTCGCCGCCGAGGTGCCACGCGCCGAAGAGCCGATGACGAAGCCACAGGCGGACACGATCA
>Ga0209378_1000221_pt1 | contig 41697 bp, 31 predicted proteins | sample GraSoiAngelo_156_FD_186170 | JGI IMG/M metagenome (GOLD analysis project Ga0209378, IMG submission 186170) | Grasslands soil microbial communities from the Angelo Coastal Reserve, California, USA - 14_1009_13_40cm (SPAdes) (version 2) | ecosystem: Environmental > Terrestrial > Soil > Grasslands ...
GCGATGGCGTGCCGGATAAGGATTGTTACCGCCGATATCGAGTGCGGACCGTCCAAGGCCAGGACGATTTCGCCAGCATGGCCGAAGTCGTCAGGCGGCGTTATTCGCGCGTGCTTCTCGAAGCGCGGGAAAGAAATCCGGATGTTGCGGAGTTTTCACAAGAGAATCCGGCAGACGCAATAGATCGCGTGTCCGATAAAAACGAGCGCGAGTTCGTGGCCGTTCGTTTGCCGGATTTGATCATCGTCGATGGCGGCAAAGGGCAGCTTTCATCGGCCTGTCGGGAATTACAGCGATTGGGCCTGCACGATTTGCCAATCATCGGTTTGGCGAAAGAGCACGAGGAGATATACCGGCCGGGTCGTGCGCTGCCGTTGCAGTTGCCGGCAGACTCAGGCGCGTTGCATCTCCTTCAGCGAATCCGCGATGAAGCGCACCGCTTCGCCAACGCTTATCACCAACTTCTGCTTAAAAAACGGATCGACGAAAGTATTCTTGACGATTGCCCGGGTGTGAGTCAGAACCGGAAAAGCCTGCTTCTGCGAAAATTCGGTTCGGTCAATCGCTTGCGCAAAGCGAGTGTCGAGCAAATTGCGGCGACCGAGGGGATCGGGCCAAAACTGGCCGAAGAAGTGCATCGCTTTCTGCAACGGCATTGAAAGCAGGCGTGTCGCAACGGAAGATGTCGTTCTCGCCATGAAGCCTGCGTGTGCATTTTTCATTTCCGTGTTGCTTCCCGCTTTGGTTTTTGGCCAGAGCTTGCCGCCGGCTGCGTCGCCGACCCCGCCGCCAACGAGTGATGAGGAGACAATTATTCCGACGTTTGAGACGCAGAAGCTTGCGCGGACTTACATTCTGGATATCCCGGCGCCGCGCGGCCAAATCACGGACCGGACCGGGTTACCGCTCGCTCAGAACAAGGTCAACTACAATCTGGCGATCAGTTTTCCGACGCCGCTCGATTTTACGGACACGAAAGCGATCGCCTTTGCCCGGGAAAAGATCGACAAGGCGGCGAAATTAATCGGCCGCTCGATCAAGATTTCCGACGACGCGATCCTGCGGCATTATCACAATCGTGGAATTCTACCGCTGGAGATCGCGCAGAACCTGAGCAAGTCCGAGCACGAAGCGGTCGAGGATCGAGCGAAGGATTTTCTGGTCGTGCGTCCGATTTACGTGCGGACTTATCCGAACGGAAAAGTCGCCGGCCAAATCGTCGGTTACACCGGAAAGACCGGCCGCAATCTCGACGGTATCATCGACAACCATGAAACGCTTTGGCCGGAAACGGAAGGACGCGACGGGCTTGAGCAAACCTTCAACGAAATGCTCACCGGCAAGCGCGGCGAATACAAAATCACGTTCGACAAGGACGGCCGCAAGACTTCCGAGAAGCTGATCAAATCGGCTGTGCCCGGAAACAACGTCATTACGACGTTGGATTTGCGGCTGCAGCAACTCGCTGAAAAGGCGCTCGAATCGAAAGCCAAACGCGGCGCCATCGTGATTGTCGATCCAACCGACGGCGACATTCTGGCAATGGCCTCGTGGCCAACTTACGATCCGAACCTTTTTGTTCCGTCCATCTCGGCGGAAAAATTCAAACAATTGCAAGACGATCCGGATATTCCACTTCTGGCGCGTGCTTTCCGTTCGGCTTATCCGCCGGGCTCGACGTTCAAGGTCGCAGTCGGAATCGCGGCGCTCGAGACCAGCGCCGTTCGTCCGGACGATCTTTATCAATGCGTCCCTGGAATTCAGATTGGCAACCTCACCTTTCACAATTGGAAAAAAGGCGATCAAGGCGCGCTCAATTTTGTCCAGGCGCTTACTCAGTCATGCGACACGTGGTTTTATCAGGTCGGCATTAAGACCGGCGCGGAGCCGATCATCGAGTGGGCGCTCAAGCTCGGTTTCGGCGCGAAGTGCGGGATCCCGTTGCGCGGCGAAGCGGAAGGACGCGTCCCGAACGACGAATACATGAAAGCAACTCACGGCCGGAAATTGCTCAACGGCGACATTGCAAATTTGTCGATCGGTCAGGGGGACACGCAGACGACACCGCTGCAAATGGCGCAGGCGATGGCGATTATCGCCAACGGCGGCAGATTTTATCAAACGCGGCTCGTCCGTCAGGTCCAGTCGGTCGATCACGAAATCGTGACTGCCTACGAGTTGCGTGAAAAACGTTCGCTCGATGTTTCTGCGGCGACGATGGAGCAGATTCGAACGGGAATGATCGAAGTGGTCAACGGTTCGAACGGCACCGGACACGAAGCGCAGTTGGATGGCGTCGAAGTTGCGGGAAAAACCGGGACCGCGCAGTGGGGTCCGAAAAACAAAGAACGCACGGCCGCCTGGTTCGCCGGATTCCTGCCGGCGGAGGAACCGAGGTACGCCTTCGCCGCGATTTACGAAGGCGACGTTGGGAGCAAAGTCCACGGCGGCACGGCCGCGGCCCCGATGATCGCGGACATCTTTCAGGAAATTTACAAGGGCTCGGCTTCGAATAAGCGCGGCACCCGCGAATCAACGCAACAGGTTCGCCGCGCCCAGCCGGTTGAAGAAGACGCGTCGGATTAAGCCGCGGCCGTTTCTTTCGGCAGCTCCATTGAAACTCGCTCGCTTCCCAGCTCGCTCGCCGCTACCCATCGCGGCTTTACCTTCTATGTCGCTGCTCCCGCCAGCTCCATTGTTCCTTTGAACTTCGGCTCCTCGGGTTCGAGTCCGAAGTTTTCCGAATAGAGATTGTCGATTTTCGCGAGCTCGTCTGGAGTCAGCGGCGGGCATTCGGGCGCTTTGGCGAATTCAATCAGCTGTTCCTCGTTGTAAATATTTGGAAGCGTCGAGGCGACGCGCTTGTCCGCGAGCAGCCAGAGCAACGCGGCCTGGCCGAGGGTGCGCTCGGAATTTTCGAGGAAACGGAGTTTATCGATCTTCTTGATTCCGTTCAGCAGCCAGCTGCGCGGACGATGACTGCGATGATCGGTTGGCGGGAAAACTGTGTCGACGGTGTATTTGCCCTCGAGCATTCCGGATGAATGCGTCACCCGAATTAGAAACATCGTGTCCTTGCCCGCTTCGGTCGCGGTAGCGTGGAGCGCGCGCCCGGGATGCTGCTCGAGCATATTGTAAATGTGCTGGACGCTGGTGATGTCGCGCTCGCGAATGCAATTGGCACCTTCGTAAAGCCAGCCGATCGCCGGCCCGAGCGCGATGCCGTAGTAACGAACTTTCCCGGACGATCGTAACTTCTCGAGCGTTTTCCAGAGCGCGTCATCGTAAACCTGTTCCATCCGGATGTTGTGCAGCTGGAGAAGATCGACATGATCGGTCTTCAAACGTTTCAACGCGGCATCGGTCGCCTGCTCGATTGCTTCCGGCGAAAAATCCTGCGGGATCTCCCGCTGACCGCGGCCGCGCGCTTCGCCGTGGTGCACGAAATCATAACCGACCTTGGTCGCGATCGTAATTTCATCGCGCTGTTTCGGGAATGCCTTGGCGATCAGCTCTTCGCTAAGGCCATTTCCGTAAGTATCGGCCGCGTCGAACAAGGTGATACCGAGATCGAATGCTTTGTGCATGAGTCCAATCGCTTCGCCCTCGGTGAAATTTCCCCACCAGCCAGTGGAAATCGTCCATAACCCGAACCCGACCTCGCTGACGGTTAGATCGGTATTTTTGTAACTGCGGAACTTCATCTGGGTTCAAGTTTAACGAATCCAACAGAAAACGTCCAACGCCGCCTCCTGTTTAATATTTAAGCCTGTCATTCCGAGCGGGGTCGCTTGCCGCGCCGTAGCTATGGCGAAGGCGGGAGGAATCTCTTGCTATTTCTGATGACGACATCGGATGAAATAATGAGAGCGAGGTGGGCGCGATTGACTCAATCGCCTTAGAGCGTGCGCACACATTCGCACGTGCCTTCGTCCCAGCGGCCCTCTTACGAGGAATATCCGCTGGGACGATTTACAACTGCGATCAGACCGGAGTCGTTCTCAGAATGCGGGGCAAGGCGTCGGTTGCGTGCAACCTGGGTTGGGCTTGTCGTCGCGCCTCGGTGCGCCGTGCGGAACGATCTGGACTGCGACGTCTTTCGCCTCCATGCCCGTCTCGTTAACCACGTTGTGTATGTCCCCGCAGCCTAGGTCAGTGAAGCTCTGGCCTGCACTGTACGTCGTGAACGTGCAGTCGTCCTTGTAGACCGTGAGCGCTCCCTCTATTACTGTGATCAGACTGGGACCGGGATGGCTGTGCCAGCCAGTTTGACCCCCGGCCTGGAAGGTGACTAGGGTAACATAAAGGTCCGAATCCCCTTTCACTTTGGTTTTGAGGTCCCAGCCGCGCAGGAGATCCCTACACATCAAGTCCAGCAAGCCATCCGGAAAGTAGCCTGCTGACACAGGGGACAAAAGGTTGGTGTTTGTAGTACCACACCCGGGCGTTGCGCGCGCCGGCACGGCTGTCAACGCGGCGATGATAACCAGCGCCGGTGCGATGAGAAGCAGAGTGCGTCGCAAAAGCGAGCGGTGAATTGAGTTTGTTACATGTAGAGTTTTCATATTTTTTTGTTCTAATTGTTGTTGAGGTGATCTGTTTCTTTTTGGTTTTGTAGTTTTCCTTTCATTGCGATTAAGACTATCGCGGGGGCCCGAAGGTGAGGAATTGCGGGCGGCCGAAGCCGGAGGCAAAAAGGGTGTACGAGCCTCCGCCAGGAGGGAACTTCAAGATACGGCCGTCCGGAATCGAATTTGCCTCGGCTACAAAAAGATTGCCCGAGCTGTCAAAGGCCAGGCCACGAGGAAAAGTTAGGCCGGTCGCGAAGGTGCTCTTTAGGCCGGCTGGGCTGAAATAGACAATCGAGTCGGCTACCGGATCGCTAAACGTTTCGATGGAAACGAACAGATTGCCACTGCTATCAAAGGCAAGGCCAACCGGAGATTCGCCCTCAGCGAACGCGCTTGGCCCGACGAAAACAGTGCGGGTCCCATTCGGAGCGAATTTATAGATTGTTTGTGCGCCGCCGTCGGCTGCATAGAGATTGCCAGCGCTGTCGAAAGCCAGGCCCCAGCCCTGACTAGGAACGGAGCCGAAGACGATCCGTTCTCCGCTGGGTGTGAACTTAAAGATAGTGCTGGCACCTGTGGGACTAGTTTGATCGTTCGCCATGACATAGGCATTGCCCGCGATGTCTGCGGCAAGCCCTTCAAAGAAAAAGTTAACGGCGCTACCAACGGTACTGACGTGGTTTCGCAGGTTGAATTTCAGCACTCTTCCAATGAGGAGGTCACGGTCGCCCGGCGCAACGGTTTCCGCTGCGAAAAGATTGCCGATGCTGTCAAAGGCCAACCCTCGGGGGAACAACAACCCCGAAGCGTAGGTGCTTTGTACCCCATCGGGCGTGAACTCGAAGATTTTGTGCGATCCCGGGGCGTGAGCAGAGACGTAGAGGTTCTGCGCGTGAGCGGCGGTGACTAACGCGAAGATCGCGCCAAGGCTGAGGAAGATATTTCGGAGGATTTTTGTTTTTTTGAAGTTGGTCAGTGGATTCATTGTTGTCCTTTTCTTTTTAGGTTTCGTGGTTGGCTTTCATTGGGATAAAGCGAGAAATAGCGATCAAAGTGATCATCTGAATTGAGATTTCTCCGGAGACGCTTCCGCGTGCAGAAATTTTCGGGGGGTGGTAGGGTATGAAAAGGAGGTTATGGATACGCCTTCGGTCTCGCAGCAAAGAGTGACCGAGCTCCTGGCGCAGTGGAGTCACGGGGACGATGCTGCTCTCGCGGAATTGACCCCGCTGGTCTACGATGAACTCCGACGCCTCGCTCATCGTCATATGGGCGGAGAACGTCCGGGCCACACACTGCAAACAACGGCGCTGGTCAACGAAGCTTATCTGCGTCTGGCCGATCAAACCAATCCACGGTGGGAGAACCGCGCCCACTTTTTCGCGGTCGCCGCTCGCGCCATGCGGCAAATCCTGGTTAGCTACGCCAGAAGTCAGCGATCCCAAAAACGCGGCGGCGGCGCGCTGAAGGTGGACTTGGACGAAGCAGCGCTCGTCTCACCGGAGGAATCACAGGAGATCGTCGACCTGCACGAGGCACTGGAACAACTGTCGGCACTCGACTCAAGAAAAGCTCAAGTTGTGGAGCTGAAATATTTTGGCGGGCTCAACTACGATGAGATCGCGGAAGTCCTGAAAATTTCACGAATAACCGCAAGGCGTGACTGGGAATTTGCGAAGCTGTGGCTGTATACCGAATTGCACAGCGCGGACTGAAAGAAATGACGAAACTTGAATGACGGAGCGCGAAAGAATGCCGACGCAGCTAGAAAAGATTGAGGAAATCTTTTACGCTGCGCTGGATCAAGAGTCGAACGACATCGCTCAATTTCTGGACACGGCCTGCGAGGGCGACAACGTTTTGCGCCGTAAAGTTGAAGCGCTCCTCGCTTCGCGTCAACGAGTAGGCAGCTTCATTGAAACTTCAGCTGCCGGCATTGCCACGCGAATCATTCAAAATGGGCAAGCTGACTTGTTCGTCGGACAGACGTTCGGCCACTACAAAATCTTAAATCGGATCGGCAGTGGCGGCATGGGCGAAGTTTATCTGGCCAGCGACATGACAGCGGGGCGCAAGGCCGCGGTCAAACTTTTGCCCATGCGGTTTACGGGAGATGCGGAACGCCTGAAATGGTTTCAACGAGAAGCGCGCGCCGTAGTCGCGCTCAATCATCCGAATAGCCTGACGGTTTACGAGATCGGCCAGGATCACTCAATCCATTACATCGCCAGCGAACTGATCGAAGGCGAAACACTGCGTCAACGTCTGCTGCGCGGGCGAATGCAGTTGAGTGAAGCCGTTGACATCGCGATCCAAGTGGCGAGTGCCCTCGCCGCCGCTCACCAAGCGGGAATTGTTCATCGCGACATCAAGCCGGAGAACATCATGCTCCGGCCGGACGGGTACGTGAAAGTGCTCGACTTTGGGATTGCAAAGCTCGCCGAGGAGGAATTGCCAGCAGCCATGCCGAGAGACGAAGCGCTGTTGCTGGTGGAGACCAATCTTGGGGCTGTACTGGGGACTGTTCGTTACATGTCGCCGGAGCAGGCGTGCGGAGAGCACGTTGATCAAAGCACTGATATCTGGAGTCTCGGCGTGGTGCTTTACGAAATGCTAACCGGCCATGCCCCATTCACCGGGGACACGTCACAAGATGTGATGTTTTCAATTCTTGAGAAGGAGCCACCGCCGCTCACGCATTACATCGCACGCGCGCCCGCTGAGCTTCAGCAGATCATCAGCAAAACGCTGCGGAAAGATCGCGGCCAACGGTATGACAGCGCGCACAAGTTACTGCAGGCGCTGAAAGACCTTCGTCGGAAACTGGAAGCTGAATTGGAACGCGCCGCTGCTCCTTTATGGCTCCGCTGGGCGCGATCGCCAGCCGCTCTGGTGCTCATCGTGTTAGCAGCTGCTCTAGCGCTAACGGTTCCATTCTTTCGGCATCGGAACCTGGCAACGAGCTTACCGCCCGACAAAAGCATCGCCGTGCTGCCTCTGCAGAACCTGAGCACAGATAAGGAGAACGCGTTTTTCGCCGATGGTGTGCAAGACGAGTTGCTCTCGAACCTTTCCAAGATCAAGGACCTGAAAGTGATCAGCCGCACATCTGTGATGCAGTACAAGAGCGGCACCAAGCGCAATCTCAAAGAAATCGCGCAGCAACTGAGCGTGAGCAACGTGGTCGAAGGCAGCGTCCGTCGGTCCGGGGATCATGTGCGCGTTTCGGTGCAGCTAATCGATGCGCGTACTGACCGGCACCTTTGGGGGGAGAATTACGATCGCACTCTGGCGGACTCGGTTGCTTTGCAGGGCGAATTGGCGACAGAGATTGCCGACGCCGTGGGCGCGACGCTCAGTCCGCAGGAGAAAGCGCGGGTTGTGGCCAAGCCCACGAACAATCCTGCTGCTTACGACGCATATCTGCGTGGCCGCGCGCTTGTTCCAGGCAGTTGGGGCTACTACTACCACGAGGGCGATCCTGACGCGGCAATTCGGTTATTCCAAGAGGCAGTGAAGTTGGATCCCAATTTTGTCCTGGCCTGGGCATACCTTTCGATCGCGGAGCTTTTCAGTTACTGGTCAGGGTTCGATCAAAGCCCGGCACACCTGGCGGCGGTTAAGAGTTCGCTCGATCGCGCGCTCGCGCTCGATCCGAACCTGCCGGAAGTTCACATTGCTCTTGGCTATTACCTCAGTAACGAGGGCGACCACACCCGGGCGCTCGCAGAATTCCGGCAGGCCGAAAAGGGTCTTCCGAGTAGCGCTGCTGTTATCGGAGCGATCGCCGGGGCCAAAAAAGGACTTGGGCATTGGGACGAGGCGATTGCGGAGCTGCGCCGCGCTATTGAGCTTGATCCGCGCAATGTCATCGCGTCCAACAATCTCGCGCTTACTTATGCCGAGCTGCGCCGTTTTCCCGAAGCTTTAGCTACGCTTGACCGCGTACTTCCCTGGGCGCCGACGAATGCTCGTGCCCTCGTTATAAAAGCGGAGGTCTTTCTGGGGATGGGCGATCTCCAAGCAGCGGAACCACTGCTCGAAAATCCCGATATGCCACCGTTGCTGCGCGCTAGGTGTGCCCTGTTCCAGCGCCGCTATGCTGCGGCCATCGAGATACTCTCGAGAGCGTTGGCCAACCCGACCGACCGCGATATACGCAACCCAACGTTGATCATTGATTTCGGTTTGAGCCTCGCTTTGAGTCAGCAGCGCGCCGGCGATGTTTCGGCGGCGCGCGAGACCTACCAAAGAGCGGTGCAAGATTCGCAGCGACAGCTCGAGAAGGTCACACCGGGTTCTTCGGCGGACGCGCATGCTTTTTTGGGTCTGGCCTATGCAGGCTTGGGCGAAGCGGCCTCTGCGATCGCCGAAGGACAAAAAGCCATCGCTATCACTTCTAAGGATGCGGAAGGTGGCCCCGAGGAAGAGGCCATAATGGCAAATATCTACGCTCTATTGGGGGATGCCGATCATGCGATTCCCATTCTCAAACGCCTGCTGCAAGCACCGTACGGCGGCGGATGGTTTCTTACTCCGGCGACGCTGCGACTCGATCCGATCTGGGATTCAATCCGCAACGATCCTCGCTTCCAAGAGTTGGCGGCAGAAAAGGCGCCGTTGTCAGAAAAATCGATTGCCGTGTTGCCGTTTGAAAATCTTAGCAAAGATGAGGAAAACGCATTTTTCGCGGGAGGCGTGCAAGACGAAATCCTCACTAATCTCGCCAAGGTTGCCGATTTGAAAGTCATCAGCCGAACGAGCGTGATGCAATACAAAAGCGACTTGGAACGCAACCTGCGCGAGATCGCAAAAACTCTGGGTGTTTCGCACGTGGTGGAAGGCAGTGTTCAACGCGCGGGCGAGCGAGTTCGGGTGAGTGCGCAGCTGATCGACGCGCGCACAGACAGCCAGCTTTGGGCTGAGCATTACGATCGCGATTTCGCAGACATATTTGCGATTCAGACGGAGATCGCGCAACAAATCGCCGATCAGCTTCGCAGCAAACTTTCGCCCGCGGAGAGAGCAGCGATCGCGGAACGGCCAACTGCCGATCCAGTGGCCTATGCCTTCTATACACAGGCTAACGCCATCGACGACGAGTCCGACTGGGAGGGTGCGGACAAAAGCCTGAACCGGGAGGTCGAACTGCTCAAAAAGGCCACGCAGCGCGATCCCAACTTTGCCCTAGCCTATTGCGCCCTCGCGAAAGCGCAGGTCGACCTCTATTCGGTGACCGAGCCAGGAACTTTGTCGGCGGCGCATCTCGAGTTGGCAAAGAAAGCGGCGGACGCGGCGTTGCGAGTGCGCCCGGACTTGGGGGAGGTTCATCTAGAACTGGCTCGCTGCTACTTCCAAGCTGGTGATTACGACCGGGCACGTGACGAGTTGGTTATCGCTCGCCGCACGTTACCGAATAATTCCGAAGCGCTTTACATCGCAGCTCGGATCGATCGCCGCCAAAACCGCTGGGACGATGCGCTCGCCAATTTCCGAAAGGCGAAGGAACTCGACCCACGCAACTCTGAGGCCGCATTCTGGTGCAGGGATACGTATCGTGATATGCGCCGCTACAACGAGTTCGAACAACTCGTGACGAAGGATGTTGCGAGCGGCCTACTACGGGACCCTTGGACTCAGCTTTGGCTAGCTGAGGTTAAATATTCCGAAGGTGATCCAGTCGCGGCTCAATCTCTTCTAGAGCAAGTGCCGCTCGACTTTAGTGCGATTCAAGTGATATGGGAAATTCGAGTCAGGGCAGCTCTTTACCTACGCGATTATGACGCGGCGAACCGGGTGGTTGCCGCTATTCCCGCGAAGTTTGCCGATCGGTGGCTTGACGGGCTGATTGCGTTTGCGCGCGGCGATAAGCAGAAGGCGCAATCGATTTTTTTGGATGCCCGAAAGAGACTGGACGCGAGGTGGGGGACTGAGGTCAAGGATGCGGGGTACTTCTCGCAAATCGCGGAACTTGACGCTGGGCTTGGTCGAAAAGAAGAGGCGATCCGTGAGGCACGGCGCGCGGTCGATCTTAAGCCGATTGCCAAGGACTCGTTGCAGGGTCCGCAGATCGCCACCAGCCTGGCGTTGGTGTACGCGTGGACCGGCGAGCGCGACCGCGCTCTCGAGCAACTCGAAACTGTTGCGACGATCCCGGCCGGTCCATCATACGGCGATCTGCGTTTCAACCCGTGCTGGGATTCTTTGCGCGGGGATAAGCGCTTCGACAAGATCGTTGCCGCAGCCAAGGCTGCTACCAGATGATTCGATTCCCCATTGGACGCTGAGCGTTCGGCGTTCGACGTTTTCCGCGGTGGCATGAGTCAGAAAAGAAACGCTGCGCTCTTAATCGTCGGACACGGATCGACGGTGAATCCTGAATCAAGCTTTGGCAAAGCAAAAAGCCGCCACACGGTGAGGCGGGACGGCTGATTGCGAGATACTGCTGCGTGCAGGATCCTATAATTATTGGTAAATAAACCCTGTCATTGCTTCGATAAGAGGCGGCGGCATTGTAAGTGACCCGTTCCCGTTAAGGTTCGCATAAGCACCTGTGCCACTTACAATCTCCCACCTTCCCTTAGGTGTGGGACTGGCAAATTGACATTGCTGATCAATAAAGATGGTTCCATTTGGTGCTATCAACGTAACCACGCAATGAGCTGTCGTACTAGCATTGAGGAAGTCAACGTGCATTGTAGCAGGCCCTGAAATTGTAAGGGCCCCGGTTGTGGTAAAGGTTCCCGATACATTGGGAAAATTCGAAAAATCAAATGTAGCAGTGATGGTAACCGGTATGGGCGTGGAAGCCGACGCGGAGGGCGCCGAGCCCATCGTGAAGAAGGCAATCATACACAGCGTGATTGCCGCAGAAAAAACTTTGTTGTGTCGCATAATTAGTATCCTTTTTTTTGTGAATTGTTGGTTTGAGGTGATGTTTACTTTCCCTTTACAAAGGGATTCCGGAGGCCGTGCTGCACGAAATCGTAAGTTTTTCGCGGCTTGTGTTTTCCGAGCAATTTTGCTAGTCGGAGGGGGTGCAGCCGCTCTCGGAGACCGTCCCCGCCGGGTTGAGCGACACCTTCGCTCCGACCCATTGGAGTGTGGTTCTCGCAGCCGGAGAAAGCCAGGCTGCTCCGGAAAACGCGCGGGCTGCGCTGGCTCAGCTTTGCCAAACCTATTGGGCGCCGCTTTACACTTTCGTGCGCAGCCGCGGCTATTCCGTGCACGATGCGCAGGACCTGACGCAGAGCTTTTTCGCTTACCTGATTGAAAAGAAAATCTACACGCGGGTAGATCGACAAAAGGGTAAGTTCCGATCGTTTCTGCTCGCCTCGCTCAAGAATTTTCTCGCAGACGCTTCCGACCGCGAACGAACGCTCAAGCGTGGCAGCGGACGCGATTTTCTCCCTCTGCACGAAGAGCAGGCCGAAGAGGCGGAGTCACTGTTTCAAACGCAGAGCAACGCAACAAATGAAGACCGGGTTTTCGAGCGGACCTGGGCGGAGACACTCGTTAGGGACAGTCTCGAACAACTCTCGAGCTATTACAAAACTGAAGGTAAAGAGAGACTCTTCCAAGAATTGAGGATTTTCCTCACCGGTAGCGCCGATCCGCTGCCGTCTTATGTCGATCTTGCCCGCAGGCTGGGGACGCAAGCCTCGACCCTGCGCAGCCACATCACGAGATTGCGGGCGCGTTACCGGGAAGCATTACGTGCCGAAGTTCGGCGCACGGTGGAGACGGAAGCGGAAGTCGAAGGCGAGTTGCGCGAACTGTTGCGAGTGCTGACAGCAAGTTGAGGACGAGACGGAATGGAAACACTAACAACATCCGTCGCGATTTGTTCGACCTGCAGCGAGTCATTGAACGTAAAGGGCGAATGCCTGGCCTGTCTGTTGCGCGGCGGATTAAATGGGTCGGTCGAAGAATCCGCGGCCGAGCGCGGCTCGTTAGTCTTCAGTGATTTCGAGATCGCGCGGCGCGAAGACGGTTCTTTCTGGGAACTGGGTTCGGGTGCGATGGGCGTGACTTATCGCGCGACGGATAAAGTGCTGCATCGCACCGTGGCGTTGAAAGTAATCGAGACCCCGGCCGCGGCTGGCGACTCGCAGGCGGTACGGGAACGTTTCTTGCGCGAGGCGCGGGCGGCGGCGGCGTTGAAGCATCCGAATGTGGCCGGTATATTTCAGTTCGGCGCTTCGCCGGAAATCGATCGCTGCTATTACGCGATGGAACTGGTTGAGGGCGAAACCTTGGAAGCCCTCGTTAGGCGAGATGGTCCACTCAAGGCGGAACACGCTCTCGAAATCGCGATCCAAGTGACGCGGGCGCTGGTTGCGGCGGCGGCCCAAGGTTTGATCCACCGCGATTTGAAGCCGGGCAATATCATGATCACCCGGGCCGATGCTGCGACAGTAAAGTTGGAAGTCAAAGTCATCGATTTTGGTCTCGCCAAAGTCACCAATGCTGTAGGCGAAGCCGATCTCACTCATGGAGGGTTCGTCGGAACGCCCTCTTTCGCCAGCCCCGAACAGTTCTGCGGAGCGCCTGCCGATGCGCGGTCTGATATTTATTCGTTAGGCGTCACGCTTTGGTACTCCCTGACTGGTCAAGTGCCATATCCTGGCAAGACGATTGAAGAAATTCGTGATCGTCAACAGCGCACCGATCTGCCGGTCGAACAATTGGCCGAGAGGAAAGTTCCCGCCCCGCTAATCAAGCTGCTGCGCCGCACCCTTGCGGTCGAGCCCGCCCAGCGGCCCGCGTCAGCGCGGGAATTGATGGAAGCTCTGGAATCCTGCCGCGCGAAGTTTGCTCATGGCATCGGCGTTTTCTACAAACTGGCCGCGTTAATCGTGGTCGTGGCCATTGCTGCCGCGGCAACGCTCTTCATGGTCCGGCTAAATCGTCAAAAAATAACGTCCGCCGCTGCGAGCAACATCGCGCCGCTACCATCTACGCTCATCCCACTGTCCGAAAAATCGATCGCCGTTCTCCCCTTTGAAAATCTAAGCGATGACAAAGAGCACGCGTTCTTTGCCGACGGCGTCCAGGACGACATTTTGATCAAACTAGCAAAAATTGCCGACTTGAAGGTAATCAGCCGCACGAGCGTCATGCAATATCGCGGTAAACAGGATGTGCGCCAGATCGGCGATGCGCTGCGTGTCTCCCATGTGCTGGAGGGAACGGTGCGGCGTTCTGGCAGGAAAGTGCACGTAAACGCGCAGTTGGTGGACGCTCACACCAACGCGGGTATCTGGGCCGAGGAATACGACCGGGATTTGAATGACGTGTTCGCCATTGAAACCGAAGTGGCGCAGTCAATCGCAAATCGACTTAGAGCCAAAGTTTCAGCTCGCGAAAAGGTAGCCATACAAGAGCGACCGACCAACGACCTTGTTGCCTACGACCTTTATGTTCAAGCGACGTCTTTGATCGACAAGGCCGCGTATGAATCAGGTGAAGAGCAAGGGAAGGATTATTTCCAAGCCATAGAGTTGCTCAATCAGGCGATCGCGCGAGATCCGGCTTTTCTTCTCGCATATTGCAGGCTGGCTGAGGGAGACGATGAGCTCTACTTTCAAAGGCTCGATCACACGCCGAGTCGCCTTGAGCTGGCGAAATCCGCAATCAATTCCGCTTTTCGACTGAAGCCAGATTCGGGCGAGGCGCACCTTGCCCTGGCTACGCACCTTTACCACGGCTACTTCGATTACGACCACGCCCGTGACGAACTCGCCATCGCCGGTCGCACCCTGCCCAACAACGCACGAATTTTTGAATGGAGTGGGTTCATCGACCGCCGTCAGAGCCGTTGGCGTGATGCCGTGCGCAACTTCGAGCGGGCAACCGAGCTGGATCCGCGAAACGTAAAGATCCTCACTAGTGCCGCCGTGACCTATGGATTGTTGCGCGAGTACAAACAAGGCAGAGAAGTGTTTGATCGCGTCGTCGCCCTCGAACCAAACAACATTGGCCACCGGCTGGTACGTGCTTGGATCGACGTAAAGGAGCGAGCCAATACCCGAGCGGTGCATGCTGTTCTCGAAGAGATTCTCGCGGATAACCCTGAATCGGCGCGCTTGCGCTTTGATCTCGCTTTGTACGACCGCGACGCGGTCGCCGCTGATCACGCGTTGGCGGCACTGGGTGCGCTGGGCGAGGATACTTTTGGTGCAGGCAGGGGTGGAATGCAATTTAGCCGAGCTTACCTGCAAGGTTCGGTAGCTCGGATGAAAGGGGACGCCGCCGCGGCGCACGCGGCCTTTACTGTCGCGCGTGCGCAACAGGAGGCAGCGGTTCGCGCACAGCCTGATTACGGCCCACCTCTCGGCGTCTTGGGCCTGATTGACGCCGCACTCGGGCGAAAAGAAGAGGCGCTGCTGGAAGGTCGCCGAGCACTCGAGCTTGCGCCCATGGCGAAGGATTCCCTGGACGGCGTGGACGTCCTTTATGTTTATGCCGTGATCTGTGCGTGGACTGGCGAGCGCGACCTGGCGATTGAGCAACTGGAAACTCTCGGGAAAATCCCGGCAGGTCCATCCTACGGCGATATTCGTCTTAGTCCCAATTGGGACCCGCTGCGCGGCGATCCGCGCTTCGAAAAAATCGTCGCCTCCCTCGCGCCATCAGCATCCGCACCGACGCCGTTTTCAGATAAATCGATCGCCGTTCTCCCCTTTGAAAATCTGAGTCCGGAAGAGAACGACGCGTTCTTCGCCGGCGGCATTCAAGACGACGTGCTCACGAGTCTGGCAGCGATCAAAGAGTTAAAAGTGATCAGCCACACAAGCGTCATGGCTTATCGCGATGCCGGGGCGCGCAATACCCGGCAGATCGGCCAGACGCTGGGTGTGGCTAATGTGCTCGAAGGCAGTGTACGGCGTGTTGGAGATCGCGTAGCCGTCAATGTGCAATTGATCGACACGCGCACCGACCGCCACCTTTGGGCAAAGCATTACGACCGGACCCTAACTGATTCTCTCGGGCTTCAGGGTGAGCTTGCCAACGAGATCGCGACCGCGCTTCGGGCAACACTTAGCCCGGAAGAAAAAGTGCGCATTGAAGTAAGGCGGGCAAGCAGTGTTCCAGCTTATGAGGCCTGCCTGCGTGGCCGCGCATTTGCAGGCGGCTACCAGTGGGATCGCTCCAACGTGGAGGGCGCGATTCGATCATATCAAGAGGCAGTGAAGTTGGATTCCAATTTTGCGCTGGCTTGGGCATATCTCTCCTGTGCGCAGAGTGGGAATTACTGGCAAGGATTTGATCCGAGTCCGGCGCGGCTGGCGGCGGCCAAGGATGCTCTCGATCATGCGATCACGCTCGATCCAAACCTGGCGGAGACTCATCTTGCTCTTGGTTATTACCGCTATTACGCGGAGCGCGATTTCACCGGGGCGTTGGCGGAATTCCAGCAAGCTGAGCAGGGTCTTCCGAATAACGTTGACGTCAACATAGCGATCGGCCTTATCCAACGGCGGCTTGGGCATTGGGACGAGGCGATTGCCGAGCTGCGCCGCGCCGTCGAACTCGATCCTCGCAACATTGCTGCCTCCATCGACCTCGGGACAACGTATAACGTCCTGCGCCGTTTTCCCGAAGTTCTTGCCACAGCTGACCGCGTGCTTGCGTTGGAGCCGTTGAATACGGGCGCCCTCTGCCAGAAAGCGGGTGTCTTCTGGGCAACGGGCGATCTTAAGGCGGTAGAACCGCTGGTCGCAAATCCCGGTATCGACCCGCTCTTGCGCGGGGTGCAGGCTCTGTTCCAGCGGCGTTACGCCGCGGCCACAGAGATCCTCTCTAAAGGGCTGGCCGGCAAGCCGTACGAGGAAAGGAAGTGGCTACTTTTCGGGCTTGGCTTAAGTCAACAGCGCGCCGGCAATGTTGCCGCGGCCCACGCGACTTACCAACAAGCGACGCTGGATGTTCAGCGCGAGCTCGAGAAAGTAGCGCGGGATTCTTTTCAAGAGGCGGAGCTGCATGCGAATTTGGGTCTGGCCTATGCCGGTTTGGGCGAAGCGGCGTCTGCTATCGCCGAAGGACAAAAAGCCATGGCCATGGATCCCACTTCCAAAGATCCATTGGATGGCCCCGAAGCGGAGTATGCCATGGCGCAGATCTACGCTTTCCTGGGTGATGCCGATCACGCGATTCCCATTCTCAAGCGGTTGCTGCAGATACCCGCCGGCCAGGTGATTACTTCCGGATTGCTGCGACTCGATCCGATCTGGGATCCGATCCGCAATGATCCTCGCTTTCAGGAACTGGCCGTAAAAAACACGCTCTGAATCCAAAGGAATTTTCGTTGAGCCAAGGCGACCACAATGTTTACGGTCGCTAACGGCGACGCGCGCGCGCGAGGGGCAGTGGCCACCGCGCAGGCGGAGACAACTTCTGGGAAAGCCGTTGTTCTTTCTCAGACAGTTTAGTAAACACGAGGAGAATTTTAGCGAGAGGAATCTGTCATCAAGCAACCATTGATCTGGTATGCTGGGTGGAGCATAGCGGCAATTCGCTTGCTTCTGACTCCGATCACGTTGGCTCAGAATCCCTCGCCGTCGCCGTCACCGAGCAATACTCCAGGAGAAACCGCGGAAGCCCAGCGCGTAATCGTTACTGGCTCCAACATTCCGACCGCAGAAGAAGTTGGCCCAAACCCGCTTGATACCTATCGGCCCAACGACATCGAGAGATTAGGCATTCGCACCGCGACCGACCTCACTCAGAAAATTCCGGCGGTCATCGGTGCATCGGTAAACCAAAACGTCAATAACACCCTCAACAGCGGCGCGAACGGCGACGGTCGCACAGAAATCAACCTCCGCGGACTTTTCCCAAAAGAAACGCTGGTGTTAGTCGATGGCAAGCGCGTTGCCCCCGTCGGCTTCGCGCTTTTCTCTTCGGTGGACATTAATCTCATTCCATTTGCCCTCGTCGATCATATCGACATTCTGAAAGATGGTGCTTCAGCTATTTATGGTTCGGACGCGATCGCCGGCGTGTTCAACGTCATCCTGAAACATAAATTCCGCGGGCTTGAGGTCGAGGAGAGCTTCGGCAATACAAATCTCGGCTCCTCTAATGACGCCGCCGAACGCGAGGGTTATCTCCTGGCCGGCGCGGGAGACGACAAAACCGATATCGTCCTTTTTGCCGAGTATTACGATCGCGCCGCCATTTTTAGCCGCGACCGTGACATTTCGAGTAATGCAGATTTCGCGGGTTTCGGGGGTTCTGATACTCGCAGCGGCAATTTCGCTGGCCGAGTCGGTAGTTTTGTCCTTCGACTTGGCTTAAGGACGCCGACACCGCATTCAGCGGCCAATGCAGCCACGTCCCCCGAGTATGTCCCGCGAGCTTCTCTCCCGAGAGAGGACCAGGCGTTTAACTACGCCGCTTTGACCTCCGCGATTCCGGCCGCGGATCGCCAATATCTTTATGGTTCAGTGGTTCGCGACCTGTGCGACAAATACCTGACCGTCTTCGCCGACTTTAAATTTGCACGCTCGTTTTTTGATCGCGAATTTGCGCCGGTGCCATTCGACCCGGACCCATTTAAGCGGGCTGATGGTATTACCGCCGTCAGTCCCGGAGGGATCAGTGTTCCATTAAGTAATCCCTTTAATCCGTTCACGGTGGCGGACGCTACCCTGCCTGATGGCACGCCGGTCACTACCGGCGTTCGCTACCGCGCTCTCGAAGCAGGTCCCCGCACAGTTAAGGATACGACCGATGATTATCTCTTCGATGCTGGTGTCCGGGGTAATTTAGGTGAATTCGGCGATTACTTTAAAACTTGGAATTACGAGTTCGGCTTCCGCGACGACTCAAACAACCACGCAGAAATCAGTGGCGGGATCGTGAGCAAACCTGCATTGCGCGCGGCGCTGCTCGACACCAATCCCGCGACCGCGTTCAATCCGTTTGGCCACAACGTAAACACGAGAGCAGCGCTCAGTAGAGTAATCGTTACTCTCCATCACAGTGGCGTGGCGACGCTGGCGGATGAAGCAGGTATATTTACTGGCGACATCGTCAACCTGCCGGCTGGTCCGATTTCGTTCGCCCTGGGCTCGGAACACCGGAAAGAAACGGTCAACGATCTTCCCGACGCGCTTAACACCACCTTCAGTACAATCGGTTCTCAGGATCTTGAAGCGACGCGCGCGAGCCGCGACGTCTGGTCATATTATGGTGAGCTTCGCATTCCGGTTACCAGCCCAGCAAGGAAAATTCCTGGAGCCTATAGCCTCGAATTTCAAGCCGCTGAGCGTGTTGAGTTTTACAGCGACACCGATCTGGCGGAGAGGCCAAAGTTTTCCGTCCGTTATCAGCCGTTCGACTCAAGCCTGACCCTTCGCGCGGGCTACACCGAGGCATTTCACGCACCCGACCTCTCGGATTTATCTCCCGCCGCCACGGAATTCATCGGGTCAATTATCGATCCTTCAGGTTTAACGCCTGGCGATTCAGAAGTCCGCATCCTCGCTGGCGGGCAACCAAATCTGAAACCGGAGGTAGCGTACGGATACAACTACGGGGCGGTCTGGACTCCAAAGTTCATCCGGGGCCTTACCCTCAGCGCAGATTTCTACCACATCGATCTCCGCGACCGAACCAATTTTATTGATCCGGAATTCATCGTCATCCAGAACTTCGAGAGCGGCGGGAGAAGTTTTTCGGGTCAGGTCGTGCGCGACTCTTCCGGCGCGATTGTTCTTGTCAGGGACCTAACCCAAAATATCTCTCGCACAATCACCGAGGGTATCGATTACGCACTGCTCTACGCGCTTGATACCACGATGTTCGGCGGAAGTGGATTCGGAACGTTCACCTTCACGATAAACGGAACTTACCTGTCTCGCTATGTCGCAGCCATTAACAGCGGGGATAGAGAGCGCGAATTCGCGGGCCAGGAAACATTCTTCGCGGGCTATCTCCCGCACAACCGCGTTTACGCCAGCGCCTATTATGATCTCGGCGGCTTGGATACTGGGGTGACAGTGCATTATATCGGGCAAGGTAGCGACGTGCCGGAAACCACTGCGAACGGCCTGCCTCGGAAGATTCGAGAATGGACGACGGTGGACGCTATCATTTCTTACACCTTCAAACTGGCGCCAGCGCCTGAGAATCAGGTGCCAGGCCATGCCAAGGCTGGCGGTAAGAACGTTCGGGACAAAAAAATAATGCCCGTCCCGACTGCGGAGTATAATCAATGCGGTTGGAGAGCATGGCTCAGTGGCACAACGATAACTCTGGGCATGAACAATATCTTCGATCTGGATCCGCCCTTCGTCGCCGCTACTTTCGAAAACGGCTACGACGAATCGGCCTTCGACATCAAAGGACGATTCTGGTACGTGGCGTTGAAGAAGCGCTTTTAGGAAACCTATTCGACTGCGTTTCTCAGCGGTGAGTCCAGCGAGGAATTTCTATCCGCTGTGCGTGCCTTCAATTCAGGATTGGACCCATTCGACTTGCGCTCAGGGCAGGCTGTTGAACGTTTCCTCTGTGAGATCCGACGACAGCGCTCTTTTGATCGTCGGTCACGGCTCAACCGTGAATCCCGATTCGAGCGCGCCGACTCTGGCGCACGCGGCCGAAATCCGGCGCCGAGAAATTTTTGTCGATGTTGAATGCGCCTTTTGGAAAGAGGAGCCGAGCCTGCGCGACGCGATTTTTCTCTTTAATCCGGATACAATCAAAAACGTATACGTTGTCCCGAACTTCATCAGCGAAGGTTATTTCACCCAGACGGTAATTCCGCGCGAGCTTGAGTTGAATGGCAAGATCACAGAGCGCGCGAATGGGCAAGTCTGGAATTATTGTGAGCCAGTCGGGAATCATCCATTAATGACGGAATTGCTCGTGCAGCGTGCGCGTGAGATTGCGCCAGATGTCCCGGAAAACCAAACGAGCTTGTTGATTGTCGCGCACGGCACCGACCTGAACGAGAACAGCGCAGTAGCCGCAAAACGCGAGGCGGCAAGAATTCGCCGTCTCGGTCGTTATGCGAACGTTCTCAATGTTTACATGGAGGAGTTCCCCCTCGTTTCCGATTGGCCGGTGTTAACGAACACGCCAAACGTCGTGGTTGTTCCATTTTTTATCTCGGACGGTCTGCACAGCTACGAGGACATTCCAGTTATGCTCGGAATCATTGATGGTGGATCGACATCGTCCGCGGAAGCCAAATGCGAGGAAGTCTTTCGGCGCGGACCGTACCAGATCGACGATCGGTCGCTCTTTTATGCGAGGTCGATCGGCACGGATGCGCGGGTGGCGGATATCATCGTTGAACAAGCGGCGGCGGGTGAGACGAACGGGTCCCGGAATTGACTTAAGAAAAGTTGCACGCGCGTCCGGCCTCGCAATCTTTCCTGACCTAGCAACATGACCTTATCCATCTATGCACGCTGAGACGCTGAAAAAACTTCAGGACATCGGGGGTTTTGTTCTCGCGAGCGGCTGCACCAAGAAGACTATCAAACAGGTCGCCGAAATGATTCGGGCGGCGCGCGATTATCGGTTCATCGCCATTTACAAGATCGTGAACAATGAATTTGTGATCCTGGCCGGCACCGGCAAAGAACCGCCGGCGTATCCGCGTTTCCCGATAACCCAGGGATTATGCGGCGCGGCGCTGGAATCGGGAAAACCAATTGTGGTCGGCGACGTTCACAAGGATAAGCGCTATCTCCCGACCTTTCACACCACGCGTTCTGAGATCATTGTTCCGATGAGGAATGAGCACCGGCACATCGTCGGCATGCTTGACGCCGAGAGCGATAAAGTGAGCGCATTCGGAGACGAAGATAAACAATTTCTCGGACGTGCGGCCGGCTTGATTGCGCATTGTCTGGCCTGATGGCGCGATGCCACTTGAAAAAACGCTCGCCGCGGTCCTGAGCGACAGCAGCCGGTTCGGTCAAATCTTCATCCAACGAACAGGCTCGGGCGGCTTTGTTCTCTGTCACCGCGACGACGAAAACGGCCGCGATTTAGAAATTTTTAAGAAGCCGGAGGCCGCGCTACGGATCGCGCGATCCGATGATGCCGGAAAGTATCGGCCACTGAAAACCGCGCCGAATTTGCAGCACGGTTGGCGGCTGGAGGTTGTCGATCTTGGCGAGCTGCGACGCGCATTGGATTATTTTTATCCGGGAAGACTGGCGATGCTCGCAGCCTGGACCGAGAATCGGCTGAGCACGACGCCACTGCGCGAAACATTGGATCGCCAATCGGGGATGTATCGGATCGCCGCGGAAATATCGGATAAGCAAATCGACGATGTCGTTGGAAATTTCTGTAAATCCGACGGCGGCTGTCTGCGGACGATTCTGTGGAAGCGCGATACGCACGGCGCGATTCCATCGACAAGCTTACCACCGAAGAAATTTGATCCGGGGCATGATCAAACCGGCCGCGGCCAGAATGCGATTCCGCTGCTTTGCCAGGAACCGTGCAACCTGCTTGTGGCTGAATGCCGTAAAGTGGTCAAAGGCGAAGCCGACGAATGATCATTCGGGCGGGCACGGTCGTGACAATGGATGGTCTGCCGATCGACAACGGCGCGGTCGCAGTTTCGGGAAGTCGGATTACGAATGTTGGCAAATTCTCTGAAATCTCAGCGACAAATTCGGGAGAACAGATTGTCGATCTTGGAGAGCAAGCGCTGCTGCCAGGACTGATTAACGCGCACTGTCATCTTGATTACACCTGTTTGCGCGGCAAAATCCCGCCGCCAAAATCGTTCACCGAATGGATCCAGGCGATCAACGCGGAGAAAGCGAACCTTTCGCCGGAAAATTACATTGGCTCGATCAATGATGGTTTTGCTGAAGCAACGCGCTTCGGCACGACGACAATTGCGAATCTGACCGCGTTTCCGGAACTCGTTTCGCGGATTCAAGCGCCGATTCGGGCGTGGTGGTTTGCCGAATTGATTGATGTGCGTGACCCGAGTCGCGCGAATGAGATTGTTGATGCTGCGGTCGAGACATTGAAATCGGCAGAGCATTGGGGACTTGCTCCGCACGCGCCGTTCACGGCGTCGGCAAACTTATATCGCCGCTGTGAGGAAGTCGCGCGGTTGGAAAATGCTTTGCTGACCACGCATTTAGCTGAATCGAGTGAAGAGATGTCGATGTTTCGCGACGCGAGTGGAACGCTCTACGATTTCTTAAAAGAAATCGGGCGAGACATGAGCGATTGCGGTGTGCAAACGCCCGTTGCGAGATTTTTAGAAATATTAGGTAGGGGCGGTTCACCGAACCGCCCGCGGGCGATTGAGGTCAATCGCCCCTACCTTCTCGTGCATTTGAATGAGCTAGGGGAAAGCGATTTCGATTTACTGGGGAGAGCCGCGAGGAAATTTTCGATCGTTCATTGTCCGCGGAGTCACGCTTATTTCGGCCACTCACCGTTTCAGTTTCACAAATTGCGCAAGGCTGGACTCAACATTTGTCTCGGGACAGACAGTTTGGCCAGCAATGACGATTTAAGTTTGTTCGCCGAGATGCGCGCGTTTCAAAAGGAATTTCCGAAACTTCCGCCGGATGAGATTTTCCGAATGGTCACATTGAATCCGGCTCTCGCGCTTGCAAAGCCGCATGTCCTCGGCCGGATCGGCAAAAATTGTTGGGCTGATTTGATTGCGGTTCCGATTACAGGATCGACATCGGCGTTCGAGGAGATCGTCGCGTTCGATCGGGTGGTGAGTTGGTTGATGATTAATGGTCAAGTCCAGAATCCGGGCTAACCAAGCAAATTCTCAAAACCGCTTTCTTTTTCTCAAAACTGAAATATTCTCCGCGCTGAGATTTTATGGCCAAGATCGTAATAATCGACGACGAGCCTGCAATGGTGGAGGTCATCGTGACTCTCTGTCGCGAAAAAGGACATCAGGTTTTCCCATTCAATTCTGCGGCGAAGGCGGTCGAGCAGCTCGATAGCATTGCGCCGCAGGTCGTGATCGCCGACATCAAGATGGAAACGATGACCGGGTTCGACGTGCTGCGGCACGTACGCGAGCATCACCGGCAGACGGCGGTGATTTTAATCACGGCTTATGGAACGGTCGAGACCGCGGTAGAAGCGATGAAAATGGGCGCGTACGATTACGTGACCAAACCGTTCAAGATCGACGAGCTGCAGCTAACGGTGCAGCGGGCTCTCGATTATCAGGCGGCGTTGCGGGAGAACGTTTATCTCCGCAAAGAACTCAAGAACCGCTACCGCTTTGAAAACATCATCGGCACGAGCGGGAAGATGCAGAGCGTTTACAACTTGATCAGTAAAGTCGCAGATACGGACAGCACTGTCTTAATCGTGGGCGAAAGCGGCACTGGCAAGGAGCTGGTCGCGCGCGGCCTCCATTTCAACAGCAACCGGCAGCATCACCCGTTTGTGGCGATCAATTGCAGCGCGCTCCCGGAAAATTTGCTAGAGTCGGAATTATTCGGTCACAAAAAGGGTTCGTTTACGGGAGCGGTTGCGGACAAGCGCGGCCTCTTCGAAGAAGCGAACCTCGGCACCATTTTTTTGGACGAAGTGAATTCCATGGCGCCAGCGTTGCAAACGAAGCTTCTGCGCGTTTTGCAGGAACGGGAAGTTCGGCGCGTTGGCGACAACAAAAGTTCACCTGTGAACGTACGTGTGGTCGGCGCGACCAACGAGCCGCTGCAGCCCAAGCTCAAAGACGGCACATTTCGAGAGGATTTGTATTACCGCCTGGCGGTGATTCCAATTGAGCTGCCGACGCTGCGCGAGCGACTCGAAGATGTGCCGTTACTGGTGAATCATTTTCTGCAAAAACAAGCGAGCGCGACGGGAGGCGAGCCGAAGAAGATCGATGCCGAGGCGGTCGATATTTTGTGTCACTACAATTATCCCGGGAACGTGCGTGAGCTGGAGAACGCAATCGAGCGCGCCTGCGCCTTGTGTGAGAACGAACTGATTTTGTCGAGCGATCTGCCGCCCCACATCGTTAGTCACGCCAAGGGCGACAAACAGGACCAGGTGCTTGCGAGCATGCCGGTCGGGCAGTCGCTCGATGACTTTGTGCAGCAGCAGGAGCGCAATTACATCGAAGCGACTCTCCAACACTGTGACGCCTCGCGCGAGAAAGCAGCCAATATGCTCGGGATCAGCATGGCGACGCTCTATCGCAAGATCGAGCCGAAGAAAAAGTAAACGGCGCGAATTTAGCCGCGCTTGGCGAAGATTCGGAGCTGGTCCGCAGCGTCCTGCAATTCATCGAGCCGTTCTAAAGCGGCCTTTTGTTTTGCCAAAACCTCGTCGTTCCCGGCTTTGATTCTCTCCAGCAATTTGATCGCGTCTGGAATCGAACTCACCCCTGCAATAGGGACGGCGGTTGCCGATGTCGCAGCCGGAGCTGAAGCGGCCTGGACGACAACAGGACCAGGCGATTGGGCGCTGGCGGCGACCAAAGCGAGCAACACTGGAAGAAAGAAAAGAATTCTGGCGCGCATTATTTTTCCCGTTTCGAATAAATCCGGGCGGCGCGAATAGTTTCGGTGACTGCAGCGAGTTTCTCTTCAATCTTCGCCTGATTTTCGGTGAGCTGCGCTTGCTGTGTCTGGACTTCTTTGATCAGCGCCAGAAGTCTTTGTTCCTGGTTCGCGTCCGGTGTTTGCGCGCCGCTAAATGACATGACCATCAGCGTAGCGGGCAGTAAAAGCGCGAGCAGAATGCGTTTCATTCGGAAGTGATCGACCATTCAACTAGGTAGCAAGTCGTGTTCCCGGGATTGCTCTTCAGAGTGAAATTACCGACCACGCCAGGGAGGCGGCCCGTAACCTGCTTGCCTGTCGCTCGCCCGACAGTAGACTCCACGTATGGCCGGCCCTGGAATGCATCAAACGCAGAATCTCTCTCTGCAGCAGGTCCTTGCCCCGCAACTCCAACAAAGTCTGCTTATTCTTCAGGCGCCATTGTTGGAACTCCGCAATCTCGTTCAACAGGAAATGGAAACGAATCCGGTGTTGGAAGAATTGGCGGATGCGCCCAATCCGGACGCGCCAACCGAATCGGAGACGCCGCCCGCCGACGACAATTTCAAGGAGGAATTCGATAAGCTGGCGAAGCTCGATGAAGAATGGCGCGATTACATGGCACAATCGAGCAGCTACAGCGGCCGCTCGCAGGAAGCGGAAGAAAAACGCCAGTTCTTTTTCGATTCCATCCCGACGCAGGAAACGCTGCAACAGCATTTGATGGGACAGCTCAATCAGAACGCGCTCGACGCGGACGATCGCAAGACGGCGGAGCTGATCATTGGCAACATCGACGACAACGGATTTTTGCAGACCACGCCGGAAGAGATGGCGCTCAACACCGGAATACCGCAGGAAGATTTCGAGCACATGCTGACGCTCATCCAGAGTTTCCATCCGCCCGGAGTGGGCGCGCGAGATCTCCGCGAATGTTTGCTCATTCAGCTCAAGCGCGAAGGGAGACAGAGCAGTCTCGAATACAAAATTGTGGCCGATCACATGCAGGATTTAGGCAAGCGACGTTTTCCGGAAATTGCGCGCCGGATCGGGATCAGCGTCGAGCAAGTGCAAAAGTGCGCCAATAACATCGCCCAGCTCGACCCGCGACCAGGCGCCATTTTCGCCGAAGCGCCGCAAAATTATGTTTTACCAGACGTGACCGTCGAAAAAGTAAACGGCACTTACCATGTCATCTTAAATGGCGAACAGATCCCGCATCTGCGCATCAGCAACACTTACAAAGACATCATGGCGCAGGACCGCAACGGAAGCGAAGTGAAGGACTACATTCGCGACAAGATCCGGAGCGGAAAATTTTTGATCAAATCGATTCACCAGCGTCAGCAGACAATTTCCAACATCGCGCACGAGATCGTGAAACGGCAGCGGGAGTTCTTCGACAAGGGATCGGCGTTTTTGAAACCGATGACAATGGTTCAGATCGCGGACGCGGTTGGCGTGCATGAGACGACGGTGAGTCGCGCCATTTCCGGCAAATACATGTCCACGCCGCAGGGCGTGTTCGAGATGAAATATTTTTTCACTCCCGGTTACCAAACGGCCACTGGCGAATCGATGAGCAACACCAGCGTGAAAGAGGCGATCCTCGATCTCGTCAAAAGTGAAGAAGGAAATGCACCGTTAAGTGACAAAGAGATTGTTGAGATCTTGAGCAAGCGGGGTATTCCGATTGCGCGGCGCACCGTCGCCAAGTACCGGACTGAGCTGAATATCTTGCCGAGCAACATGCGGCGACGGTATTGAAATTTTCTTGGTAGCGGCGGCCTATGACCGTCGCATAAACTCCCTCAGCAAATAATGCGACGCTCGCAGAGCGCCGGTACAAAAAGAGATGAATCCGTCACTTCGCGCCCATGTCCTTGCTGAGTGGCGCGGCCTCCCCGAAAAACGTATCCTGCAGAACCGCTGGGCCGAACCCGCCGATCTCTTGCCGAAGTTGATCCAACGGCTTGGACTAAAAGAGCGATTGCATGAAACCGAAGTGCTCGAAGCGTGGAGCAAAATCGTTGGTGACTTCATCGCTGCGCATTCATCACCAGTCGCCTTCAACCGGCGTTGCACTACGAACTCGAGCAAGTGTCGAAGATCGACATCTTGCGAAAATTGAAGCAGCGCTTTGGCGGGAAAGTCATCCGCGACGTGCGATTTCGAGTTGGTTGAGTATCAACTCGTCATTCTAGCTTTTATAACGGCCTAACGAGAAAAATTCTTTTTCCGTTGACCGATTTTCACAAGACTGCTACACGGGCAAGCTATGAAGAAATTTACCTTAACCGTTGCGCTCTTTTGCGCCTGCTCTGCTTTAGCTTTTGCCGGTCCTGAGCCGGTCGCCAAGGAAATGGCCCCCGCGCCTCCTCCTCCACCCTCGTGCTTTGAAGGCTGGTATTTCGGCATTCATGGAGGCGGGATTTGGGGAAAGCTCGATGAAGAAACCTTTGCCTTCGAACAAACGGTGTCGCCGGCCGAGAACAACTTTACTGTGGACACTGTCTTTGACCGGACCGGGAGGCATGACGAGTCGAGTTGGGAAGCTGGATTCCATGGAGGTTATAATTGGCAGCGTGGAAATTGGGTCTTCGGTCTCGAAGTGGATCTTTCCGCCACCAACCTGGAACGGCACGATTCGGCAGACGCCTTCTTCGTGTTGCCTCCTGGCACACCGTTTATCTATGACACGGCAATTGATTCAAAGACCGAGCTGGATTGGTACAGCACCGGCCGGCTTCGCGCCGGTTATGTTTTTGGTGATCGCTTCATGATATTTGGCACCGGTGGCGGTGCGGTCGCGTTGGCCGGCGTTAGTGAGTCAACCTTATTCAGCGAAAGCACGCCCTTTGGAGGTGTAGTCACGGAGCTGTTTAGAAAGGATAACGCGGACATCCGGGGAGGCTGGACAGTAGGAGGCGGTTTCGATATTTGCCTAAGCCAGCATTGGATGTTGAACTTTACTTATCTGTACATGGATCTTGGGGACGAAACTGCATCGACCAATGTTTTTGTCACGAGCACCCGGGGTCGAACGTTTGAGTCGCATACCTTCGTCGATGCCGATCTGAAATTCCATATCTTCCGAGGAGGATTGACTTTTCATTTCTAAATAAGCTAGCTGTTTCAAGCTTACAAAAGCCCCGGACCAAGTCCGGGGCTTTTTGTTTTTCGCGAACTTCTCCAAATCAACGCCGTAGAAGATAGGGGAAACCTATGGTCTCGCATTATTCGCGGCTTTTCGGTGGACCGTTTGCCGCTCATGACGAGACGCATCTCCGTGAGCTCTCGATGCGGATGAAGGATATTCCGCAAAACCGTCGCGGACGGCCGCGCCGGGGCGATCTTGCGCCGTCGGGTTTCGTTTACCTCGGCCAGTTTTTGGATCACGATCTGACTCGCGACGAAACCAGCCTCGAATACGCGTCCGCCGCTCCTGAGAAAACAAGAAACTTTCACGCGCCGCGGTTAAATCTGGAGAGCGTTTACGGCAACGGCCCACAAAAATCGCGGGATCTCTATGATCACTCCGAAAGAGGCAGCGAGACTTTCCTTTTGGGCCACACCGAGGCGCTGCCTCGCGAGCAAATTCCGTCTACCCCGGATGATTTTTATCGCCCGAACGGAAGGGCGTTACTGGCGGACTATCGGAACGATCAGCATTTAATCTTGGCCCAGCTCCACATTGTCTTTCTGCAGTTCCACAATCGCATGGTTGATTATATCAAAGGCGGCGGTGCCACTGAGGAAGCTTTTCCGAATGAAACCATTTTCGAGACGGCGCGCCGGCTTGCTGTCTGGCACTACCAATGGATCATTCGTAACGAATTCCTGAAGTGGTTTATTCTGCCGGAGATTTTGGCGGACATCGAAAAGGATGGCCCGCGATTTTTCAAACCGCTTCCGGGCAAAAATATTCCGGCGCTTCCGATTGAGTTTACCCAAGCGGCTTTCCGTTTTGGCCACAGCATGGTGCAGCCCCAATATGACATTAATTGCTGGGTCGGAGTTCTCCGGTTGTCCGATTTGATTCGAAAAACAAGACCAAACCAACCGGGTGAACCGCTTCCGGCCGACAGAGTTGTGGACTGGAATCGCTTCACTCTCACATGGGGCGGGAACGCGAATTTCGCGGAGAACATCGACCCGCTAATCTCCGAAGACATGTTCAATCTGCCCGCGGCAGCGATGCCTATTTTTTCAGAAGTTCGGCCGCCACCATTACCGGAAATGACACTTCTGCGCGGATCGCGCATCGGAATGCCCTCGGGGCAGGAGGCGTGTCGGGCTGTAGATGTGGAACCGCTTACCAGTGCCCAGATCGGATTCGACGGCGACGGCAATGAATTTCTTCGGGCCCGCGGGATGAACGAGAGAACACCGCTTTGGTACTATCTTCTGCGCGAAGCCGAGGTTCGCGGGATTCGCAGATTCCGCGGCGGGGAATGTCTCGGACCTCTTGGCAGCCGTATCGTGGCGGAAGTTTTATTGGGCGTGATGAACGCTGATCCTGGACATTATTTGAATGTTGATCCGAACTGGAGGCCTTTGACCGTTGTTTTTGGCGGATCAAGTGAGCCGCGACGAATTGATAGCCTCAGAAGGTTCGTGGCCTTCGCAAAAAATCGACACCCGCTCTGAAGCGGCTCCGCGGCGATAGTGAAGATTCTTGCCAAAGGTGAGAGAGCAGCGTCGCCCGGTGCGCAACTGCCAGATGCCAAAGCCGGCCGAGTCGCACGTGGACTTAAAATCTTTTTGGAGAAAACGTCTTCCAGTTCTGTCCGCCAAGGGCGGCGACAGCGCTGGCTAGTTTCACCGGACCAAATTTTGGCTCCCGCGGTCAGCTTCGCAACCGCTCGCTTGCGAGGCACCGTTCCACGTGCAGCACAGAAATTTCTGACGGAATCAGCGTGGGACGACCTGGACCGAGACCTGTTGACGCGTCTCGCATTTGCGCTGACGCCGACTTTGCACCTTCAGCAAAAGGCAGCGAAAGCTGTCACGCGCAGTTTGAGGCCGATTACGCAGAGCGGCGAGCGAAGACTCGCGCTTCACAATGACATTACGCTACTGGAAACGATCATTGAATTTCCAGATCTTCTCGAAACGGCGGCGCGGCTTATTTCCGCCTGGATCGACGCGCAGCGTGAGTTGTTTACTCGCCTTTTGCGAGACAGATCCGAACTCTGCTTCGTATTTCTACGTGCTCGCCAACCGTTTCGCGTTACACATATTCGAGCTCGGCTTTCCGACCCGCACGATGGTGGGAAAACCGTGACGATGATTGAGTTCGTCAAACGCCGTCGCGTTATCTACAAGCCGCGATTATCTGGTGGAGAAGAACTCTGGTTCGAGGCTCTTCGCTGGCTGAATCGAAATGGTCTGCGCGTTTCGTTTCGTGTCCCAAAGATGCTGTCGCGACGAAGTTATTTCTGGATGGAGTTTTTGCAGACGAAGGGTTGCGAGAGTCCCACTGCGGTCCGGCTCTTTTATTTTCGCTGGGGGGTGCAGGCTGCGCTGGCGCAGATTCTTGGGGCAACGGATTTGCATCGAGACAATTGGCTTGCGGTGGGAGCGCAGCCAATCTTAGTCGATGCGGAATTAATCGGAGACGCGGAACCGACATTGTTCCGGGGAACATCGAACTCCAAACATCGACAATCCTTGCCAGCGCTTCTCCAAACCGGTCTCTTACCTTTTACCTCGCGCGATCACGCTGGTTTTTATCGTGGAATTGCTCCACTCGACGCGACGATTCGGAAGGCGCCTTCGCCGACCTGCTGGCCCCGATACGGGCCGGTCGCTCAAGAACCGTCGAGATATGTAGACGACCTCGTAAGCGGATTCGCAGTCGTCGCTGAAGTTTTCGGCTTTCCGCGAACGGCGCAAAGATTTTTCAGAGAAGTAGTTCTGCAAACCGCAGGTCAGGATCAGCGTGTACTTCTGAGGGCAACCGCGCAATACGCGCGACTTCTGCGCGAATCCTTCGACGCGCGCAATATGATTTCCGCGGGAGATCGTTGGCGCCATCTCGTGCGCGAGTGTTGCTCGTCCGCGGCGAACCGGCGGGTCGGGCTCGCAGAAGCGTGCTCGCTCCTGCGTTGCGACATACCGAAATTTACCAGGCGACGCAACGCTCGTCCTGTTTCGTGGAAGATCTTTTCAGCCGCAATCGCGGAGCTAAAAAGTTCCTCACGATTCTTGCGTTCCCGTGTCGTTCTCGGAGCTGGCCGTCGTCGCAGTTAGGGCGTCAAACAAATTACGCGGAAGATATTGGCATGGTGCGCCGCGACTCTCACCACCAGTTATATGTGCAACGCACATATTCCATCGCGTGACCGTTGGGGTGTCCGTTCTTCCTGGGCGGCATCTCGATCACAACTGAGCCGGTTCCATCGCGTTTCGCGTTGTCGAGATCGCCTTCCGGCAAAAAGACAACTTTGGCGTTTTCCGGCACCTCAATTTCCCCGATCCTGCGAAAAGCATCCCGAGCGAACTCGTCTGATTCAAGACACTTCTCCGCGAATCTTTTGTCGACCATGATTTTTTCAATACAGCGAGATACGCCGCCTTTTTATCGTCGGGATTATTCCACTTTCTCATTGGGGTTAATTTTCTTTCTTTGTTTTGGGGTTAGCTGCTTTGCGAAGATCTTCGACCTTTAACTTTAGTTTTCCGAGGATCGCCTGGAAGCGGGTGTCATTTGAGATGGCATCAAAGCGCGGGTCGAGAGACAAAGAGCGGTAATCGATCCATCCCGCGGAGACCGCTGCTTCTAAATGTTCGATAGCGGGTTCATTTTTACCAAGAGAGGATTCGATGGCAGAGATTCGGTAAAGAATGTCGGGATTGTCTGGTGCAGACTCCGATTGCTGCATTTCTTTAGCCAAACACTCCTGCAACATCGCCCGCGCATCGATAGAGTGGCCCTGGCTGATGCCAATGCATCCCAAGGCCGAGCCATAGCTAACGTTTCCATAAAAGGCGCCGCCTCCGTCGTGGTCGCTCTCATCGAGACGTCTGTAAAGCCGTTGAGCTTCTGAAAGATTTCGTGCAAAAAACTCGATTTGCGCGGCGATTTGCGCCCTGTCTATTGCCTCTTGGTCGAGGCCGCGATCCTGCAGACAGAATGCCCGCGCCTTAGCAAAGTTGGCATCAAGCAAATCAAGGCGAGTAAGGCCGACCCATCCCTGCGACCGTTCGGGATGGAGATCAATCGCTCGTTGGTAGGCCGTGCGTGCCTTTTCATAATCGCCCAAGGCGGCCCAACAATCACCGAGATCGGAGTCAAATGCGCCAGGCTCAGACTTGCGGGCTAATTCAAACCAGTGCAATCCCTGATCCGGTCGGCCGAGTTCATTGAAGATCATTCCAAGCAGCGCGAAAGTCTTGGCGTTGGACGGGCTGGTTTCAATGGCGCGAAACGCGGCCTGGAGCGCGTTTTTAAGTTGTCCCCTTTGATAATTGACTCCCGCCAGGACGCGAAGCACGTCACCGGAATCAGGTGCCAACCGGAAAGCTTCTTGCACTTCACGCTCCGCATAAGAGAGCAAAGTTGTATCGGTTACCCAATGAGTGCGGGCCGCGGCGGAACTGGCCAAATAAGCATGGGCGAGAGCGGAACGAGGTTCCAACTGAAGCGCCTTTTCAAAGCAGCTCCCGGCTCGGTCGAAACCGAGCACTGTGTGTTGAAGGCCCAATTCTCTTCCGGCTGCGATTAGCTCGCGTGCCTGCGCGTTTCGTATCGCGGGATCGCTCTTCGCCGCGATCAACTTCGACCAGTCGTCTGCGATAAGAATTGAATAGAGCGCCGGCGCTAAACTGCGAGTGAATGATTTCAAATCAGAAGTTGCGCTGAGATCGACAATCCGTCCGAAAAGTGGCTCGCCGTCAGGATCGAATAGTTGGACCGAAATTTGGATTCCACGATCGGTCTTGCGGCGAGTGCCGAAAAGCGCGCTACGCGTTCGAAAATTACGAGCCGCCATTTTCAGATCTTCGGCCTTGCCGACCGGAACCACTCGCGCGTTGCCGATCTCGGAAAGCTCTGTCTGGAGTGCGCGCGCGACGGTCGCGGTCCAACTGGATTCTTCCGTAGCGCTGTCCAGGTCGAGGAACGGCAACACCGCGATCGAATTCTTCGTCAGTTCGTTTTCCCGTAGCTTATTTCCCAACTTCCAATTCTGAACCTGGCGCGTGACGACCGCCGTACCGAAGAAGAGACAAACAGCGAGGCTGGTTGCGAGAATCGGGTTTCGGCGCGACCAGCGGTACAACCGCGCCGGCGGTGAAACTGGCCGGGCTGCGATTGGTCGCCCTTCCAGCCAGCGTTCGAGCTCCTGGGCGAGGGCGCCGGCGGATTGATAGCGCAGATTCGGGTCGCGTTCCAGACAGCGCGCGCAAATCGTTTCCAAATCGCGCGAGACATTCGGGATAACTGAACGCAGTTTCGGTGCGTCATTATCGGCTGCTTGACGGATCACGGCGAGGGCATGCTCGCCCAAAAACGGCGGCCGCCCGGCGAGCAGTTCAAATAAAATCGCGCCCAGGCTGTAAACGTCCGTCGCCGGGGTAAGATCTGCGGCCGAATTCTCCGCTTGTTCCGGCGCAATGTATCCCGGCGTGCCGAATACCGTAAGCGTGCAGGTGAGCTCGCTTGCGGTATCGAGCCATTTTGCCAACCCGAAGTCGCTCACCATCGGCTCGCCGCGCGCATCGAGCAGAATATTTCCGGGTTTGAGATCTCGGTGAAGAATTCCCTGCTGGTGAGCGTGATCGATGGCTCGCGCGACCGTTGCGATCAATTGGACGGCACGCCGTGGCGAATCGCGAAAGCTCTCCTTGGAATCGAGCAAACTTCCACCGGGGGCGAATTTCATGCTGAAAAATGGAAGCCCGTCTTCGGTCGCGCCGACGTCGTAAATGGGCAGGATATTCGGATGATCGAGGCTGGCGGCTGCTCTGGCTTCGCGTTGAAATCGCGTCAGGGTCTCCCGAGAATCGCTGTGATAATTCAGCACTCGTTTCAAGGCAACGATGCGCCGCGAGGGCCCGTGCCGCGCGCGATAAATCACCCCCATGCCGCCACGACCGATTTCTTCCAAGATACGATAGCTGCCCAGTTGCCAGTCCCGGTCCGGGACATCGACCGCGGCGAGAAGCGTGTCGAAATCCTCGATGCTCGCTTCGTCCGAACCAAGGCCACTGCGCAATAAACAGCTAACGCAGAGCCCGGAAGCGACGCGTGCGAGCGAGCCACATTGGCAGCGTGCGCAGTCTTGCGCGGAGCGTTCGGGCAAATCCGTAAGACCTGAAAAATCCATAACCCGATTTACTGCGAGCTGGCCAGGATGGCGCACAAATAGCGAATTTCGTCGTCGACGTCCGCCGGGTTGGCCACTGTCTGCGACACTTCCTCGCGCAAAATGGCTCGATAGCGCACACGGAGCTGATGCAAAACTCGTTTGATTACGGTCTCAGGAACGCCCAACGACGCCGAGAGCGTCGCATACGAAATTTCTACCCGCTCAAGACTCAGATATTTGCTCAGAGTTGTGAACATTCGCAGACGACCGCGGCTTTCACATTCTTCCGCTAACCGACGCAGTGCCTGCTCGACCACGGTTGCGGCCCAGCGCACATCGAAGATTCGCTCCGCCGGCCAGCTTTTTAACTCTTGTCCGTAGATCGACAGCTGTGATGGCGCTTCCGCCATCCATTCATCCCATGCCACAAATTGCATTCGGCCGCCGCGCTTTTGCCGTCGGGCGAGGTGCTGTTTGTCATTCAAGAAATTCTCCACCGCTGTCCGGAGCAATGAGCGAAAGCGGCCGCGCGCCGGATCTGCCAACGAAAGTAGGTTTCCTTTAAGTAACATCACAAAAAAATCCTGGGTTAAGTCTTGGGCGTCGGTTACCGAATGTCCCCGGCGGCAAATCAACGCGAAAACCGGGCGCCAATAAATGCGGCAGAGCTCGGTCAACGCTCTCTGCGCGGCGTCCTGCGGCTCGCCTGTTTGCGCGCAGGATAGGACAATGCTCCAGCGGGTGGTTCGAAACCGATTTGAATTCAGCGTATCGTTGCCTGCCGGTTCCGTGTTCAAGGGTGAACATGATGGAATTTTCGTCGCCTCGGAACAAGCCCAAACCCTGCGGGCTCCAGCAGAGCGTGTCGCGTTTCATTCTGCTTCTATTTTGTCATTACGAGATTTGCTGGTGGAAGTTCCCGAAAAACTTATCAAAATCGGAATTTGTCGGTTAGAAAGAAATTCGCCCAGATGTCAGGACTCCAAAAAAAATGAAAGTTAGCGCCGAACAGCAAATTCATATTGAGCAGCTGAAAGTCTCTGCGCGGGTCGGCGTTCCGCGAGCCGAACGAGCCAGACGCCAGCGCCTTGTTCTCAACATCACTCTTTGGCCGGCGCGCGATCTCCGCGACATCCAAGACACGATCGCGCGAACGGTCGACTATTCTGCGCTCTGTCAGGAAGCGAGACAGTTTCTGTCCCGGCAGTCGCCCAAACTTCTTGAAACACTGGCCAACGATCTGGCCTCGCACCTTCTGCGTAAATTTCGGATCCGGAAAATCAGCATTGAAATCCGGAAGTTTGTTTTAAAGAACGCGGCCTATGCTGCGGTCATAGTGACACGGCGGGCGTCCCTGGACTAAGACTGGAGTTCACCCGCGCCATTCGACTCCCATCAGAAGCTTCGCAGATCACTTGGTTCCAGACCAGACTTTGGGCTTGTCATTCGGTCGTTGTTAGGTCAAACCAGCGGCATTATGAAAACCCTATCTGGAACATCCAAAGTAATGATATTGGTCGTGATTGGGATGGTGGCGATCCTCTCGTTTCGGGTCTTCGCTCAACCATTTCCGGAGCCTACTGAGCCTCCCGCATCTAAGGCAACCTTCGTTTTAAAAATAAAGAACATCACTCCTGTGGACCCCGCTCGTTTCAAGGACGTATTGAAGCATCTCAAGACGCAGCTTTACGACATTGTCCTCCGCGATGAACATGGCAAGGAGGAGCATCTGCTTCCCAACTCCAATGCGAAGCTCGACATCAAGACCGACAAGGTAACGACGTCCGAAGCAGCGAAAAATGCACCGAACGGCGAGTTGACCTTGATCCAGACTCGTGCAACGCGACAGGTTGGGTCGATGAGCACCTCCGATATAAAGAGTGTGCTGGATGAGCTACAACCACAGTAAATAAATAGCGCGCCAAGTTTACTCTTGCGCTGCTGAAAGTAGATGGAGCTGTGCGCCAGAAATCTGTTTATTTGGCGTGCTTCATCCTTCATTTTTCACTAATTCTTACGGTCGCCTGCCGTGAGACGCTGTGGTTAATTGCGCACGGTCTAACGATCGCGCCGCATACCGTTAATAGGTATGCAGAAAAAGCCGAACCTTTCATCGCTGCGGCTTCGGGGCAGAATTTAGCCGCGTCAAATGCGTTTCGTCGAGCCGTTATGACTTATTTGCACATCGCCGGCGTCGAACGCGGATATGGTTACTTCGCGCCAAATGTGCCGGCGAGTTATAAGGTCGTCTTTGAATTACATTACCCCGATGGGCGAGTGGAGTACCAACTGCCGCGCGTCCATAGCGCCGCGGCTGGAATGCGTCTAGCCGGTGTAATCGATGAGATAGCGCGCACTCGGTATGACCCTCTGCGGGAGTATCTGGTGAAAATGCTGGCCGGTTCGGTCTGGCGCGACCATCCAGATGTGACAGCAATTCGCGCCGTTTTTGGATCAATCAGTTTGCCAAGTATCAGCGAGTTCGAACAGGGTAAAAGAGAATCGTACGAATTTTCGTACGCTTATGACTTCAGCCGTACCGACAAAGCAACTAAGCCGGAAAATCCCTAAGCAATTGGAGACGTGGAGGGAACGGATCCTGCAATTCCTGTTTCCGGTCGAGTCTGACACGTGGCTGAGTGTGTTGAGACTCGGCCTTGGTCTTCAGGTAATAGTTTACACTCTATCTTTACGAGATGATTGGAATTATTTGTTGGCTGGAACTGGTCATGGTCTCATCAGCCGCAATCTCGCAGAAGCACTCCTTTCCGTGGAAAGTCGCTTTGTTCCGAGGCTTGGATGGTTAGTCTCTCTCGGAGCGTACGTCGGACTGTCTGAGAATGCGGTGCTTTCCATAGCGTGGGTCTGTTTACTTGGAACGGGCTTTAGCTTGCTCGCGGGCCTTTTCTGCCGCTCATCTGCGATACTCGCCTGGTTCTTTCACCTTTGTGCTGCAAAGAGCGGGGGTCTGCTCTCCTATGGAGCGGATAATTTCATGACGGTCGGACTCTTCTATCTGATGTTGTCTCCCTTGCCCGATCGATATTCTCTCGACTGGCGACTGCGGAAATCGCCATCGAAAGATCCACAGCTTCTCGGTTTTTGGCGGCGCGTCTTACAGATTCATCTGTGCATCATCTATTTTTTCGGGGGACTCACAAAATGTTTGGGGAACGGTTGGTGGGATGGCTCGAATATCTGGCGCGCATTGATCCGCCCGCCTTCCAATATAATTGATCCTGAGATACTCATTAGGTGGAAGGACCTATTTCCGATTGCGGGAGTGTTCATTTGCCTGTTGGAAACCGGGTATCCATTTTTTATTTGGGGAAAAAGAACACGAACAATCTGGTTCACATGCATTTGCGCGATGCACCTCGCGATCGGCCTTACCCTGGGCATGTATCTTTTCGCATTCATTATGATCGTTCTGAATGCTGCGGCATTTGGGGCAGGCTTGGTTTCGCGCAGCCGAACTGAATCGCAGCGGAAACACGGAACAGGGATAATCGATGGACGTGCAGCCTAACGAAACCGAAGTTTAGTCTCGACGCGAAGCGATATAGTTAGTATCATTAATTTGGCAAAGAGGATGCTTGAACGCGCAACATATGTCCGCGGAGCCAAAGCCCGATCTCCCGCTCGAGATCGCACATCTTTTGTTAATCGACGTGGTCGGATATTCGAAACTGCTCGTCAATGACCAGGTCGAATCGCTTCAGGAACTAAACCGCATCGTCCGGAGCACTGATTGTTTCCGCGCCGCCGAAGCGAAAGACAAACTCATTCGCTTGCCAACCGGCGATGGGATGGCGCTGTTGTTCTTCGAAAATCTCGAGCAACCGGCGCATTGTGCGTTGGAAATCGCGCAAGCACTCCAAAACCATCCGGAGATTCAAGTGCGCATGGGAATTCACAGCGGCCCCATCAACCAGGTCCCGGACGTGAACGACCGGGTCAATATCGCTGGAGCAGGCATTAACGTCGCTCAACGCGTGCTCGATTGCGGCGACGCCGGCCACATTCTTTTATCCAAACATGTCGCCGACGATCTGGGTGAATACCGGCACTGGCAGCCCTACTTACGAGATTTGGGCGAGTGCGAAGTAAAACATGGACTGAGGCTTCACGTTGTTAACCTCTGCAAGGACGGCTTCGGGAACCAGCAAGTTCCGGAACAATTAAAGCGCCGGGGAAGGTGGAAGCAAACGTCAAGCGCAGATGTCCGGCCCATTACTGCGCCGCGTTGGCCGAAATCCGTGCTGTCAGTGGCCGTGCTCTTGTTCGCAGTCGCCCTGGCTGTCAGTTTTTCGACCTTTTTTCATCGAGCATCGCCGCCGACCACACGAAATCTTTCCGAGATCGCTACTCCTATCCTGGGAAACAGCATCGCCGTACTGCCCTTCCAGAATCTGAGTGATGAAAAACAGAACGCCTACTTTGCTGATGGTGTCCAGGATGAAATTCTTACCAATCTTGCCCGGGTTGCCGATCTTAAGGTCATCAGCCGCACTTCGACGATGCAATACAAAACCGGCGCTCAACGAAACTTGCGCGAAATCGCTAAAACGCTCGGCGTGTCACACGTCGTGGAGGGAAGTGTCCAGCGGTCGGGCGGACGCGTGCGCGTCAGTGTTCAGTTAATTGATGCTCGGACTGATGGGCACCTGTGGGCGGAAAGCTATGACCGCGACATCGCGGACGTGTTCGCGATCGAAAACGAGCTGGCCGAACAGATCGTCGCCAAGCTCAAGTCAAAACTCTCGCCCCAAGAGAAAGCGGCCATCGAGGAAAAACCGACGACTGATCTTGCTGCTCACGATCTGTACATACGGGCCAAAACACTGATCGCGAGTTCAGCTTTAAGTACGCCTCAAGCGGAGAGTCTGTTTGAGGCCGTTCGCCTCCTGAATCAGGCAGTCGAACGCGATCCCGCATTCGCACTTGCATATTACCAACTTGCCGAGGCTCACGATGTGATCTACCTCCAGGGGATCGACCACACTCCTGAGCGTTTGGCTATGGCCAACGGGGCAATCCAATCGCTCGCTCGCCTGCGCCCAAACTCGGGCGAAGCGCATCTCGCTCTCGCCAAGCATTTGTACTGGTGTTATCACGATTACGACCGCGCTCGGGAGGAGCTAACCCTGGCACAAAAGAGTTTGCCTAATGATCCGATGCCGTTTCAAATACTCGGCTATATCGATCGACGTCAAGGGCGATGGCCCGAATCGACCAAAAATCTTGAGCGCGCTATCGAGCTTGATCCACAAAACTCTGCCTTTCTCGAACAAATCGCCAGGAGCTATGAGTGTCTGCGCCGTTACGCTGATGCCGAGCGTGCCTTGGACCGCGCGATCGCGCTTGTTCCAAAAGACGCAGCGATGCGAGCTATGCGCGCGGAGATCGAGCTCCACTGGCATGCCGACGCGCGCCCACTAGTCTCGATGATCCAAGCGATCATTGCCAAAGATTCGCGCGAAGCCAAAAACATCGCCGAGCTTTGGCTTAACGCAGCATTATACGATCGCGATTTCGATGCCGCGCTTCGCGCCCTGGCTGCGCTGCCGATCGATGGGTGCCATCGGGAAACGATTCTGTTTCCGCGGGTCTGGTGCGAAGGCATAGTCGCTCAGATGCGTGGCGATAAAGTAGCCGCACGCGCTGCGTTTAGCAGCGCGCGTAACGAAATGGCCAAGCTGGTGCGCGAGCAACCAGCCTACGCAGAGGCCCTCTGCGCGCTCGGGATGGCTGACGCGGCCCTAGGTAATAAGGAAGACGCAATTCGTGAAGGCCGCCGCGCAGTCGAGTTACTGCCAGTGACGAAAGATGCGATCATCGGTCCGCTATTGGTGCAAAATTTGGCGCTTATTTATGCGTGGACGGGCGAGAAGGATCTCGCCTTCGAGCAATTGAGCGCCGCGGCAAAGCTTTCCGGTTATTTGAGCTACGGCGAACTCCGTTTGCACCCCTACTGGGACCCACTGCGCGGCGACCCGCGCTTTGATAAGATCGTTGCCTCTCTCGCGCCGAAATAACTAGCGGTAACTTTCCCCGCGTGACACGTTCGCAGCGTTCCGCTGGTTAATCATGCGAAAAGGAAGATTTCAGAAAGCCGTCGCCGACGTTGCCCAGCGCTACAGCGAATCCGTCTCCTTCGACTACCGGCTTTGTCGGCACGATATTGCTGGCTCGATTGCCCATGTCGCGGCGCTGGCGAAAGCCGGGATTGTCTCCGCGGCGGAACAGAAAAAAATCGAAACTGGGCTGCGCGAGATCGAACAAGAAATTGAGTCTGGCAAATTTCACTGGGACGAAGGTCTCGAGGACGCGCACATGAATATCGAGAGCGCGCTCACGAAAAAAATCGGCGAGGCGGGCGCGAAGCTGCACACCGCGCGGAGCCGCAACGATCAGGTTGCGCTCGACCTGCGGCTTTATGTCAAAGAGCAAATCGAGCGGGCATCGGCGTTGCTCAAGAAATTGCAAACGGCATTTCTCGATCTCGCCGAGGAACATGTCGATCTTGTCATGCCGGGATATACCCATTTGCAGCGCGCCCAACCGATTTTATTCGCGCACTACTTGTTAGGCCAAATCGAAGCGTTCGCGCGAGATGCCGAACGTCTGCGCGATTGTCTACAACGAACGGACGTTCTTCCGCTCGGCTCCGGTGCGCTCGCCGGCTCCACCATCGTCCTTGATCGCGAATTGATTGCCCGCGAACTCGGGTTTGCTCGCATAAGCCAAAACAGTCTCGATGCGGTGAGCGATCGCGACTTTGTCTGCGAATTCCTCTTCTGTCTCGCGATGATTGGAATGCATCTCTCCCGTTTGAGCGAAGATTTGATCATCTGGAGCACGAGCGAATTTGGTTTCGTCGAGTTCAGTGAAGGGTTTTCGACCGGCTCGAGTTTGATGCCGCAGAAAAAGAATCCGGACATGGCCGAGCTGACGCGCGGGAGAACTGGGCGGCTTTACGGAAACCTGATGTCGATCCTGACGACGTTGAAGGGACTGCCTTCGTCCTACAACCGTGATCTCCAGGAAGATAAAGAAGCGCTCTTTGATTCGGTCGATACCATCTCCGCTGCGCTCGAACTATTCCCGGCAATGTTGCCCCAATTGAAAATTAACCGCGAGCGAATGGAATCAGCCGCAAATGACCCGAATCTCCTCGCGACCGATCTTGCCGAATACCTGGTTAAGAAAGGAGTGCCTTTTCGCGAAGCGCACGAAATCGTCGGCGCGCTCGTGGCCAATGCAGTTGCTCAGGGAACAAAGCTTAAC
>Ga0209378_1000222_pt1 | contig 41647 bp, 62 predicted proteins | sample GraSoiAngelo_156_FD_186170 | JGI IMG/M metagenome (GOLD analysis project Ga0209378, IMG submission 186170) | Grasslands soil microbial communities from the Angelo Coastal Reserve, California, USA - 14_1009_13_40cm (SPAdes) (version 2) | ecosystem: Environmental > Terrestrial > Soil > Grasslands ...
TGAACGATAGCGCGGCCGTCGCCCGCCATGGATATTTGAAGTTGGCGATAAAGGAAAGCGTGGCCGCGAAAGATCTTGATGTTTTCCTCGCGATCGCCCCGACAAAGGAAAGCGTGGCGGAAAGAGCGCGCGCGATCGATCTGACGCATGAGCCGATAAAGGAAAGCGCTGCGTTGAACGCTCTCCGGGCATTTTTTGAAATTGAGCCGCTGAACGATAGCGCGGCCGTCGCCCGCCATGGATATTTGAAGTTGGCGATAAAGGAAAGCGTGGCCGCGAAAGATCTTGATGTTTTCCTCGCGATCGCCCCGACAAAGGAAAGCGTGGCTGCGACCAGCGCTTTTTGAGCCTGCTTCGCAATCGCCCCGACAAATGAAAGCGCGCCGGTTAAAGCGCGGATGGTTTTATTCGCAATCGCTCCGACAAAAGAGAGCGTTCCGGTTAGAGCGCGGACGGTCTTCTTAGTGATCGAGCCGACAAAAGAGAGTGCAGCCGTCGTAAGGCTCCTGGCGGTTTGCTTGGCCGCGGACCCGACAAAAGAGAGAGATGCAGTCTGTCGCCATGGATATTTGAAATTAGCGATAAAGGAAAGCGCAGCCGCGAAAGTTCTCGATGTTTTCCTTGCGATCGCCCCGACAAAAGAAAGCGCGGCCGCGACCAGCGCTTTTTGAGCCTTCTTCGCAATCGCCCCGACGAATGAAAGAGTCCCGGTTTTGCGCCATGGATAGATGAAGTTGGCCAGGAAGGAGAGTGCCGCCGAGAATGGGCGGAACGTTTTTTTAGTAATCGAATTACCGCCTGCGCTATAGATGTAATAGCAAACATCTGCGGGAAAGACTGCCACCTGCCAATTGCCGACGTTGTCTTCAACGCTAGGGTTACCGTTGGAATCGCGTGCGGCGTTGTCGCCGAAAATTATGAGACAGTTCGAGGCATCGCCCCCTATGTATTCGAGAACAATGACGTACGTCGTCCCAGGAGTCATCAGGTAGCCGTCGCTGAAAGTAAAGGCTTCAAGCCGCCATGAGTAGGCCGCGATTAAACTGGATATATCGAGCGTATTAGAAGTGGCCAAAGCCGCGCCCGTGCCGACCTTGCTACCCACCGCACCCGTCGAGGCGTAGAGTTTGGCTACGATAGTGCCGGTGGGCGCGCCCAATTGCGCCAAGTAGAACTGGCAGCTCGTAAGCACTCCTCCATTCGAAACAAAAGATTGCCCTTCCGCCTGGTTGCCGGAGGCTGTATAGAGGTTAGCGGTTCCGATATTCTCCAAGAGATTATCGAATGACGCATTAGGGCCGGCGAAAGAAAGCGCGCCGCCCAGATCGTGGAATTGCAGGATGGGTCTGGCGTTGAGACTGCCAGGCTGAAGGGTTGGACCTAAGTCCCTGGAGACCCCAGGGCCGCTCGTTGAAGGAACGACGCTATTCGGACTCGCCCCGGGAAGCATGGTCGTAGCCATGTCATTCCTCCTTAACTATTGCCCGTTATCGAAAGGCTGGAAAAATAAATTAGCGGGATCAAGCGCCCAGCCATCATGCTGGGCATTGTTCCTCCATCTTCTATTGTAGCTATTGCGAAAAGCATAAATTAATTTCGGGCGAAAATATAAGCGTAGTGAGGTTGCGTACTAATGGTGCCGCCTGACCATGTCATGTTTATCTCTATTTTACTCACGATAGAAGCGTCTACGGTTGCCACTGTCCCACCGAACGGAATTGTAACGCCGGTTCCAGCGGTCGCGATGGTGCCTTGCCCCCAAAAACATCCGGTCCCAATACAAGTGGAATTCACCCCGGGCGCGCCGATGGTGCGGAAGACCATATCAAACGCGAGATACCATGGGATCACTGATGTGATAGGCATGGTCTGGGCTGGACTTGCCCCTAAAGCCGTGGATCCATAAAACGGCGTAATAATGAGCGTATTGGTGGCGGCACTCTGTGAAATAGTGCCACCCGCCCGAACGCTGTAAATTTTCCCCGCCTTTGGGTCATTGGCAAAAATAGGAGTGTAAGTCGCCGCCACCCATATCGGGATGATGGTTGTGGTCGTGTTCGGCGAAGGCGCCGTAATGATCGTATCAACGAACGGGCCTTCCTGAAATAACTGCCTAGCCATGCGATTTTAACCGCCGGAGGAAATTGTGAGCGTGTAGGTGTATTGGATGCTGTCGCCGTTCACAACGTTAATAGCGCTAAAAACTTTGTGGTCCCACATGATGGGACGGAAAACGTAGGTATCAGCGTTTACCGGAGTCGTGCCAGCCGTGCCATCCGCAGTTTTATACCACGCGGGAACGGTGACGACCCCGGTAGTGTTGGAGGTAATTAATCCCCACGAAACGCGGGTCGCGTTCGTATTATCAATGATCGACATCTGCTGACCCATCACGGTCGCCGAGGAAGCAGTGAGCGTTGTGCCGGTAGTGGTGCCAGTCGTTGCTGTGCCGGCGGTAAAGGGCGAGCCGGTCGCATCGGTCAGATTAGAGGTGGAAGGCAAGGTGCTGTCGTAAGCGAAAAATCCCCACTCGGTGACCGCTTCACTTCCGGTATAGGAAATCGTGGCGACGCTCTGATATTTTTGCAGATTCGCGGCTGAAACCAGAACCTGAGTGCCGGCTACAGGCGTTTGCCCGCCGAATCCTGATACGGTTTGCAACTTGATATCGGTAGCCGCCGCAGCGGTGGCACCCGTTCCCGAAGCGTGATATTTCAGCTTCGCGAAAAGACTGTTGAGCGCGTTCGTGGCGCTCCACGCAAAATCATTCGCCAGCGCGAGCACGCCGACATTGGTGACCAGGCCGGAGCCTAAATCTAAACTGCCTTCGATCTTACCATTCCTGATAAGACTGGCGGTGAGATTGGTTCCGAATTCGATGCCGCCCAAACGAGTAGCACTGCCATTTTTATCCCGCACGATCGCCAAGCGACCGAGGAAAGGGACATTAAGAAATAAACTTTTTTTGCTCATTTGATTTTGATCAAACGACACAGGCGCTGCCAAAAGCTGGGATGGTTTATCCCGCGAATGAGCTTTGGTTTTAATTTGCCGGAGAAAGGCACTGAACCTGTGGCCATGATTGCCCCAAGTGCAGGTGTCAATTCAGCGCTGGGTGAGCGGGTGCGGGTAAGTGAAAGGGGCGATGTAGTCCACGCCGTTGCGTGCTGCGGTGTAAATAGTCGTCACTTGGGAAGGCGCCCCGTTCGTGGGAAGACCTTTGCCTAAGTTGTAATAATCGCGGCCTTGCACTTCGGTGGGCATACCGGCATTTCCAAAGCCATAAGCGGTGCCGTCGGAATGCACGTTATTCCAGCTCATCGCAGGCTCGAGCGCTTGATAGGCCCAAGTGTGGCCGGCCACTGTGTTCGTGATCGTGGGATTTCCAAAGAGAAGATCGCCTTTGCCGCGTCCCACTTGGTCGAGCGCTATGAGTAACCGATGGACCTGATAGGTATCGCCCGCCGCGAAACTCAGGATGGGGCCGCGATCGGTCGTGATGTAACGGGTGAAGGTGATCGAGGTGGCAGTGTTACTTAATATGTATGAGCCTTTGGGATAAGAAGCCGCGCCGGCAGTGGTTTGTTTGATGCTGTAGCCGACCCATTGATTCGGAATCCAATTCTGTGAGGAATCAGTAATAGTAACCGGCGATCCCGTGACCGCGTTTCCAGTGGTCACGGTTCCACTCGCGAAAACAAATGGCGCGTGGCCTTGGATAAACCTGCCGTCGCCCTCAGTATCATTCATATCGAAAAGGCCGGTGCCGTCTGCAAACCCATAAATGCAGCTCGAGCCTACGCCCGCGAATTCGCGGTAAATTTGTATGATTGAGTGGGTGCCGCTATTCGACTTTGAGCCAGTCCAAGAGTTGTCGTGATAGAATGCGACTCCTGACCGATTCAATGCATTCGGCGGAATCGTCCAATGGAAAGCATTGTTATAGATTTCCACCGCGCGCGTGCCGCGATTGCCGCCTTCGGTTCCGTGAAAGCCGGCATGGCTATTTGTGCAATCGTTGTAACGCATGACGAAACGCGCGCCAAACTCGCCATCGGTGCTGAGGCCGCTCGTCGTGGTCACGCCGTTACCGATGAGCGTATTGTCTTCAATAAAGAAAAATTTGCCGGTGCCGAACCAAGGATAATCAGCCCATGCGCCATGCCCGGTCTCTTTTCCGCCATAGGTGGGCATATTAACAAAGAAGCATTGCCCGTTACCTGCGGGAGCAACGATGTTGTGATCGGCTACGCCATAGACCCATCCGCCAGTCCAGACTTCCCGATCAGTCGAGCCGGATAAGTGATTGTGATCAATCCGAAGATTCGTCACCGCAGCGCTGCCGCTGCTGCCCAAGATTATATGCGTACCCGTGCTCAGATTTGGACGAATGGTGAGTCCGGTAAGGCGAAAACTTTGCGCTGCGTTGAGCGTGATTTTTATGAGCGGGCTGTCTAAATTAGTGGGCGAGAAATCATCGAGAATGACGGTTTGATCATCGGCGGTCGCGCCACTTGTTCCCGCGCCGGTGATTACAGTCCGCCCCTGGAGCGTGATCCCTTTCGTGATTACGAGCTGATTCGCCCAATTAAATGTGCCGGCCGGGAGCGTGATGGTATCGCCTTCAGATGCGGAGATGAGTGCCGATTGAACATTTCCAAGCGAACCATCGGTGGCGATCACATTGCCGCTTGGCGTCGGTGATGGAGAAGGTGTAGGAGTGGGCGATGGATCCGGCGTTGGAGAAGGCGAAGGCGAAGGCGTTGGCGTTGGATCAGGAGTTGGCGATGGAGTTGGGGTTGGACTTGGCTGAGGCGTTGGAGTTGGGGAAGAAGTCGGAGTCGGAGAAGGCTCAGGCGTCGCTGTCGGAGTGGGAGTTGGCGTTGGACTCGGGGAAGGCGTTACCGAAGGCGAAGGCGTCGGCGTCGGATCAGGAATTGGAGTAGGTGTCGGATCGGGTTCGGAAGCGACGGTAAAAGTGATTGTGGATGGTGCGCCGGCAGTGCCATCGCCATTATTGCGCGAGTAAGGAGTTACTTTGAGCGCGTGCGCGCCGAGCACTGGCAATCCCGGCTGGCTAGTAAATGGCCTATCGTTATCGCAAGTGGACGCGTCGATATCTAAACGGAATTTAACGCTGCTGGTGCGGCTGTTCGCTGGTGCCTTCACAAACCAGAGCGTGCCTTGCGCGGGATCGATGTTGATACCATTTACGAACGGCACCTGCACGCCTGTGCTGGCGTTTACTAAAACGAGCGGCGGCTGAAGAGCGGGACCAGCCGCGAAGGACGAATTAAGAAGCAAGAACGAAGAAATGGCTGCAACGATGAAACGCATGCCCTTTGCGGGCGTGTCATTGACAATCTCGGTCGGCTCAGTTGTTCAACTCGAACAGGCCGGCTCGAATCCATAAGATCACCCGGCCTGTTTCGCTTTCAAATTGCCAATGCGTTGGCAATTTGGATCCTCAATTATTCTTCCAATTCCTTTTCTTTCTCGCGATGCGCTTCACGGATTTCGTCCAGCTTGTCTTCGATGGTATCGCGCAAGACTTCATGTTCTTTTTCGGTATCGGCTAGGTGGGCGCCGTCGCCTTCCCATTCCAGTTTACCGTCCCGCTCGATGGTATGCTCGATCGTCAGATGCGTCCGGTAATCTTCATCAATGTTGGTCGGCAGAAACCAGAGCTTTTTGCCTTCCTTAATCGCGTGATAGTAGAGCGCGCTCTTGAACCAATCATCCCAATACCAGACCAGCTCGAGGCGTTCATCGTAAATTGGCGTTACCCGCATGACGTTGCCGCGCAGATGATTTTGCCCGCCGCCTTTTGAGGGCGAAAAAACGGCATCATGCCGGAGACAGAATTCGTAAACGTTCTTTTCTTCTTTGGCTTCGAAGCCCGAATCGATCAGCCCGGCGGTGACGCGGAAGCGTGCCGATTCACCGGACCTCGGATCGGTCCAAGTATATTCGTTGAAGCGCTCATCTTCCTCGCCTCGCTTCGCCGCCGGCAACGGCACCAAGCCGGCCATTTCCTCGATCTGCGCCCAACTCACGGCCGGCCCCCAATCAATCAACGCGTTCCAAGTCGGCAACTCCGGATGATCCCACAAAATTCCCCAGGCCCGGATCGACCACCAGAAATTCCCCGAGTGCATTCCGCCGACGTCCACGCACATCGTCAGAAATTCGGGTTTCAATGGGAGCGTCCCGCGGGCATAGCGCCGCGGGCAACGTTTCGCGGCGCGATCGAGATCGTCTTCCTTGACGCTGGCGGCATAACGTTTGAAGGGAAGCCCGAGGGTGAGGTTGTAAAACTTCCGCATCCGGGCGGGATTGCCTTTGGCCAGGAGAAATTCCTTGGCGATCGCGCCCCAGCTCTGGAATGGCGAATAAGCCGCCCAGAGATGCGCGCTGACGTGATCGTGCGGCGCTTTGGCGTTGTGCGCGCGCAACTGATAACGAGCCAGCATCCCGCCGAGATCGACCCGCTCGATTTGTTTCGCGCAATGCGCGCATTGATAGGTCGCACCCTGCTCAATCCCTGGAATGTCATAGCCGATTTTTACTTTTTCGGTTTTGCCGGGTTCGGTCTCGCGCCCTTCGTAAATGGCGAATTGATCAAAATGGATTTCGCCCGTTTTTTCGGTCCGGGTTTGCCCGAGTGACAATGGCGATCCCTTTTCATCAAAAGGCACTTCCTTTTCCTCGCTCCACATCGTGAGGCGCTGAAATTCTTGGCAGTGCGGGCATGGGAGATAGGCATAATGCTGGCTCCCGAGTTCGAAATTGCTCCAGATATCGTCGTACTCGTCTTCCGGCGTGGAATTGCGCAGAATTTTGCGGGTGTGCTCGAATTGCGCGCTGCGTGCGATCGCTTTATCAGCGCTGGTCGCATCTTTGTCGATTGAAGCGCGCAGCCGCACGCTCTCATTTAAGACGACGAGCTCAGCTTGGAACCCGTGCAGGTCGGCTTCGGCGCCAGAGCCGATCAAGCGTAGGAAACAGCCGCGAAAGAACTTTTCCAGCGCAGTCCATGTCGTTTTTGAGACGATTGCTTTCGCCCAAGCGCTAGGACAATCGCGAATAAACGGATCTAGCTCGGTCCGCGAGAAGTTGATCGCGGTTTTGCGAGTCGGGTCGAGCCAGAGAATTGGCCCGCCGCAACGTTCCGCGATCCACCACAGCACGCAGCAAATGGAAAATAGCGTTTTCCCGGTCCGGACGCTCGAAACAAAGGTGAAAAAGTGAACCTGCGGTTTCTGAAACAGGTCGTAAAACCCGCGATAAACCGGGAAACGGTCGGTTTTAAGCGGCCCAGGATTCGGTGATCCAATCCCGATCGGGATGGTTACGTTGCCATCATCAAGCCATTCCCAAATCTTTCGGATTGGCCGCGCCCGCAGCGTTGCGCCCACAATTCCGCGCAACCATTCGCTGGCATTAAGGAAATTATTCTTTTCCGGCAGCTTTAGTTCCACGCTTGCGCGTGGCTGTCACAGCCTTTTGTGATCGAATGCCGCGAATATCCGCCAAAAGCAATCGCCCGATCCGCTGCAAATATGGTTTCGCAGCCTCTTCGCATTCATCGAGATAATGCGCCGCATTGATCCGCTGTTTTACCGCATCGATCTCGCTTTGCAGTTTGGCTTGAACATCGTGAATATCGCGCAGCCCGACCACGAAACGCGCCGCGCTCGGCGCAAAATGATCCAGCGCAACGGAAACGCCAGCGATAAGCTGGCCAATCGCAATTTCAATCTCGGTTGCAACGAGAAGGATGCGATCGTCGCGTAAGATTGCGCGCTCGAGCTGGGTGCAGAGCAGTTTCTCGCGATGATCTTTCCAATCCCGAATCGTCCGCCTTTCTTCCGGAATTTCGCTCGGATCGACCACTTCATCCGCCCTTTTGAGCCCGAAACGCAGAATAAATGCGATCCATTTCCTCGCATCATGCCGTCCCGATTTCGGCCTCGGCCAATGAGACTTATATCGCAGATCATTCCGCCAATTTTGCAGCGCGCGCGGAGTGATCGAAATCTCAATCAGCTCGGAAATCAGCTTCGCCAGATTTTCCCAGCTATTGGCGAAATATTTTGGCCTTTTCTGCACTCCCAGCGCCCAAATGTCAGTGCTGGAAGTTATATTTTTCATAATTCGTGCGAAAACGACGACAGTTGGATCAGCGGCGCCCGGGCAGGGTTTGGGTAAAAGTTATCTAGGTGGGGGATGGAAAAATTAGGCTGCGACCGCGGCATTGGGCTGGGGATCTTAGACGAGCCAAGGATTCTCTTCGCTGTCGCCGTGCAACCAGCGTAACCAAAGATAAAGTCGTTTTGTTTCTTCGCGCGCTTCCTCGAAGTCCACCATCTGCAAGCCGCTCGTGTGCCGATACTCGAGCCGATCGAACTCATTCGTAATATTTAGAAAGCTCACTGAGCGACCGAACTTGGCATTGCCTTTGTGGACTGGCTGATCCTTCTCCGGCGCAAATCCGATGGCGTATTTTCGAATGGTGTCGAATTCTAAAAACCGAACGTGTTCGGTTTTTGGATTCTTGATTTCTCGCTGCTCAGGATTCTGATTGTCGATTCGCATATAGATTTGCGCGGTATCGATACTGGCAGAGAAGTTTTCCTCAATCCAAGTCTGCCAATTTCCGCGGCCGACGATTGCTTTGATCTTATTCAAGCGAATGCCGGCTTGCCACGCGTGAAACATCGAAAGGTCTTGTGATTTAGTGACTGCGCCGCGCGCTGCTTCGCATTCCCTATGATGTTCCAGCGTTTCCTTGAGCAGTCCGGCCCATTCGTTTTTCCGGACTGCTAATTCTTTTCCTGTGCTTTTTTGCATCGTTTTCTAGTTTCCTTTCCTCTCATCGGCAGACTTTTCATGCCGCGGAATGTGTCTCTGAATTCCTGAATCGGTTTATTGGCGGCCTGGCGCGATTTATTATCGAGCGCGCCAATGGCGGCGCAGGTGGCCGAGCCGATTAGATCACCGCGCAAAACATAAATGGCTGAGTAACCGCGTTTTCCGAGCTGAAGAAGCGAAGTGCATTTGCGGACTAAGGCGAGCGGCTTGCGAAAAAATCGTCCGGTTTCGAGGGGATCGCGGCCGTTTAAGGAAGAGCGCAATCCGGCAATCATGGCGAGGGGCAATCGCAAATGCATTTCACCGATTAGTTGCGGCCGGAAAACATTGAAGATGCAAAGCCAGCGCGCGCCCATCTGCATCAAATCCGGCGCGCTGCCGTTGCTTCGAGAAGTGGTTGTCGCCCAAACCAGCGCGCTGCTGAAATGGTCGCACAATTCTTCCAACTCTGAGCCGGTGACAGATTCAAAATCGACAACCGATTCGCGCGGATCAGTCCAATCGACCGCCAAATCCGCTGGGTCTCCAAACTCATCGTCGGCATCGTCGCCGCCTGTTTTTCGGCGCGAAGGCCATTCGTATTTGGCTGGGGCCAATAAATTTTCATCGCCATGCTTTCCTTTGCTAAGAAGTTTTAATTCGTTGAGCTCAGTACGGGCAGATTTGTTTCCATCGGCCGCTTGTTCCTCGAGCGAGTGAATCCAAATGCTATAGACCCGCGCATAATCGCGATGCGCCGAACGCGCTCTTTCTTCACCGGTTTGGAGATTCAAAACAAGACCTGGCGTCGCCAGTTTCGAACCTGGCGGTGTCAAATCTCATGCGGGGATTTTCGATGACGGCGATCTATAACACGGAGATTTTGCAAGAAACGCGATAGACGCGGTCAGATGAGTCGTTTCCGCCTGCGATGAGTGATTTCACGCGAAATAACGCGAAATAAATGTTTTGACGAAAATGCGCAGCGTTTAGGCGGCAACGGCCGCGGCGCTCGTCGGCGCGATCGCTTTACTGACCGGCTCACGCGAGCTTTTGATACTCAAAGAGCCGCCGGTGCTGGTGCGCAAGAATTCAAGAACCCATTCCGGTCTGGATTTACCGAATGGGAAAGGAGCGCCAGCCCGTTTGGCCGCGTAAATGGCATCGATTGAAAGATGAAGGGCGTGGGCAAGATCTTCGCAGGTGAAGAGATAGCATTTATTTTTTTCGGCGAGATTAGCCAGGACATTGCTGAGATTGACCTCAGCAATCAGATCATCTTGAAGAACGTTATTGCCGTAATCATCGGCATTTTCAGGCTCCATTTAAGCGTTGAAAATTTAACTATCAAATTTCTCGTTAGTTTCAAATTAAGAATCGCCACTCCGGACTGACCATCCTGCGGGCAGCCCAAGAGTGACGATTTTGCGTTGCAGTTCCAAGCCTTACTTTATACCGGCGTGGACCCGCGTGGGAAGCTGAACACTCCCTTTTGCGCCTTTTACGACGATGTTAGTTGGAAGGCATCCGAGCGTGTACTCGAAGTTTTGCAGAATCCCATTCCATTTTGCTTCGCCTCTGGTTGAGTTGAAGTCCTCGATTTTCTCCGCCGCTTCCGGCGGAAATGTGAACAATAGTTCCATCTTTAATTCACCTCCTTTTAGCTATAGTGCCTGTTTTCTCCTCTTACGCGATTGAAATTCAGCGATGAACCGAGGATTGGCCGGCTCGGTGAAATCCAACTCGAGTTCTTCCACCACCGTCCCAGCAAATTTTTCCGGCTTCGGTTTTCGGATCGGGACGGCCGCCTTTTCCATCCATTTGAAAAATGTGAATACCCTCGGGTTGTCGCTAAAACCGTAACACTGCTTTTTTGCTTTCCGTTGATGCTTTACGTAATCGCGCCACTCCTGTTCGACGTCATGCCGTGGATAAAACGGTTTGAGCTTTTCTATTAAATCCAAGGAATCTGCTGCTGCTGCTGCAACAGCAGCAATTTGATTTGGCTTTTTCGGCGGACCCGGCCCGTCAATGTGAATAAGTCGGCTGCTCGACGGGAGCGGAGCCGCAGACTCGGTGATTTCCTCAAACTGGACCGGAAGGTAGCGCGGCAGATCGAATACAGCGCATGGCGCAGGCGGGATCATTGTTGCGATGCGGACTTGCTCCAACTTGGCAATCAGGCATTGCAGGAATGAATCGCGTGGACCGGGTTTATGCGGGTAGGCGATGGGTCGCAGTAGCTTCGGATCGGTCGGGAAACGACCGCCGTATTCTTGGAGATCATAGCGCAGACGCGCTTCGAACAAACGAAACAGAAAAGATTCCTCTTGGGCGCTTAAAAGTTGGACCCGCGGATCACAGAGAAAGCCGCCATTGATCGGCGGCGCGCTCATGGCATTTCGAGGACAGATGGCTCGCGTTCGGCAAGCCACTTTTCCGCCGCGGCGACGGGAGAGAAATTGCCCTTGGTCCAGAGTTCATGAAACCATTCCGCGTCCTCGCCGATGACGCGATCGACGTTTTCGCTGCTAGTGATGCTTTCCAACCTGGTCTTCACCGCGCCGATCCAATGCCGCCAATTCATGTCCCTCACCAGCGAGGCCATCCGCTTATTCCAGCGCCAGCGCAGAAAAGCGAGGCGCAAAAAATCAAAAAGCGCCACCATGAGAAAGACCGCGAGAAAGAGGCCTACAGTTCTCATGCGCCTCCCAATGGCACCGACATTGCAAAAAAGTGATCCGCCATCCGGGCGCGCAGCTCGGCATTTTCTCGTTTCAGATCCTCGATCTGATGCCTGAGCCGTAGCTCGGTTTCCAGAGCAGTCGGTCGGCCACGCCCGCGTTCCCTAGTGACGTGACCGCCGACTGTCTCCACATCAAAATCCTCGCTCATAGCTCGAGCAGCTTTTCCACGATCTGTAACGCCGCTGCGTCCACTTGCGGCGCGTAAGCAGTGCGAGCATGCATTTGCCGATAATTTTCGATGAAAAGTCCAACCGCTTTAATTAGCCCGCGCAGCTCAATCTCCGCTTCGGCCTCGGATCGAGTGAGCGGCGGCACGCCAACCACATCGGGATCACCACTGACGATCATGATTGCTCCCCCCGGACGGCTTGAAAAACCAAGAGCGTAATCCAAATCCAGCAGAGAAAAGCGACCGCGTAACAAAAAAGAGTGAAGGCGGCGCTCATGCTGCCTCCTGCGGTGAGGGCATTTCCGGCGCGTTGTGTTTGCCCCCATAACGAAGCTCAAGGAGCGCGTCGATTGCGGCTATGCGTTCATCCAGCTCATTCCTTTGGTTTCGCAAGCGAGCACGTCGATTCCACAACTCGATATGGCGCTGATTCAAGGTCGCGGCGTTCATTTTTTAGGCAGCCGCGAGTTGAACATGGGAGCGGGTTCGATTCCCGCCCCCGCCTGTGCGGACGTAATCGATCAGCGCTTTGCGAAGCTCGGCAGCAAGGCTACCGCTTTCGCCCTTACGCTTGTTTTCTTCCGCTCGCTTTTCATAGGCGCGCACCGTTTTGATCGGCACGCCCGGAATAACGAGCTGTTTTGTTTCGCTCTCTGGTTCTTTCATAACAAGCGAAGATTCAGGCGGGGTTAAAATTTGTCAATGATTTTTCTTGATTATTTTTTAAGGTTGTTCTAGCCTCGCTTTTAATGGGGCTGGGGTTTTGGAAAAAGGTGCCCGGCACCAAGGAAATTTTGAAAGACATGCTGGAAGAATTGAAAGACCTGCGCCGCAGCCCGCGACACATCAACGGTCTCAGGCAGACGCTTCGCCCGTTCGCTGCGGATTTCCCTGATATTCGGAAAGTTTGCTATCAAGATCTCGCGCTTTATCTGCGCGCCCTAAACGTTGGCCCGCGCCGACGCGATAATGTTCGCGGATCGATTGTTCAACTCTTCCGCTACGCGAGGAAGCACGGCATTCTCGATGAGCTACGGCGTTCGGTAGCGGAGCGAATTCCACAAATTCGGCCGGGTCATGAAATCGCAACCTGGACGCCGCGCGAGGCGCGCCTGCTTTTGGAAGCGGTTTGCCCGTGCTGGCTTCCCTGCGTGGCCATCGGCCTTTTTGCCGGCCTGCGCACCAGCGAAATCCTCCGGCTGGATTGGTCGGCCTTTAAGTGGCGGCTCGGCGTCATCGCGGTCCAGCGCAAGATTGCAAAAAAAAGCAAAGTAGATCGCCTCGTGCCGATCCAGCCAAACCTGCTTACGTGGCTCGAGCGCTGTTCCAAAATTGGACCACTCTATCCCGGCAAATTCAAGACGGCCGAGAATGCTTACTCCAGAGAAATGAACCGAATTCGGGCGCGCACAGGCTTGCCGCGGAAGGACAATGCGAATCGACACAGTTTTGGAAGTTATCGGCTGGCGGTGACCAAAAATTACACGCAGGTGGCGCTCGAGATGGGCAACTCGCCGGAAAAGGTGCGCTCGAATTACAATGATCCGAAAGCCGAGAGCGAAGGATTGGAGTATTTCGCGATCAGCCGCGCCGCACCGGAAAACGTCATCACCCTGCCGCTGGCATTGGAATTCATCGGGGAGCGGGTTTAAATGAGCTGCACTTGCGAGCGCTACTACGGCCAAGACGAGGGATGCCCGATTCATGGCAAGCCCGCCTCGTTTAAATGCGAAAAATGCGGCGCAGCGCTCGGATGGTTTGAGCTGACGATCTGCGACAAATGCCGAGAGCCGAAAAACCGGGAGCGGGTTTAAATGAGAAGCCGGGATTACGAACCATTCAACGACGAATGGAAGCGATACATGATGAGGCTGCCCAAGGATGTGATTTTGAAAACGTTTCCAGAAATAAACCCAAATGAGCCGAGGACTAAGCGCGAGATCGTCGCCCTTGCTGCGGAGATCGGCAAAACCCGGGGAGCGGGTTTAAATGAATAAGCGTTCGTGGTGCAGTAAATGCGGGAAATATCAGATCACAAAAGGCAATAAACCTGTGTGCAGATTTTGCGGCCCGCAAATTAACTCCACCCGAGGAGCGGGTTTATAACCCGCTCCCAAAATGAATGAAAAGCATCCGAAAGCCGCACAATCAGGACGCTGGATATGTTGCGGAGCGCAGGTTTCACGGCGCTCACATTGTTATCTACAAGGCGGCCGACGCTGAAATTGATGTCGCTCCCGACAAATATGCAGTGGTTTGTTCGGAGCACTCTACGCTTTGCGGTGTCTCGAGCGTGCCCAAAGCGCGCGAGCTAATGAAATGGCCTGAGTTTTGCGAAGATTGCACCGCGGTAGCGGGGACAAATGAGTGACTTCGATGAAAATACCTGAAATCGAGGAAGTGCTCGGGGAACTCAGGGAAGGATATGAACGCGTGAATAGCGGATTGAACAAGGTTGCAAAAGACATTGAGCTTCTCCGCGAACAGATCGGCGTGCCACAAGCGTCGAAGGAATCGGAGGTGCAGATGTCGGACAATTACGTTTCCGCGATGAAAAACCGGGAGCGGGTTTAAATGATGACGCCAAGGGAATATCAAGATTGGCGAGCGGCTGTGTATGGAGAGATGACCTACGACGAAATTCTGGAAGAAAAGCGCATCGAGGATCTCTCTATTTCCTTGCAAACCGCGGGTTTACAACCCGCTCCCAAAATGAATGAAATCTTATTATTCGGATCACTACGTCACGATTTATCACGGTGATTGTCGCGAATTACTGCCGGAGTTACCACCAGTTGATTGCATAATCACCGACCCGGTGTGGCCCAACTCAAGCCGATATCTGCGGGGAGCGGAAAGACCGAATGAACTCTGGGGCGAAGCGTGCCAGCTGATGAAAACAAATCGACTCGTCGTGCATCTTGGCTGCGACTCAGATCCCCGATTTCTCCGCGGAGTGCCAGCGACTTTGCCTTTTCTGAGGGTGTGTTGGCTGGAATACGCATGTCCAACGCGCAAAGGCCGGATTCTTTATACCGGCGACGTGGCTTATGTGTTCGGCCTACCGATAAAATCTGCCGTTGGTCGGCGACTAATGCCTGGTCGCTTCATGGCTACCCCAACGAACGACGATATAAAGCGGAGGCCGCGGTCCCCGCACAAAGAGTTCGGAGGTGAGCCAACCACTGGCGATCATCCTTGCCCCAGGCGTTATCAGCATGCGGCTTGGCTAGTGGGAAGATTTGCTGACGGACCGATCTGCGATCCTTTCGCTGGCAGCGGCACAACTTTGGTCGCCGCGAAGCGCGCCGGCATACCGAGCGTTGGAATCGATATTGAGGAACGCTTTTGCGAGATTGCTGTAAAACGACTGCAACAGGAAATGTTGAATTTTGCCTAAAAACCCAAACCACCACGGCATTCTAGTTCCCGCTCCTAAAAAGTATGCTTGAGATTCTCCAATTCATTTTCTCGGATTTTTGGCACTGGAGTGGAACGGTCATCCTAATCTTGGTTGCCGGTGTTTCGTTAAACGCCGCTGTGGTCGGGCTTCGCGGCTCTTTGCTCTCCTAAAAAATGAAACGGATCATGACTTACCGTTCCGCCAATCACACAGGTTTCGGCGGCAGAATCGGTCCGCGCTATTGGTTAAGTTTTTGGCCGTTGCGTTGGAGGCTCGGCATTACACGCGGAGAATTCTGGAGTCGATTTTGTATTGGTCCGATAGAATTCACCTATGGAACGAGGAGCCGGTAGAAAAGGCGCGCTGATTCGGCTCCCGCTCCCAAAATGAATTTATGATCGAATTACGCTGGATCGTGACCGGAGATAAAAGTGAGCTTCAATATCGACAGTGGCAGTTTCGCATTGATGCGGCCGGGGCTATCACTCCGCTTCCGCTGCCGATCGAGTGGACCGACTGGAAAAATATAGAATGCTTTGTGGTGATAAGGGCGAGCGGATCACCAGAGAATTATACGGCGGCGGCTAAATCTAGGAGCGGGGACAAATCCCGCTCCCAAAATTGAATGAAAACCCTGGTTGAAAAGGTGCCTCGGGAAGAGGCGCTCGGAATTACGCGCGAGCTGGTTTCGTTTTTGAAGCCGCATTGCACGCGCATCATCGTGGCCGGCTCCCTGCGCCGTCGGAAGGAATTCGTGAGCGATATTGAGATTCTTTTTATCCCGCGGTTCGTTACCGAACCAGATCCCGGCGATTTTCTCGGCGCGACGCTCCTGGTGAATGCGACGGAACGCGCGATCAACGAAGGCCTGCTGCTGCGAAACATCCTGGCGATCCGACCGAATAAAAACGGGGTCGCGGCTTGGGGAGAAAAGAACAAGCTGGGGCTGCATCCGGAATCGGGGCTGGCCGTGGACCTTTTTACGGCGACGGAAGAGAACTGGTTTAATTACCTCGTTTGCCGAACGGGCAGCGCGGAAAACAACGTGCGGATTTGCAACGCCGCGATCAGCCGCGGCTGGAAATGGAATCCTTACGGCGTCGGATTCAGCCGGCCAACCTCATCGCCAAAGCTGGTCGATAACGTTTACATTCAGAGCGAGCGCGAAGTTTTTGAATTTGTGCGCCTTCCATACTTAGAACCGTGGGAGCGGGCTTAACCCCCGCTCCCAAAATGAATAAAAAATGAAGACGAAGACGAAGAAACAACGTTGCGACCCACGAATAACTGAGACCTATCGGGGATATAATGGGCCGGGATGGGAATTGAGCGCAACAGGTCGAGCGAGTTGGGTAAAAAAGATCGTGAACAAATACATTCCGGAGGTTCAGCGACTTGCAAACCTCGTTGGGAATCGGGAGCGGGGTTAATGCCCGCTCTCACCTAAAATGGAAACTCCGAACATGAAAACAGCGTTGAGCGTCACGAGCGGAACAGAGCAGGTATGGCATGAGGTGATAGCGGAAGAAGGCATAACGGCGGAGCCGACATTTCGCGTGTTCGTAAACGCGCCAGGTTGGAGAGGTAGCTTTGCGCTGCCTCAAAGCTGTTTCAACGAATTGACCTCATTTCTCGCGCGTCACGCGTGCGCAGAACCAGAGACGAATCGGGAGCGGGACTAGTACCCGCTCCCTAAAAAATGAGCGAATACAAAAAATATATACGCACGCAAATTGCTGAAATGGCGGATTGGACGCCTGGTTTTGATATGGCCGGAGTCTCGATCAGTGATCCGGACAAGAAAAATGGCTCGCCAAAAGAAGGCGATAAAATAGCGCGCAACCCCGCCAATCACGAAGATCGCTGGCTCGTTGCGGCTGAATATTTCGCTGCAAATTTCGGCCCCTATAATGAAACTCGGGAGCGGGTCTAGTTCCCCGGCTCCTAAAAAACTATGATCGAAATACAAAAATCGCATACCGCCGATACCCGCACCTGCGACTTCGCCAATACCACCAAGGAAACTCTGCTGGCATCAAGCCGCCAACATATAGCCGACATCGTAAAAGCCCTCGCGTTCTTCAATGGCAAAATCACCGAAGCGGCAGGCGAGCATGACTACGACAAGCTCACCGCGATAGAATGGTTTCATGCCGACTTCGTTACAGGTTTCAAGCAGACCGGATGGTGGGACAATCACCGCAAAATACATCGTCACCATCTCGATAATCCGGATGGAGTGCCGGAGAACGTTAACCTCCTAGACGTGCTGGAACACATCGCAGACTGCGTGATGGCCGGGATGGGACGGAGCGGCAAGGTCTATGAATTGAAGTTGCCGGACGAACTGCTCCAACGCGCATTTCGGAACACCGTCGAACTGCTCAAGGCACAGATCACAGTGAGCGGGTAGTGCTCCCGCTCCCAAAAATTGAATGGAAACAACCGAAAAAGATGTTCAAAAGTCGGAGGTCGAAGAATCTGAGTTCGGAAAAGGATTGTCATATTGTCTTGGACTTTTTCTCGCGCACGCGGAGCGCGATCAGCGTTTAGGCCCAGAACTCTGGTTCAATGGCGCCAGCGATCATTTGTATGATCTCCAAGTCGAATCGGCGCCCGAAGAACTGCGCGAGAGATTAAGGCAATTTCGGGATCGTTCGCTTCACTTCGGCCACGGTTATACAGAGCCATATCCCACCGCCGACGATGTTGGAAATGCGCTCGAAGAGGCAAAGCGTCTTCTCTTATTGATAGATCAAGCGAATGGGATTCCGACTATTGAAGCGCAATGGTGCTAGAAGAAATCGGGAGCGGGTGGAACACCCGCTCTCTTTAGCGCAGACAAAAGACGAGCATCGTCAAAAGAGCGAGGGCAATGGCGATAAAGGCATTGCTCGGGCGCCAAGACCATTGTCCGGGGGAATGGATTTGATAGCGCATGGCATATTCGGCGCGGCGGGCGAGCTCGGCGCGGAGTTGGTTGTCGATCCTGGCAATAGCGATGGTGTCGAAAAAGTGGCGCAGGCAAAACGCGATCATTTGGCTGGCTCGTAAATCCAATGGGGCGGATCCAGCGGCTTTTCCGGAACCGGCGGGCGGCAGACCGGAAAAATCGAGACGCCGAAATATTGAAATGCTGCCACAATCAAAAGAATGAGCAGCACCTTCACTTTAGATGATGATCAGCGGGTTGCGCGGATCGATCTTCCGCTTGGCTTTGCGGTGGCCTTTGGCTACCAGCTCCCGCATTTTCGTGGGGTGGCCGGTCGCCATGTGATATTCAACCGCGAGCCGATTATTCCTGCCGTAGCCCTGGCCTTTCCACCGCCGCGTCTGATAGGTCTCCCCGATAAATGGGTGCCAAAGATGGAGGACATCGCCCACGGTGGTTTTGTGCCGCCCATATAAAGTATCAAGCGCTCGCAGGAGCGCGATGTCCTCGCCGCCCCAGCCTTTGAAGCGCTCATCAAAGCCGCCCAAGACATCAAGCGCGCGCCGCGGGATGATCGTGATCATGGCGCCGAACCTGTGGCCATACCCGCTGTGGTCTTTGTGCTTGCAGTCGATCACCCTAGGCGGCGGGGGGGATGGTAGGCGCAAGGGATCACAGGGATCCGACCGCAAAATTTCCTTGGAAACTTTCTTGGTCAGCCGATACAAATGGCGATAAGGCACGTACCAGAGATGGTTCTCCAGCTCTTCCAGGATCCGGTCAGCGCAATACTTGATCACGCGCCCTTCCAGATAGGCGTCGGCGTCCAGAATAACGAGCACCTGGCCGCGCGCTTTGGCCGCAGCTTTGTTGAGCGCACGGCCTTTGCAAAAAACCTTGCCGTTGGAATGGCCGACAACAATTTCCGCTTCAGGCAGCTCGCATTCCCAATATTTAAGCAGCCAGTTAAAACTCTTTTTGCGTACCCGATTCTTGGAAGAAAAGGGAATCAAAAGGCTAATTTTTGGGCGCGGCTTCACGAGAAAAATTTTCTTAGCGCCTCGAAGACGTCGAAGATTTCCGATTGCTTGTCGGCAATCAGGTTCCGATCCACCTGCTGGGTCACGCCAATTTTAAACGGCAGGCCAATCGAGGAAGCGTAATCACGCCATTTGAAGAGCCCGCCCTCTTGGGTGGGCCGGGCGATCATGCTGGGCGCGAGTTCAATCCGGCGGGGAATTCCAAAAGCGTCCGCCAGGATAATTCCGTGGAGTGATGAAGAGACGATTTTCTTGCACGCCCCGATCTGGGCAATTACCGAAAGCGGATCATCGCTGACCTGGATAATTTGGGGAAGATATTTGGTAAAGGCGGGATTGAGTTCCAAGCTCTTGTCCGACCAGTGCGGTATAAGACCTAAGTCGTATTTCTTGTCGCCGAGGGGAATAAGTTCATTGGCCAGGAGCGCCGGGTCGCCGATGGTAATGTCGCGCCCAAGTCCCAACGCCTCGGCCGTGAGCCGGCCCCGCACCGAAAATATTTTCGCATTCGGAAATCTTAAAAAAGATTCCTCATGCAATTTGCCAGCGCCGGCGATAGCCCCACTAAAATCCGGGGGCAGATGCTCGAGAATCGAGCCGACTAAAACGAGCTCGGCTCCCCCAGGTGTCGTCCAGCGTGAAGGCAGCCCAGTAAATTTTTTAAGGAGAAGCGCGGAGAGTTGATCGCCGAAATTTGCGCGTTGTTTCCAGTAATAAAGATTAACGCGGCGCACACTGGCGCGCCCATTGTCAAGAAAGCCAATTCCAAATCGCGCGCACCATCACCGGCGGCGTTAAACCGAGAGCGGAGCAGGCTGCATAATTGAGATCGATCCCGGCGCCATTTTTTATATTTGCTCGGTGCGGCATCCGATCCGTGACCAGGCAGACCACATCGCGAGCATTCGCGCTGACATAAACTTTTTTGCGGCGTGCGGCGTCGATCGCGCCCCAACGCTCGATCATATCCTCGGGTGGAAGCGCGCACATTGGGATCTGCCCGGTTGTATCGTCGCCCCAAAGGCCGATCCCATTGTCACCTGTTTTGAAACATTCCTGGTCGGTGCCGCCGCGCGCTTTGCAGCGGCGGAATGCCGCCACGTCCGCCGGGTCAGCGAATGAAGAAGCCAACACATGATGATGGTCCGATGCCGGACTGGCATTATCCGATTGAGATTCAGCTTTCGATTTGCCGAATAATTTCGCGAGCAGCTCTAGAACGCCTTGAAGGAAGCTCATGCGGGCGGCGGACCATCGCCTTTGCCATACTCAGCCCATCGGGTGATGCCATAGGCGGCGCCGGCGGTGGTGAGGAGCCATTTCGAGAGATCGATCGCGAGTGGCGCATTCTTGGAAAGAAAAAGGCCGCTCGCGAAAATGATGCAGGCGAGCGTCGTGCTAAAAAAACAAACGCGCTTGGTCGAAGGCGTGCCATCGGCCTCGCTCAACATTCGAGAAATCCAGCGGATCAAATTTTTCACGCAAAGGCGCAAAGCCGCAAAGGTGGAAGACAGGCGTCCCGCCTGTTCGGTCGCGTTCGCGACCGCTGGGTCAGCCGGGACGGCCGACTTCCTCATAGCCAGAGCCACAGGGTGCCGAATGTGAGTGCTGGCAGACCTGCCAGGCCGGCGATTGTTCCCCACGGACCGAGCAATGCGAGGAGCCAGCGAAATTGAAACGCGAGGAGAAGCGCGAGCGCGGCCGCAGCGCTGCAGAAATATAATTTTACGGTGTGATACCGGCGCGAGGTCGCGGCGTCGTGCGCTTGCGCTTTGCTTCGCTCGGTTGCCTCGGTGTTCGCGTTTTTTGCCAGCGTTTCGACCCGGGTTTGGAGCGATTGCGCGTTTTTATCGCTGGCGGCGAGCGCGGTTTGCGTGATCTCGAGCTCTTGGGTGAGCGCATCGTTTTCCTTGAGCGCTTGGGAAAGTGATTGAGAAAAAGATATCTCCGCTTCCGTCGGCAGCCGCGGGCCGAAATCTTTTAGCGCGAGAATAGCCAATCTCGTTTTGCCAGCGTGCTCGGCGGCGCGAACAAGAGAAGCGCGCGCATCCGCAATCTTACTTCGGATCGGCGCGACGCTGGGCGCGGAGTAATGCGGCGCGATACGCGGTCCGGCGCAGGAGCAAAGGAGAGCGAGGACAGGGAGAGAAAAAATCAGACGTGCGCGCACGCTGGCGCGCGTGTTGTCAAGACGCCCGCGGGTAACGCTCTTGCAGAATTGCTTCCATCGCGGCGCTTCGGCGCAATAGCTCGATCACGTTTAACTGAATCGTGGAAAGCTGAGTATTGATTTCGCCCCGGCGTTCGTCTGCCATTTTTTTATATTCGCCAAATTCAAGCCGCGATACGAAGACCTGGCTCATCTTCCAGAGGGTATAACCGAAGAGAACGGGGGAGAACATCCCGCCAACGGAAAGAACAACTAGAACCGAATTGCCCACGCCCAAGCGGGCGCTGTCAGCCTCGCCTATTTCCCGACCAGTCGCAGCTTAAATGCTTCGGCAAATGACATTCCGGTATTGAGCCGTTCTTTCATCTGATTGCAGCCGGCGCATTTCGAAATCTTTGTCCCGGCAATCGTATCGATCGCGCGCGCTATCGGCTGCGCGACGCGCTCGACTTTCGTTCCAAGATCCGAGATCGGCTGCGTAACCCCGTCGATCAAATGCTCAACCACGATCCCATTAACGCTGCGCTTAAAAATTCTCACACCGAATATGTGACGTTGAGCGTGTAATCAACGGTTATCCCGCCGGAGGTTATTGTCCCTGAAATCGTGACGGTCGTTCCCGCCAAAGCAGCGGCGGTAGCCGGCGCCGCGACGCTGTCCACAGGCGATACATTAGTAACGCATGTAAGAAAGGCGCAGGCAGCGCTGAGATTGGTCGACAGGCTTACGCCTTCCGGGCCGACGCCAACAATCGTATTAAAGACAGATCCGAACGGCGTATCATCGATGGAGCATCCGGAAAATTCCGGAGTCCCATCCGGCAGGACAAATAAGCCCAAACCAGAACAGCCTGTGATAAGATCCTGGAAGCAATTATTCCAAAGCTGAAAGGTGCTACAATCGGCGGGATCGGCATTCAGGTCGAAATCGCGATCGACCCTGGTGAAACCTTGGGATTGCGAGAAGCTAAAAGATAAGGCTTCGCGCGGTGGATCGAGTTCTTCATCGACGCAGTCGGTATTGGATCCGCTGATCGATAGCGCGATCGCAATATTGTTAAAATCATGCAGGTTCTTCGGCGTACATTCGCAGCAGCAAATTTTATCCGCCAGCCGCCCGTCATCGCTGATCTTTAGTTTGCCTTCGGAGCTAACGAGAGCTTTGCGGTCGATCGGCATGGGGGAAGGGTTAAAACGTTAAAAGGGTTACATTGTTAAAACGGGCTGATTTTCGATTTAACGATTTAACGTTTTTAACGATTCACGGCGCCACCAGGCGCTTATCCTTTGACGGTTAAAAGCATTTCCGCGTGCGCGATCGCGCCTTCTACCACAGTGACAGTGCCCGAATCGTTTACTGCAATCGTCACTCGAATATCGAGCACATCGCCTGCCACCAATCCGGAGGCAGTCAGATCAAAAGTTTTTTCGACAAAAGAGAGCGAATTGATGCTGCCAGCATTAGTGGAAACGAGATCGCTGCCGGTTTTCAGAGTGTTGCGCGCGGTTTTGTAACATTCGCAATCAATCGTCGCGCTGGTATCCGAGACAGTGGTAAGCATGCCGCTGGCGAAGCGCAGTTGGCAGGCGCCGGCGGGGACATATTCAGGCGGCAAGGTGAACATGGTGCGCGCATAACGAGTGGTGGCACCAGCGCTCTTTAGATTGCCGGTATGAATATAGGGGAGGCCGGTCGCGAACGCGCCGCTAGAGATGGCGAGGTCATCCGGCGAAATTGGGATCAGAAAGACCGAGACCGCACCGACCGCCGAGGTAGGCGTGCCGGTGAGATCGAACCCTATGCAATTGCCTGCGGCAATGGCCAGATCGCTGAGAGTGGTGGAAAGAGTAAGAACTTGGTTCGTGGCCGCGGTGCCCACCAAGTTAAATGAGCTCGAATGGAGCGCTGTGCCGCTGGCGATCGCGGTCGCGGAAGCCGCTTTCTTGATGATGGCTGTGCAAGCACCGCCCGTTCCGGCCACTTCCGGGCGTCCGGTTATGCCGACGACGCGATAATCGCGGTCGGAAACAAAAAAGATAGTGTCGGCAACGGTGGCATCATAGCGGATGGAAGGAACAATCAGCGCCGAAGTGGAAGCGGTATCGGGCAGGGCGATAGAGAAATCATCCCAAACCCGGAAGTCCGTTAGGGGCAGCTCGTAGGATTGAGTGGTGTCGGCCGTCAGTCCGGCGCGGCTTTGACCGGAGATGGTTCCGGAGATGCTGAGGTTTCCATCGATGGCGAAATCGCCGCTTAATCTACCTGCTTGAGCCATGCCAAGTTAAACGAGTCAACGCGCTATTGGCATTTCTCGGTATTAAAATCGATCGAAACGTTGCCATCAGCATAAGTGACTTTGCCGAGGCTTCTCGGCGTGAGCTGGATTTTTTGCAGCGCGTTTACCGCCTTCACCAATTCCACCACCGTCTTCCAGAGAACGAAGGTGCTTTCGCCTTGTTTCGGTTCCTCGATCTGAGCCATATATGTAATTGTTTAGCTGAGTGATTCCCCGGCGCTTTGCACGACAACGAAGCGCTGGATCCGCTCGTAAATGTTCCCTTTCCACAATTTGAAAGTGGAATCTTCTGCCAGGATCTCCGTCCCGACGACTTCCGACCCGAAACCATTTTGCTGGTAGATGGCTCCGAACAAATCAATCACGCGCGGCATGCGCGGAAGCCCGATTGAGAGTGTGGGCGTGTCGGTGCGAAAATAGTCATATTGCACCCGACTATGAACGCTTTTCGGAACCTCTGCGATGGAGCAGGAGCCGCTACATTGCCAGAATTGATAGGCATAATTGAAGCTTTCGTATTCGTTACGCGTATCGGGAACGAGGGCGTATTCGCGGGTAAATTCGATAATGCCGGCGCCGATGGCTTTGAAACTTCCGGCCGATCCGCCGACATAAGTGCCGCCTAATGGCCCGGCACTGCCGAGCGCCAGCTCGGTATAATTGGCCAGGAATTGCCAATAAGGGAGCTTGTAGGCGTAGGGTTTGGGATCCGCTTTAAATGGGATCTCGTACTCGGGTGGGCCGGCCAATTGCGCCACCGTGAAATCGCCATCGTAAAGGACGTTCATATTATCTGTTCTTCCCCATGTCTTTGGTGTTCTTCTCGATCGCTATCAGGACGGCGGCATCCTCCAGCGCTTTCTTGAATTCGCTGCTTTTCTCTGAGTCTTTCAAGACTCCAATCGAATCTTTGATCTCTTGTGCTCGACTTTGGTGTCCAGTCGCGCCTTCGACATCGCCATGCAGCGCAGATTGTCGGGCCGCCGCTTCTTCCTGTAGCGCTGCTCTAGCCTGGCCGCCGGGGCCGCCGATGAGATCGCCATGCTCGGCTAAATCTTGCAAGGTCAGCTGCGCGTTGCCGCGGTTGCGCTCAGCGTCGTCGTGCCGAAAATCTTTTTTTGCTTCGCGTGCGGCTTTCTCACGTTCGCGAGTCTGCGCTTCTGCGTCGCGCTTTAATTCTTTGGAATGCTTCTCCTCCTCCTCTCCGATCTGTTTAACCAGATCCAAGTATTTCGATTTCAGATCGAGACGGTCTTCCTCGTCCTTTTTCTGATCGTTTGAACCAGCCAGTAACTTATCGGCATCGGCCTTCAGTTCGGCATGCCGTTCTTCGTATGGCAGCTCGTCGAGATGCTGCGTGTGCTCTTTCTTCGCAACACTCTCGCGCAAGGTCTCCAGTTTGCTTTGCTCCCTTTCCTTTTCTTTCTCTTCTTTCTCCCTTTCTTTGCGTTTCTTCTCCTCTTCCTTGGCTTTTTCTTCCTGTTCCTTTTTATCGACTTCAGCCAGAGCAATGGTGCGCTGTTTATCGAGTTCAACGACGCCTCGCGACCCTGTCGTTTCCGCGGCGTGACCGATTTTTTCATCGAACTCGGCATTGATTTTGATCCGCTCTGAAGTGAACTCGCCCTGATTGAGATGAGCGGTCGCGATCTCTGTTTTCTTTTGCTCTTTCTCAATCTGCCCGGTCTGCGATATAGCCTCTTGCTCCTCAAGTCCGGCAATCTGCCCGCGCCGTTTTTCGCGCACTTCGTGGATAAGGCCTGCGATTCCTTCAGTCGCCCCCTTCTCATTGCCGAGAGAGACGGTGGCGATTAAGTCGTGAATCAAGCCGCCATGCCCGACTCCCTCTTCGCCTTGCTGCCCCCTTAGTTTTTCAAGAACTTTCTGAGTGGCATTGGCCTGGGTCTCGATATCTTTAAGGGTCTGAAATTGCGCATTTGGCCGCGGCTCAGACAGTTTATCGACCTCTGCGTTGAGCTTTTTGTATTCCGCGACGCCTTTGGCGATTTCGGTGAAGAGCTCCGCTCCAATGCCTATCGCAGCCAATGCGCCCAAAGGTATGTTAAATGAGCGCTCAAGTGCGCTAAGACCGCTTGCGAAAATCTGGATCGGATTGCTGCTGGCGACGAGGGTGCGGCTGAAGCTCTCTATCTGCGAGGCGACGCGATGGCTGCTGCGCAGAACATTTTCGTGCCCTTCAACGATCGGTTGCCCGAAGTTGGGCACATTGCCCGCCTTCTCTACTGTTTGCGAGAACTGAACGAATCGGGCGGTAACGTTTTGGAGCTCTTGATAAAGCTCCTTTGCATCGATCCCAAGTTCTACGCTAACATCGCCCACAGACTCCCATGCGGAGTCAAAGCTGGACGGTTTACTGGCCTTCGCTACGGATGGAAACGCACTCGGCGCGGAGGTTACGCTGCTCCGAGTTCAAGGGCAGGCCGAATGGTTTATGGTCTAAATATTTGACCACAGCATCGGTGGAGCGCTGTATTTCGCTCCCGCGCGCGCGAGCAATATTGAGAACCGCTCTCTTGGCTTCGGGCGAATCGTCTGCCGCAATCGGCAATTGGAGGTCGCGATAGAGTTGGGTGGATACGAGCGCGAGCCCTTGGTTCCAGCGATCAAGTCGCAGCCAAATCACCGCGACCAAGAGAAGAATCGCGCCCGCAGCAAGGACGGCAAAGAAGACTTTCACATCCACGAAACGCTAACAAAGCAGCGTTGCAAATGGCGAGCCAATTATTTTACGCCGCGCTACGCAGCTTTTTCGTTTCCTCGTTCACTGCGGTTTGCAGATTTTCCAGCATCCGCTCTTTGCCGATGCGTTTGGCTTCGGAGAGAGCGCCTCCAGTCAGGATGTGATCGGCATATGGCACGGTGTTTTGAATGAAGATGGTCGGGTTTTCATCGGTGCCGCCAGCGTGGAATTTACCGAACCCGGTGTGGCGCGTGATCCAGTTGGCAGTGATATCGCCGTCTTGGCGCAGCCCGCGCGGGCTTTTCCCGAGCGCCCGCGCAATATCGGCAAAGCCGCCTTTGCCGAAGCCGACGTTTTTTTGTTTTTCCTCGATGTAGCGGAAGAGCGCTTTTGGATTAGTGACGACGATCGCCGGGCGAGTACTTTTTGGAACTCTTCCGGTAGTCACATTTCGCGCCGCTTTGTGCAGCGTTCCACCATCGAACTCGCGCAGCAGGACCGATCGGAGGCGATTTCCGAAATCGCGCAGGATTCGTTCCGATACATCAAACTCGCCGGATTTGTACGACGCCCAGAAAACTTTTTTAGCAAAGGGAAGCGAAATATCATCGTAGGCATCGTCGGGCAAGGCATAGACGCGACGAATGTCTCTGAAGACGGCAGAGCGCCCTTTCTGGAGCGCATCTGCGCCGGTGCCGAATGGCTGGGCGCTGCGCGCACATTGCGTAGCCACGACGCGCGCGCTGCTCTCAAGCACATCGCGCAACGGGCGACGGAGTACGTTGCCGATCGCTTTAATCTTCGCATCAGCGGCGGCGAAGCTGACTCTTCGAACAATATTACCCATTTCTGTTTATTCCTTATCCGCGTTATCCGCGTGATCCGCGGTTTCGGATTTCTTCCTCTCCTGATATTTCTGAAAGATTTTTTGGGTAACGCGATCGCGCAACGGATAAAAGCTAATCGCTTCTGGATTGTGATGCTGTTGGATTTTGCGCAAATATTGAAAAAGCGCCGGCATCGGCAGGTTCAAAATAGTTTCATCGCTCCAGCCATATAGAGACGCGAAGGCGTGAACCACCGAAGCGGCGAAACTGGTATCGGCGCCTGCGCCGTTTGCTTTCGCGTTCGAGGCCGGCCGGTCGATCAGCATCCGGTCGAGGTAACGGCTGATGGCGCGCACGCTGGGGCGGAATGGTAACGACGCGATTCTTTCAATAAATTTTTGGCGAGGCGTTTGTTCAGATGTCAGAGGTCGGAGGTCAGAGGTCGGACCAGAGAGCTGATTGTCTTTTCTGATCTCTGATCTCTGATCTCTGATCTCTGAATATTCTGGCGATAATCGCCAGAGTATCTGCGCGACATGCTCAGGACGGACCGGGCCGCCGACCAGGAAGGGCGAGCGCACGGCGCAGAGTTCAATAAACATCTGGAGGGTAAGCTGGCGCACGCGGACTATGCGAGCAGCGCGCGTCTCGGGATCGCCGGCGATGCCAATCTCTTCGTCTAAGCCAAGGAACGCGTAATCGCGCCAATAATCATGGAGGCGATCGGCCCGCGCGATTGCGCGATCATAGAGGTCATCAAGTTGCCTAACCCATTCCGGTGCATCTTCCCTCTTCACGCTTTATCCCGGCGTGTCATTTTTTAACCGCGGATTACGCGGATGGGAAACGGATCAGATTCAGAACTATTTTTTATCCGCGTTTTATCCGCGTAATCCGCGGTTAAAATTATCCCGTCACGACGTTGGTCGGATTGAGAATGCGAGTAATCGTCATTTTCATCTTCCGAATGTCGTTTTGCTTTTTAGGCTGGGAAACGTCCGTGATCACGAAAACTACACTGGCGCCGCGGAATGGAATGGTGACGAGCGATTGATTTTCGGGAATGGGAGTGGTGAGGCTTCCGAGCTGGAGCGTCATCGTTCCTTCGGTGATGTCTTCGATATAGACGCCGCCGTTTGGGATGTTGCGTTCGTCGCGGCGGTAAAATTTCGAACTTTTCTCATGAAAATCGATTTCCTCCGCAACGTATTCGGTCGCGTTGATGGTCACGATTTCCGAACCGAACGGGATATTTCCGTCTGAAGTGAACAAAGGCATAGCGCCACTCGCGCTATGTCAACGCCCTAGAAGGGCCAAACGTCGTCGCGGATGCCGAACTTCACCAAATGAATCACTTCCGACCAATCGAGCATTTGATCGAGAATGAGGCCGCGGTGAAGGCCGGCGTCTTTCATTTCCAGAAGGCAATGATATGGCAGATTATCTCTGGTCAGGAGTTCGCGCCAGTTTGCGGCCTGGGCGCGGATCTTGCCGATAATGAGCGATTGCTGATCGCTATTTTTGCCGCGCTGGGTGGTGACGCGCGAGACCAGATGCGCCTCCCACGCGTTGTAAAACGTCACGCCATTGGAGAGGTGTGTTTGATTGAACGCTGAGACATCGCGCAACTGCACATCGACGAACGGAGTCACTTTAAGCGCGTCGGATTGCTCGATCGCCACTTGGGGCGGCGTGGCGAATTCGGTGTCGAAAGCGTCCTGCAAAATATTCATCCAGGCGGTTTCGAGTGCCTGATCATAGCTATAAATCTGGTCGAGCGTGGCCATAAACGTGCCGTTTAATCACTTTGCGGCTTCGCCGCAGAAACGCCGCCCATGTCAGTTTAATGCCAGTCCGGCATCGGACTTAGCTCTGTCCGATGGCGCGAAATTCCACGCACGGATCCTGCGGATCGCGCTGAATGCTGGTCACGATCATTATCTCGCCATCGATCGCGCATTTGGTTAAACTTGGGATGACGTCGAACTCGTCGAAATCCTGGGCCAGCATCGTGACCTGAATGCTGGAGTCATTTACCCTGCCGACGGGTTCCACGATGGTCTCGAGCTTGATTGCCCCAGCAATGCATTGCTTGGTGGTTGAACCGAAAACGATCGGGACGCCGACAAGGGTAACCATGTCATTAAACGCGGCCTTTATTAGCCGCGTAAATTCGGAATCGACGCGATTGAGTGGAGAAGGCTGAAGGAGTAACCCGCCTTCGTCGGTGGGGCTATCTCCGAGAATTATTTCGAGCGCCATAACGTTCTCGCCGCGTCAATGGCGGAATCGCTTGTCCGGGCTCGGACTATGCCTCGACGATGAGATATTCGACGTTGCAGGCGGCGGTATTGGCTTTTACGAAGACGGAACTGCCGCCCCATGTGAGTCCCGCGAAACCTTCGCCGGGATTCAGCTTGATGGAATAGCTGCCGGTGAGGTGGCCGACTTGGATGTAATTGGTCGCATCCATGTTGCGCACGGCGATCTTGCCGATGGTGACTACATCACCTTTATCGAGCGATTCCTCAGTGGTGCCGACACTCTGGATGCCGGATTCGAAAAAATTGCCAGCCTGATCGGCGCTAAAAGTTGTAGAAAGTTTGGCTGAGACTTTATTCGCCGAATAGGAAAGCGAGCTCGAGACGGAAATTGCACTGAGGTTTGCCATAGTGCCCACCATGCGCTGTCAACGCGCAAGCGCGTTGCTATGGACTAACCGCGGATTACGCGGATAACACGGATAAGAGACTCAGAAAGGGATCTCTCTGCCTTTTTATCAGCGATATCCGCGTAATCCGCGGTTAAGAAAATCGAACCCAAGCGGTAGCTGGAACGGTAAGGAGATCGATCAGGCTTTGCGCCGCGCGTTTCGTCAGAAGTTTGAGCGCGTTTAGTTCGAAACTCTTTTCATTCCCTTTGCTGGGATGAATGGTGAAAAGATCGGTCAGAGATTCACCGGATAGCCTGGCAGCACGCGGCACATTCTCCTCCACCACCACTCGGGCGATGGTATCGGCCTTTTGTTCGACCCGCGCGATGTTGCCGCCGGTCCCGAAGAAATCGTGATCCCGACCCTTTGCTTCCTCACGCAGAATCGCTTTGATCTGCTCCAGCTCTTCCAGCTTCTTTTTTAAAGGGAGCGTCTCGCGGTAAAGTTTTACACCGCGATCGACCAACTCTTTCAGATTGATCTGTTCGTCTTCGAGCGTGGCGGGCATCGGGTTGCTTATTCTTGTCAAATTAACCGCGGATTACGCGGATAACACGGATAAGAAAAATTCTTTCTTCTGATTATCAGCGAAATCCGCGGTTATTAATTGCCGGTCAAAGCGTGGAATTGATCGGCCGCTGGAAACGACGTGCCAGGATAAGGCGCTTCGGTGGTCTTGGCGTCGTGCCTGTAATAGTGCAGCACTTTCGGGATGTGCTCCTCGGTTTTAGCGATCCGGCAGAGGGGCGCGGCAAACTCCCAATCTTCGCCGTAATTCCATGCCGGAAAGTGGCTGGTAAGGGCGAGCTCGCGCCGCCAGGCGCAGATATGCCAGGCATTGCGTTTCACCAGCATGCCCGGCTGGAAGCTTTGGTTTTCGTTGCCGAGGCGGAATTGAATCTCGGCCGTTTGACCGTTCACAGTAGCGAGCTGGCGAAAGGTGATGACATCCGCATTCGACCAGGTTCTCGCCACAATCTCGTTTATGTAATCCTCGCTCACGAAATCATCATCATCGACGAAGGCGACATATCGCCCAAGGGCAATGCGCAAGAGGTTATCGCGTTTTTCGCCGACGGTGCGCCGTTTGTTATCGATCAGGATTAGATGCTCGACCGCCAATTGATCGCCAATCTGCGACGCCAGCATGGCGCGGAGAGCGTTTAACTGCTCGAGGCGCGAGGGGACAGAGGGCGTAAGAATGGAAAGAATCACGTTGCCAGCTCGGCTTGCAGCGGAACATGCGTTGTCTGACGGGCTGGAAGCCCATCGGCCAAGTCAGGCTGGAAGCCTGACTTCCAGAACCAGGTCGCGCTCGTCATCTTGGCGGCGGGGATAAGTTCTTCGACGGCGCGGCGTACTTCTGGCCATTGGATATCGTGGCCGGCTAGAATGCCGCCGGGTTTTACCTTTGGTTTCCAGGCGCTGATGTCGCGCTTCACGCTTTCGTAATCGTGCGCGGCATCGATGAAACAGAAGGCGATCGATCCATCTTGAACGGCTGCGGCGGCCTTCGCGCTATCGCCCTGCAGGATATCGATCATATCGGCTACGCCGCAGCGTTTGATATTTTCTTCGAATTCTTTCCGGATGGAGCCACTGTGCGCGGCAATGGTTCCGGCATGCGCCGGCTGGCCGGATTCTCCTTTGAAAGAATCGACCGCGATGAATTTCACTTTCTTTCCCAAACGCTGACACATTTGCGCCAGGTAAATAATGGAGCGCCCTAGCCAGACGCCTATCTCAGCCACGGTATCGCCGTCTTTGAGCGAAACTGCGATCTCGCCATAGAACGGCCAGAAATTGAAGAAGCCTGGCACTTGCGACCAATCACGCTGCTCTTTTAACCGCTCGTAAACTTTGAGCCCTTCCACATAGCGCTTCGGCGAGTTCTGTCGCAGATAAGTCTCATCGGCTGCGCCGGCGGTGAAAGCGGGATGATCATGTTTAAAAATAAGGTCGCGCGCCTCGATGACCTGGCCGCGGGCATAAGCGACATCGGTAAAATAATTATCGGAATAAACGCCGGTAAAATCGGGATGGAACATGAACCAATCCTGATTGAAATAGGCGCGCGTCATGATCGCCATGCAGAGGAGGTTGTCTGTTCGGTGGCCATCGGAGATTGCGAGTACTTTTGGCTCTTGCAATGCACGCGCATAGAGGTCGGAGGTCAGAGGTCGGAGGTCAGAGGGATTTTTACTGAGCTCTGACTTCTGATCTCTGATCTCTGCTGATTCTTGAGCGAAACGCTCGAGAATGAGCTTGTCCCACCTTGGCGGCGGGAGCCAATCGTCGCTCATTTGTATGATTACTTTGCCGATGGAAACACCAGCGCCCATATTCCAAGCTGCGACGCAGCCGCCGCCGGCGGCGATGGTGATGTGGTGCATCCGGCGCAGCGCCATTGATTCGTCGTCATCGGAATCCAAAACAAAGATGTGCTCGATCGCTTCCGGGTTTTCCGCGAGATCGAACCAAAGTTTACGGGCGATGGCGGCGCGTTTCGGGCGCCCGCGGCTGGCATGAATGAGCGAAATAATGGGCGTGGTAGCGCGCGCCAGCATTTGAGTTCGCAATTTTTCCGCTTCGTCGAAACGGTTATTGGCGCGGAGCGCTTGCTGCATGATCTCGACTCCTAACCAGGTATAAGCATTTTTGCGATCGTTCCAGCTTTCAGCCGGTGGCTCGGTCGCGAGCATTTGCCGGGCGAAAGCGAGCGCTTTGGTCGGTTGCCCATAATCGATCATGTGGCCGGCGAGAAGGCCGAGCGCTTCCCGCCGGCATGGATCGGCCTGATAGGCAGCTATTAGATAGCTCTCGGTCGTGCGTGGATCTTTCGAAAACGTCGCCAGGTGAATAAGCAGTTGATAAGTCTCGGGTTTGCCCAGGCCGCCGGATTCCAATGCTTTTTTGGCCGCTTCGAAAGCTTCATGTTTCCTTCCTGCGCCGACCAGTTCGCAGTGGAGCTGGTAACGCAGCCCCGGCGGCATTTCCTTATCTGGAATGGTGCGCAGGATGCGCAGGTTGCGCTCAACGCTGCCGGATTTCTCTAACATTGGCTGATGCCGCACGATGACCCGATCATCCCTATAACCGTCCACTTCTTCGTTGAATTTAAAAAACTCATGGACGGGATGGGTCCAGCGGCCACTCCCATGTTTCACCATTCGCTCGCGCGGAACGGAAACGTGTTGCCCGAAAATTTCATACGGGAAAATGTAGCAATCATATTCCGCTTTCTCGGCCAGCTCGCGCACCACCTCCGCGCCGGCTTGCAGGACGTCATCGGTATCGCACCAGAAAATGTATTTGCCGGTCGCCATATCGAAACTTTGCTGGCGCGCCGCTGCGAAATTATCGAGATGTTTCCAATCGGCGTGATCGGGTGCGTTAATGTAATCGGCGGTGCGAGTCAGGATGTTGAGATCGCTGGCGAGCTGATGGGCAATGTCCAGCGTGGCGTCGGGTTTCTGGTTCCCGATTGCGCGCACGATGCAGATTTCATCGGCGATCAGCGCGAAGGATTTGAGACAGCGCTCGATATATTCTTCGACGTTGCCCGCGATGAGGCAGAGAGAAATTTGCGGCTTTGCGCCTTTGCGTGAGTTCAAATCAATTCGGGGAAAACAAAAACGGGACGAAGCAAAAGCTACGTCCCGTTAAGATAACAGAAAGACTCGATCATGCCATGATCAGGATCTGGATCATCGCTCCGGAAATTAAATCATCAGCCAGAGCCGGAGTTCCGGTCGTCTGCCAGCTTTTGATTCCTATGGCATCGTCGCTTGTGCGCGATGCGGTTAAAACGGCGGTCGCAACGGTGGTGCCATTGCTTATTAGAATGCCCGTCTTGCTGCTGGTGAACGCGGCCACGAGTGTGCCGACGTAAATACCGGCGCTAGTGCGGCTCCAAACGATGGTGCCGAGATTATTATAAAGGACGGTCGCTGTCGGAGCGCCTGTGCTCGCCTGGCTGAGAAGGGCTTGGTAAACGGCGACGCCATTAATGGCGCCGACGTGGACGCTACCGGTAAAAAACGCACCGCCGTTTTGAGGAATATCTGCCATTTAGCGGCAGCCTGAATTAGTCGTTGCGCTTAATGACGCGCGCGCCGTTGCTGATCCCGAGCGAGTAACCGTAGTTACACTCGAGGTTCACATAGGCGGTTCCGGTATTGTTGTCGTAGTGACGACGGAAGCCAAGGGTGATGCCGGTGCCGGGATCGGTGATCGGGCGAGCATCCGCGTAAAGGTTTCCATCTTGCGGCTGCAAATAGCGCGCGGCAACCGCGATCGCGGACGGATGTCCGACCAGGCCCATGACTGAATTGGTGCCAGGAAGCGCGTTCGACTCGTAAATATCTAACCCAAGCGCGCGGCCAATCCGGCCTTCTCGTAACGCCTCACTAGTTCCGGCTTGCATTACCTGAATGAAATTGGAGATGCCGAGCAAATTATCGAACGGACTCACATCCAGAACCAGGGCGCGACCGAGCATCGGCACCTTGTTTTGCGAGAGCAGCAAACGGCCGGCGCGGATTTGCGCGATGCCGAAATCGACCACGCTTACTGAGGTGGCGAGAGAAAAGTTGCCGGTGGTAACCAGCGAAAATACATCTTGGAAAACCAAAAGACCAAGCGCCGCACCCGCCTGTAGCCCGAAGGATTCAAGATTAACGTGGCTTGTGGAAGCGGCGGTTAAATCGCTCTGACCGATCGGCACATGCTTGTGCTTGTTGATCGAGACGGTGATGACGCTGGCCGAGCCGCCGCAGATGTTATAAGCCGAGAAAGTGGTAGCCGTCAGTGATCCGATCAAAGGCACGAGGACGTCATTGCCTTTGCGGGTGAGCGGCTCTGGTGAAAAGTTGAGCGAGAACGCGGAGAATGGGAGAAGAGTGGCAACGAAACCTTGCAGCGCGCTTTGCGCGAAAATTTCGTCATCTAAATTTGTATAAGAGGCCATGGTGTTAGTTCTGGGAGGCTGTCAATGTCCGAGCGTTTATTTGCGGGAATGGAGTTCGAGATTTGCTGCCCTGATCGCTACTTTGTTTTTCCGGTAAAATTCGGTTCGTTCGGACGAGTCTTCGATTGCTTCGAATTGAGCGATCAGATCCTCTGAGCTTGAAGTGGTCGAAGTGACGACGACTTTCTTTCCTGGGAGGGTGACGCCGGAGCGAGCTGCCATTTCCCGCGCGCGTTCCTCGGCTGATTTCGCTTCGCCTTCGAGCTTGGCGCTCTTTTCCTGCTCGGACTTTAGATCTGCATCGAGCTTGGCGTTGAGTTCAACCGCAGTTTTCGCTTCCGCCTCGAGCTTCAGGATCGTGTTCTGGTTCGCCGTTAAATCGGTCAACATTTTGTCGGTGATTTCACCGAACTCTTTTGCTTCGGTTTCGTGCTTTGAAATTGTTTCGTTGGCTGTGGAAACCTTGCCTTCGAGTTCGGCAATCGTTCCTTCCAGCTCTGCAATGGTCGGTTTGGACATCGCCGCGAGCAGCGGTGTCAACGCGGCGGGCACTTTGTTGAAGCCGGAGAGATCGAACTTGGCGGCCATCTTCATGTCGCCAGTGATTTCATCGATGAAGCCGAGCTCGTGCGCGTCGCTCGCCGTCATCCAGGTCTCGGCATCCATCATTTTGGTGATGGCTCTGCGGGACATGCCGGTTTTGCCGACGTAAACCGCGGTGATGGTTTCCTGAACTTTTTCCATCACGTCCGCCTGCTTGCGCAGATCCTCGGCGTCGCCGATCGCGCCGCCGGTGACGTTGTGAATCATAAAGATGCCGTTGCCCGACATCCGCACTGGATCGCCAGCCAGGGCGATGAGGGAGGCCATACTCGCGGCCAGGCCGTCGATTTGCGTGGTGACGCCGCCGGGATGCGCGCTTAGCGCGGTGAAGATTGCTTGCCCGTCGAAGACGTCGCCGCCGGGCGAGTGGATGTGAAGCGAGATCCGATGACTCTTCGGAACGTTTTGTAAATCGGTGATAAACGCAGCCGCGGAAATTCCAAAAAACCCGATCTCGTTATAGATGAAAAGTTCGGTTTCATTCGCTTGCGAGGCTGAGGCTCGGAATTCATACCAGCAGGATGGGCGCACTCCCGCTCTGCCTGTGTCAAAGGCCTGTGGTAATCAGACCGCGGTTCGTTTAACGAGCGGCGAAAGGACTAGTTCCCCTTTTTCCTGAGATTCCTTCCGTCCGCCCAATACCTTCTCTCATCTTCTTCCCAAGGCGGATCAGGTAACGCGAAGTCAGACCATTCCCCTTCGAGTTTCGAAACTTGCGGACTGTGACGATACGACGGGATAGCGACCACGAGATTATCAGCTCCATACAGCGCCTCGTCCGATTCGAAAACCTCCACAGCGATAATCCCGGTATTGTCGCTGCGATACCAATACCAACCCGGCTTCGTAGGCTTCATGCTTCCGTCATTAAAGAACGAGCTCCAACCCCTTGTCGAGCGCTTCTTCGGCTTCCTCGATTGCTTCCTCTCTCAAATCATAAAAGCAGGCGTGCAAAATCTCGTGCAGAACTGCTCGGCGCTTTTGGCGCGGGGTTTTATTTTCGGTTGGGCGAATCCAAATCGTTCGGACGTTTGGATCGCAATAAGCGGCGCAGGTATTGGCCGGTGGGCGGCCATAGATCAGCTTCCAGTTCGCGCCCCTGATTTTTAAGCGGCGCACCCTGCGTCTCATGGCGCGCTACGAATTTTGTTGCGCCTGGCGCGCTTCCCAATTCAATCGCCGAATCTGATTTTCCCAAATGGAAATGCAGCGATCATGCTCGCGCTCGATCCGCTCCATTTTGTCGGCTTTCTCTTTGGCGGTCTCGAAATCATCGAGCGCGTCATCGGCCAGCGAGAGGTAGGCTTCTTCGCAGATATGAAGGGTAGCCGCGCAACTGTGCTCGATCGCGTCGAACCGTGCTTTTGCGTCCGCAATGGAAGCGAGCTGGACCGAGGCGCGTAATTCCTCGAGCTCGTGACGCTCCTGCGCGTCGCGGAGCTTCTTCATTTCATCGTCGCTCACGATGGCGATCTTCATAACTAGGCGGCTGCTTTTATCGGGTCTCCGTTCTGATCAAGCGCTGTGACCGATGTTTGATCGAGAGGTGCCTGGCCGGGGAGCGGCGCGCGCCAAAGCGGTGGCGTGGCTTTCCATTTATCCAGCATTTCGGGCGGGGCGCCTTCCTCCGCAGCAATGCGCAAAAACTCGATCGGTTCGCGCACCCACTGGCGCATCACCGCCTTGTAATTGAGCCCGCGCGCGTTGCAGTATTCCCGCATCGTGATCAGCCCGTTTGCGAGCAGATCGATTAAAATTTTGTTTTCCCGTCCGTTATCCACCGTCACCCGCGGCGGCATCTGCCAACTCATCTTTTGCGCCCAATTCGGATCTTGAAATGGCGGCAGTTTCCCGATCTGGATCCGATGGCTCAAATAACGGAAGGCGATCGGGGTGCAGAAGCGATCGATCAAACGTTCGCCGAGGATTTGGAAAAAGAGATCGGCCCGCGCCAGGATGAAACGGGTATTCCCGCCATTCATGCGCGCCATGTTCCAGAAAAATTCGGATGGAACTCCCCAGCCGGCGCAGACATCGCGCATCAGCAAATCGGTGATGAATCCTTCGACTAGGGGCGAGGGCGAATTGGCCGTGATCAGCTTGGCGTCGCCATCGGTATCATCGAGGTAAATGATGCCGCCACCGGCCGCGCCGGTGAGCCGCTCCAATTGCGCGCTGTCTGCGTCTGGCGTGCCGTCATTGTTTCCTGCGTTCCGAATGGCGCCGAGGGCGCCTTTGGCGCGTTTTTTCGTGATGCCTTTGAGCGCGAGCGCTAGGAATTGCTGCGCCTTGGCGCTGCGCGTAGCCAGCCGTTTGAGCTCGTGGATATCGACAAGCGGATTTACCCCTTGGGCTAAATCGCTGATCCCGCGCGGCTGATTGATCGAATGCGGCTTGTACCAGTGCAGCATTCCCGCCCGATCAATCCGGAAGCTGTTTGCTTTAATATAATATCCGGTGGCGCGCGCATTTTCGTTCAGCTCCACTCCATCGATGATATTCAGGTCGCCTTCCCGATCCGCCGGAGTTCCAATCTCTTCACTGTCATAAAGATGGAAGCATGGTTCGGCGAACTCCGGGTTATTGGTCAGTGCGGCAAAGAATTCACCGCGGACGAGGCGCTGTTCGATCGCGCTGGTTTGCGTTTCATAAAAATTCCGGCGCCCGGCCAGGTCGCAGCGTTCCGGCGTGAGCGCGTAGGTTTCAAAATCTTGTTCGGCCGCCTCGTTCTGTTTCGAATTATCGCTATCGAGCTGTAGGGAAATACCTTTGCCGATGGTATGCCGGGCAATGCCGGCCACGCCTTCCTTTACAATCCCGAAATTCTGATAGGCCCATTCCGCTTTCTCAACTAATAGCCTTCGGGTCCAGCGTTTGATGTAGAGCCGTGAATCCTGCGGGACGATGAAACGGACATTCGTCCGATCGATCCCCGGCTCGGTCGTTTCGCCGAAGGCCGCGCCGCTGCGCCAGGGCCAGGTAAGGAAATCGGAGAGCGCCATAGTCCTACATCCAAGAGAAATCGATGAAGGTGACGGGAGAATCCCCGGCGGCGCCGTTGAAGATTTTGACCGCATTAACGAAACACTGAAATTTTTCCTCAAGGGTGAGGGTGATTTGGTAGCCGAAATATTTGCCGTTGATCGTGGATGCGATGATCGATTTGCCATCCGCGCCACTGGTAAGCTTATCAAAGAGCGCATCGCGCTCAGTTTCCAAAGCATCGGCGTCACCGATCGCTTCGGCATAAGAGACGAGCGCCTTGGTGAAGGCGGATAAATTGCTGCGCCCGCTTTGGGTGTTTCCGAGTGCCATCTCGCCACTCGGCGGCTGTCAAAGCTGCCTTTGACTTCGCTGCGGGTCGATTATGCACCGACTCGCTTCTTTTATTCTGACGATCCTAGCGGCCAGCCATAGCCATGCCGTTGTACCTGCTGCCCCGTCGAACCTTCACACAATCGCGATTGCAGCGACGCACGTCGATTTTGCTTGGCAGGACAACTCCAACAATGAGACGCAATTTAGGCTGCAACGTTTAATTAGCGGAACATATACGACCATAGCGACCGTTGGTGCGAATGTTACGACCGCTAGCGATACGACAGTAGCTCCGAACACAAGCTACAACTACAGGATCAAAGCGTATAACCAAACTGGCCTTTCAGCACCGTCCAACGTTGTCAGTGTCACGACGCCGGGGCCGACGCCAACCCCTACGCCAACCCCTACGCCGACTCCAACGCCGCCTCCGACGACTTCTTATTATGTCGATCCGATCAACGGCAACGACGCCAATCCTGGCTCTGAATTATCGCCTTGGCGGACGATCCAGAAATCGATGAATGCTGCCACTGTGGGTTCCGCGGTGAACATTAAAGCGGGAACTTATCATGAACGCTTGGCCCTGAATGTGTCGGGAACGGCGGGAAATTACATCACCTTCCAGCCGCTCGGCTACACAGGAGCCAACTGCGGGGCTTCCATTGCCGCCAATGGCTATACCACCTGCACGGGCGACCAGGTTATTATTGATTACGCCTACCTCGGAACGGTCACGAACGACAGCACACCATTCCTGAACATCAGCAACAAGAGTTACGTTATAATCCAAGGATTAACCTTCCAGAACTACACCTGCAACGGCTCGTTCAAGCAGGGCGTTAGGATCGACGGGGGCAGCAACGATGTCCAGCTTCTCAACAATAGGTTTCTTCACAACAAAAACATCCACGGAGTTCAGGATGGCACTTCCGCCCTCTTGCATATTCGAATATGGGGCAGCAACGCTATCACAATTCGCGGCAACGAGATGGGAGATATTGAAACTTGCCAGAGTGAAGTGCTAACGATGGATTCGACCACCTGCGCCAATACCATCGTAGAAAGTAACTACTTCCACGATGCTGACGGGATCGCCATCGACCTCCACGGCGGCGCGCATGACGCTACTATTCGAGGGAATCTTCTCGAATACGTCAGCGTAAAGCGAGATGGAAGCACCTGGTATGGCAACGGCGGGTCGAACACCATATATGTCGATGGCGGGAATACCTCCACGATTGAGCGAAACTTAGTCCGCAATTCTGGCATCGGATTCGCTGTTCTGGCTGAGCCAGGGCAGCCAGCCGCCCACCACATCACAGTCCGCGATAACGTGGCCTATTCCAACGTCCATGCCGGAATCGAAGTCGGGACTTGGTATAGCGATACGGATGGCTCAAGTGTTTACAACATTAGCGTCTTAAACAACACGGCCTACGGCAACCTCTACGGGATTTACGTCCGACCATATACCAGCGCGAGCGTGGTATGGAAGAACAATATTGTTGCGAACAACGCGACCAATGAAATCAACACGCTGGGCTGGCCTGTTGGAACCATGAACTATAATCTATATTTCGGAGACGGTTCTGGGCCGGATGCAAATAAGATTATTGCCGACCCGAAGTTTACCAACGCTGCCGCAAGCCCGCCCGATTTAAGCCTTCAATCTATCTCTCCTGCCAAGAACGCGGGCGATCCCGGTTTTGTTCTTGGGATTGGCGAGACGGATTTTCTTGGCAATCCCAGAGTCGTGGGCGGTCGTGTTGATATGGGTGCCTACGAAGTCCAGCCGTAAGGCTTACCCTAAGTCGGCAATGATTTTGACGGTGTTGTAACCGTCATTGGGAAAAGTGAGGATTTTGTTCCCAGGATAGACCACTTCCCATTCCTGCCGGAATTTTCCGATCGTTTCGACATCGGAAGCGACCGGCTCATAGGAGAATGTTCCGTCCAACTCTATATCGGCGTCCTGCTTGATTGAGATAGCGGGATCATCGCTTTTCATGATGAAGCTGAGCGTGCAACTGGCTAAATCTACCGCCGGAACGACCACGCCATCAATCGTCGGCGTGTCGGTGAACTTCAGTTTCGTGTCGTGCTGCTTAATTTTGATGGTCGTGCTCATGGAATCGTTTCGGTGCTTATTGCTTCAAGCTGCGATGATGTCAGCGTGCCGCTGAATTCGTCGGTCACGCGCTCGACTACCAGGGTCGAACCCGTCCGAATGCCGTTAAATTCGCCGCTCGAGAGCAATCCGCGCAGCGCCGATCCGATTATTTGGGTCCAAAGAATGCTGACGCCTGCGACTAGCGCCTCTACCGAGGCGCCGAGGAATGAAAGCGCTCCGGCGAATGCCTTGAGGGTGCTCTTGGCCAGCACGCCCGAGAATGAAAGCGCAGCCGCGGCCCGCCAGGGATAGACGAAGTTCCCTAGGAAAGAGAGTACGCCGCTAATCGATCGCGATGTTTTCTTAGCGACACTGGCGACGAACGAGAGCAGGCCCGACAAAGCTTTCTTCGGTTGCTTGGAAATCGAACCGACGAAGGCAAGAGAAGCCGAGAGGCTTTGGCTGAATTGGTTGCTGCCGTGAATCAGGAGTTCTGCCAGAGCGCCAACGAAACTGAGAGTGGCTGCAAAAGTTCGCGAAGTTCGTTTCGCGATCGCTCCGATAAAGGAAAGCGCGCCAGCGAGGGAACGCGCCGTTGATTTCGTTAGCGATCCGGCAAAGGAAAGCGTGGCGGAAAGAGCGCGCGCGATCGATCTGACGCATGATCCGATAAAGGAAAGCGCTGCGTTGAACGCTCTCCGGGCATTTTTTGAAATTGAGCCGCTGAACGATAGCGCGGCCGTCGCCCGCCATGGATATTTGAAGTTGGCGATAAAGGAAAGCGTGGCCGCGA
>Ga0209378_1000224_pt1 | contig 41319 bp, 31 predicted proteins | sample GraSoiAngelo_156_FD_186170 | JGI IMG/M metagenome (GOLD analysis project Ga0209378, IMG submission 186170) | Grasslands soil microbial communities from the Angelo Coastal Reserve, California, USA - 14_1009_13_40cm (SPAdes) (version 2) | ecosystem: Environmental > Terrestrial > Soil > Grasslands ...
TCGGCGGGGACGGGTGAGGGTCGCGCGTTCCCGGCCTCCCATCATCGAGACGCAAGGCAGGGCAGTTGAAGCTGTGAGGGGGAACCCGACGCCTACGGTAATCCCCGAAGTCAATGCCCCGAAGCTAACTCAGCCAACGAAGAGTTAACGGAACCTGCAAGTTTCATAAAGACGTAGCACATTCATTCTTCCATGGCTGATACTGTCGAGAAGCCGCGTAAGCGGCGCTCGCTGGGAGGTTGGAAGTTCATCGTTGCCATCGTCCTGATTCTAGGATACTCTGCCGCGGCCGCGTACGGAGTGATGAGCGACACGTCCATCAGAGGACTTACGGCAAAAACGTTCAGCGTTTCAAGATACTGCACCACCCAGTCATCCTCCTTGAAGACGTTGAACTACAATGTCCGAGGCGCGATCTGGACAGCTTCGTCCATTCAGACCAGCCTTAGTCACCTCACCTTCACTCTATCCGTCGACGGTTCAGCCATCGGGACAAACTCGCAAGGCGACAGCTCCTTTGCTCCCGGTCAGAGTGTGCCCTTCAACCTCGTATTCACGCACCCGACCCTCAACCCAACCACGCTTCCCTTGTCATCGAGACTTGTTCTGACAGTCAGTGCAACCGTCGCCGCAGGCCTCTACAGCGCAAATGAGGCAGCTTCCGACAGCACCCTCCAGACATTCTCGAGTCCCGGGTGCTGAAACGCCCCTGATCTCGGCCCTGTTCTAGGAATCTACCAGTATCTTTCCCTAGCTTTATCAGAATTTGCGACGCCCGAGAACTCTAGGACCTCATCGGAACTTTCAGCTGGCTTGGCTGAAACCCCGCTTTTCGTGCGATAAACAGACGTTTCTGAACCATGCGGAATGCTTTTCTTCTCATCGAATTAGCAAATAGCCATGCCGAAAACATCAGGAATACCAAAGTCCATCCTCGCGGACATAAACAGGCTGAAGACCAGACTAGCAACGCTCGAAAAGAACCTCAGCTCGGTAATCAAGGACTCCAAAAGTACAATGAGTATGATGAAGTCGCACGCGGACATGCTCAAGAAACACCAAAGCACAATCGCCCAGCAAGAATCTACAATATCTCAACTTGGCAAGAAAGGCGCCAAAAAAGAGAAACGCAAACCCAGCGAATACAACCTCTTCCTGAAAGGGAAGATGACGCAAGGAATGAGCATGATCGACGCCGTCAAAGCCTGGAAGGAAAAAGACAGCTCGTCATCGACCGGCTCTTCAACGCGACAGACAGGCCAAGACTGGCAATCACCTACACAACAGTACTAGACGGTTCGCGCCGCTATCAGGAGGTCTGATGCGAGGATGCACCAGTTCACTCCATCGACCAACCCACTTTTTGGAATCAGCATGTATCCGAGTTATCCGCGACATCGAAGCTATGAATCCTACTTTCATTCAGAGCGTCTGAAAGCAAGAAGAAGGGGGGGATGCGTCGAAGCAATACAGGGATTCATCCCAAGAGTTTCACGACATCATCTCGCGGGAACCGCGACCAAAGTTTCAGTGCTGAGATAGTCTCCCCATCACACCAGGGCTTTCAGACCGGCTCTTTCACTGGCGCCGGCGCTTCCAGGGTGACTATTGCGTCGTATCCGCCGATCGTCCAGTAAGCGCTGATTACTTTGTCCTCTTCTTTTCCTAACTGTTCCCAGAGTTTGTCAGCTTCACGTATCGTTTCTAGAGTGGGTTTTCTGTTTTACATTTTGCTAGACTTACGAAAATCGTAACCTATCCTCCCCCCATATTGACTGAACTTGCAATCCGACCTCGTCTCATCGAAGTCCTGGATAACGGTTGACGAGGAGTGCTACGCAAGAATGTCTGAAACCTTTCCCAATGCGCGACTTGAAAGCTGGTTTCCCAGTTCATACTAAGGCAGGACTAAGCCTCTGCTGGGCGGATATGATAACTCGAATCGTTCGGCGAAATGTAAGCGTTAAGCCTTCTGACACTTCCACTCGCCATGGCACGATACTTCGCACTTATGCAGGCCAGTCGTGCTCCAAGTATCTTAGAAAGCGAAAAGAATCGGCTCAGGTCTGAGAGATGGCGCATCCTTCTAGGGTGAAGAGTAAGATCGCTGGGGGCATACCACACATGCCCTTCCAGGAGTTTACAGCCAACAGCTTGGAACAACTGCTAGCAGAACTAAAGAAAGCTAAGATTCCGAACGCACGAATTGAAGTGTCCACCTCTGAGGATGGTCGCCATTATGCCTGTTCAAAACCACTAGTGAACGTTCTAGTGTATACATCACACAGCTTGGGAGAAGAGCAAGAATACAAAGACCTCCTAGCACTATACCAGTACTGCCCAGATTGCAAGAACGCTGCTCGAGTCTTGTAGACATCGACTGGTCAGCCGTACTGACTTCTCCGATGTGCGATGAGACCGTGATTGTGCTACGAACAGTGAAGGAAGAACTCAAAGTAAAACTTTGAAAAGGGCCATGTACAGTCCCCCTCCTCTGGGTCCATAACACCACATGGAACTGGCGGAACCAGGCAAGAAAGGCGCACTGGTCCTCGAGGACGGCACCATCATTCAAGGCGTTGGGTTTGGTGCTGAGACCGAAATTTCCGGCGAAGTTGTCTTCAATACTTCCATGATGGGATACCCAGAACTGCTTACCGACCCGTCTTACCAAGAACAGATAGTGGTAATGACCTACCCGATACTCGGGTCATATGGCGTACCGCCTAGCTCTATTCAGGGCGATGGAGGAGTCCCGCTCCACTTCGAATCCGATTCTGTAAAGATCAAAGGACTTGTCGTCCACTCCCTCTCCCGACCTAGCCACTGGTCCAACCAGAAATCGCTAGACGCGTGGCTAACTGAAGACGGAGTGCCAGGGATGTTTGGTGTTGATACGCGGGTCCTGACGCAACGACTGCGAAACAAGGGAACAATGCTAGGGGTTTTGAAAGTCTCGAGTTCGCCCATCAATCCGGTGGTCGCAGCCGGCCGAATATCGGAACTTCAGGACCCAAACAAGCAAGACCTAGTTCAGAAAGTGAGCCCCAAAGAGCCCATCTACTATGATGGGAGGGAACAATCGACTATCGTAATCTTAGACTGCGGGGTCAAATACGGGATACTGCGCAGTCTCCTCGCCAAGGGAGCAAGAGTTGTCCGCGTCCCGTATCACTTTCCTGCCAGCAAGATCCTCGAACTGAATCCCCGCGGAGTCGTCGTCAGCAATGGACCTGGAGACCCCAAAATCGATCTTAAAACCATAGAGACTACCAGGCGTCTGATGGAGACCGAGATTCCAATAATGGGAATCTGCTTAGGCGCCCAGATCCTTGGGTTGGCCGCTGGAGCGGAAACCTACAAGCTGAAGTTTGGCCATAGAGCTGTTAACCACCCGTGTATGGACCTTGAAACCGGTAGGTGTTTCATAACAACTCAAAACCATGGTTACACGATCGATCGTAACTCATTAGAAGATACCGACTTCTCAGCGAACTTCATTAACATCAACGATAAGACCGTAGAAGGCATCAGACACAGGAAGAAGCCGTTCTTAGGTGTTCAGTGGCACCCAGAAAGCTCGCCCGGCCCGTATGATACTAGATTTCTCCTTGACAGATTCTTCGAGGAGGCATTGAAGGCTTGAAACTAGATGGCATCAAGTCGGTCGTTATTGTCGGAAGTGGCGCGATAAAGATTGGAGAGGCTGGCGAGTTTGACTACTCAACATCTCAGGCGATCAAAGCCCTCAGAGAAGAGGGAATAAAGACAATCGTCGTCAATCCAAATATTGCCACTATTCACACCGATGAGAAGTTCGCAGACAAAGTGTATTCTGTTCCGATAAGGACGGACTTTCTCGAGGAAGTTATCGCCAAAGAACAACCCGACGGCATCCTTCTAGGCTTCGGAGGACAGACCGCCCTCAACTGCGGCGTCGAACTTGCAGAGTGGGGTATTCTCTCGAAATACAACGTGAAGGTCCTCGGCACTGGCATCGAGAGCATCGAGATTGCCGACAACCGGGAACTGTTCAAGAAAACCATGATCGAACATGATATCCCAGTTCCAAAAAGTCGGAAAGCAGTTGACCTAGAAACGGCCCTTGAGGCGGCACGCGAAATAGGCTTCCCTGTGATGGTCAGGGTCGCCTACACGCTCGGGGGTCAGGGGTCAGGCGTAGCCTTCGATGAGCGAACACTCGGGGAGATTGCGCTCCGAGGACTTGCCTACAGTCGGATCAAACAGGTCCTGATCGAGGAATACCTCGAGAAGTGGAAGGAGGTCGAATACGAAGTAATGAGGGATCGCGATGACAATTGCATCATAATCTGCAATATGGAAAACTTGGATCCGATGGGGGTCCATACCGGCGACAGCATCGTAGTCGCTCCCTCCCAGACACTCACGAATCGCGAGTACAACCTTCTAAGAGAAACAGCCCAGAAAGTCATACGAACCCTTGGCATAGTCGGAGAATGCAACATTCAGTTTGCGCTGGACCCAAGGAGCGAGGAATTCAAGGTAATAGAAGTTAATTCGCGACTCTCTAGAAGTTCCGCGCTAGCGTCAAAGGCCACAGGCTACCCCATAGCATACATCGCTGCAAAACTGTCCCTTGGCTACATTCTCCCAGAACTGTCGAACAAGATAACTGGAGTGACTTCGGCGTGTTTCGAACCCGCGCTTGATTACATTGTAGTCAAGGCTCCTCGCTGGGATTTCCAGAAGTTCCGCAAAGTCAGCAAGGGTATCGGGACCCAGATGAAATCCGTCGGTGAAGTCATGGCGATCGGAAGATGCTTCGAAGAAGCCTTGCAAAAAGCGGTCAGGATGCTCGACATCGGGAGGGAGCTGACTGATAACGGACTTCCAGGAAGAAGTATCGAGAGGATCCGAAAAGAGCTCAGGGAGCCCACTGATAAGAGAATCTTCTACGTAACAAAAGCTCTGAAATCCGGAATGAGCATGGACGAGATTACGAAGTTGAGCGGGATCGACGGATGGTTTCTGGACAAGATCAAGAACATTGTTGAGATGGAAAAACGGATCGTAAATGAGAGAATCAATCCAGACATTGTCAGGAGGGCGAAGGAATTCGGTTTCTCCGACAGGAAGCTGGGAAAGCTTCTTGGAATGACCGAAACTCAAGTCCGAGACTACAGAAAAGGGCACCGCATAGTGCCAGTAACTAAACAGATAGACACAATGGCCGCCGAGTGGCCCGCCGCGACAAACTATCTCTATCTAACATACGGCGGTGATGTGGACGATTTCGAATACGCGCCTGGAGACAAGGTGGTTGTCTTGGGCTCTGGTTGCTACAGAATCGGATCGAGTGTAGAATTCGACTGGTGTTGTGTTAACATGGCTACAGCCCTGAGAAAGAGAGTGTCAGAGGTCATTATGGTAAACTGCAATCCCGAGACCGTATCAACTGATTTCGATATACTTGACAAGCTGTACTTCGAGGAACTGAGCCTTGAACGAGTCTTGGACATATTGGACAAGGAACGCCCACGTGGTGTAGTTGTAAGCGTCGGCGGACAGACTGCAAACAATCTCGTCAAAGGACTGTCCGAGCACGCTACGATTCTGGGCACCACTCCCGACAGCATTGACACCGCAGAGGACCGCTCAAGATTCGGCCAGCTGCTCGACCAATTGAAAATTGAACAACCGAAATGGGACAAGCTCAGATCTCTCGAGGACGCCAGACGATTTTCCAAAGAAATAGGATACCCCGTCCTCATCCGTCCGTCCTATGTTCTCTCAGGCTCGGCCATGAACGTCGCTTTCAACGAGGCGCAACTTACTGGCTACATTCGAGAAGCGGCACGTGTTTCTCGGAAGAATCCGGTTGTCATCTCGAAGTTTCTGACGGGGGCGAAAGAGGTTGAAGTTGACGGAGTTTGCGATGGCTCAAGAGTCTTCATCGGTGCAATTATCGAGCATGTGGAAAATGCCGGCGTCCACTCGGGCGACGCGACAATGACCATACCGACCCTCTCAATAACCGGAACGGTCAGAAGAAAGATGCTATCCTATTCGAGAAGGATCGCAAGAAGCCTCAAGATCCGAGGACCGTTCAACATCCAATTCCTCGTTAAGAATGGGCAGGCTCTGGTTATCGAGTGCAACCTTCGAGCCTCCCGAAGTATGCCATTCGTATCAAAGACAATTGAGACAAACCTAATGGATCTGGCCGCGGAGGCCATAACTGACGGGACCATAAAGCAGGGCGAAGGAATTCACCGAAGAATCGGAGTGAAAGCACCTCAATTCTCCTTCACACGATTGGACAAGGCGGACCCGGTGACAGGGGTCGAAATGGTCTCCACCGGAGAAGTCGCTTGTTTCGGCGAAACTTTCCAAGAGGCATTCATTAACGCCCTGATCGCGAGCAACTTCTACATTCCAAAGAGAGACGACGCCATCCTCATCTCGATGGGTGAAACGAGAAAAGGAATAATTCCATACGCTAGAATGCTCGCGCGAGCGGGCTACAGGATATTCGCAACACAACATACCGCGGAAGAGTTCTCGAAGAACGGAATCGAATGCAGGATACTATACAAGGTGAGCGAGAAGAAGAAACCGAACATTATGGATTACCTCCAAAACAGAGAGATTCGCCTAGTAATCAACATTCCCAGCCACGAAGGGGACTCCGCCTCGCATCGAATACTGAAAGACGAATATCTCATCAGAAGAAAGGCGGCCGAATATGGGATTCCGATCGTGACCAACCTCGAACTTGCCCGAGCATTGATTAAGGCGCTTGTTCGACACAATGCTCGACAACAATCCAAAGGTCCCTCTAAGGCCGCTGCCCTCGTAGTTTCTCCTTCAGCTTTGACCGCCATTCGCGTCCCCCTTAGAGATTCGGCCAATCAAACGAAGCCCGTACATGCCTCTATCCCTCAGACGTCCTAGAATTCTACGCCCTACCAGAAAGGCCTCTACCGCTGTCGAATTGAGGGGCAAATTGATAAGAGGCTGGAGGCACCAGAGGCGTCGCTAGCGGTCAAATGTTCACCTGCACTAAGTGTGACAAGCGGGAATTCCAGCTAACCCAGCTCTCGGAAATGAGGCTACTTGCAGAGTGTCCGTCATGCGGTGCCTCGTTTATCATGGACACCGTGACGGAGAAGAGGCCTAGGGTCGAAGCCTCGGACCCAAATCAGCATATCATTTGGGACTGGAAAGTCGAGAAATGGATTCCGGCGAAGAGAAACTGACCTTCTAAGACCGCTGATTCATTGGCACATACGGAACCTGAGCGGGTCCTACATATTCTGTCAGAGGTCTGATGAGCCTGTTGTCGGCATACTGTTCATAGATATGCGCGATCCAACCAGATACCCTGTTGCAGGCAAAGACGGCGGGCATCAAGTCCTTGGGCACTCCAAGCGCGTTTAGTACGACCGCCGCGTAGAATTCGATATTGGGCCATAACTTTCTTTTGTCCATGACGATCCTTTCCACTTCTTCTGCAATGTCGAGCCATTTCCTGCTTCCACCGCGTTCTTCAGCCAATTTTTCTGCGATGTTCTTGAGTATTCTAGCTCTCGGATCGTAGGTTCGGTAGATCCTGTGGCCGAACCCCATTACCCTCCTGCCCGCGGCTAGCTCACGGTCAACGTATCCCTCAACTTTTTCCATAGTGCCAATCTCTTCGAGCATCTCCATTACACGCTGGTTTGAGCCTCCGTGGAGGGGACCCGCCAGAGTAGCGATGGCGCTTGTGACCGCTCCTCCGAGGTCGGCGAGGGTGGATATTGCTACGACGGCGGCAAAGGTAGAGGCGTTCATTTCGTGGTCCGCGTAGAGTACGGAGAGGGTATCAAAGGCGCCTCTCGACACTTCATCTGGTTTCTTTCCCGATAACCCGTAGAGAAAGTTCGCAGCGTGTCCCAGCCGTGGATCGGGCCTGACGGGGGTCTTTCCCTTTCTTATTCGTTCGTAGCTGGCTACGATGGTCGGAAGAGTAGATGTGAGTTGTAGAGACTCGCGGCGGTTAAACTGGTCAAACGTCTCTCCTTTTTTCCTAGGGAACGTTGCCATGTAGGAGACAGCTGTGCGGGCAACCTCCATGGGGATCGCCCCCTTCGGGATACCCCTTAGAAGTTTCAGGACTTCCCTTGGGAGGGGACGATGAGCTGTGAGTTGTCCCTTGAATTCTGAAAACTGGGCTTTGTTTGGAAGGTTTGCGTTCCAGAGTAGGTAGGTGACCTCTTCGAAGTTCGATTTTGCTGCGAGTTCGTTAATGTCAATCCCTCTATACCGGAGGATTCCTTGCTGTCCGTCGATGAATGTGATAGAACTCTTCGCAATAACAACTCCTTCCAGACCCTTCTCGATCTCAGTTGTTATCAGTCTCACCGTTGAACCGTTGGAATGGTATTGCTGGTAGCACGGATTCTAGTCCTAGTTAAGGAATATCAATGACGCTAAGGACGCGTTGAAGCTTCAACTCGGCCACGATAGTCGAGAAAGCCTTTTTCAACGGCAATTCGATGACCCTGCCACCGAGAGAACTTTCATGACGACAACAGTGCACAAGATCGCAGTTCTACCTGGAGATGGAATTGGGCCAGAAGTTGTCGATGCCACGCTTATGGTCTTAGACGCCGTCCAGAAAACCGGACTAGTACACTTGGAATACCTGAAGGGCGATGCTGGATTCGACTCCATCAGAAAATTCGGCACAAACCTACCAGAGAAAACGGTTGAGATGATGAAACGAACCTCTGCGTGTCTCAAGGGTCCGATGACGACGCCTGAAGAACCTGGAACTCCTCGGAGCGCCGCGGTGACGATGCGTTCTCTCTTCAATCTATACGCGAATGTTCGCCCTGCGCGGACCCTTCCAAATGTTACCGCTCTAAATCCTGGAATTGACTTGATAGTGGTGAGGGAGAACACTGAAGGATTGTATTCCGGAAAGGAATTCGAAGTTACCCCTGGGGTGGGTGTGGCGATGAAGATCATCACCCGAGCCGCCTCGGAGAGAATCGCGAAATTCGCGCTCGATCTCGCGATGAAAAGAAGAAAGAAGCTTGCGTTCGTCCACAAGGCAAACATTCTGAAGATCACGGATGGCATCTTCAAACAATCAGTCCTCGAAATCGCTAAGGACTATCCGGACGTGGAGCTTGAGGACCTGCACATTGACGCTGCAGCGATGCAGCTGATCAGACGGCCGGAGAGCTTTGATGTGATGGTGACGATGAATCTCTACGGCGATATTCTTTCGGACGAGGCGGCGGCAGCGGTGGGGGGCTTGGGAGTTGCGGCTGGCGCGAACATTGGTGAGACCTACGGCATGTTCGAGCCCGTTCATGGTTCTGCGCCGAAATACACGGGCCAGAACAAGGTGAACCCCGTTGCGACCATTGAGGCAGCGCGAATGATGCTTGACTATCTAGGTGAAAGTAAGGCTGCTAATCTAGTTGAGAAGGCAACGACCTCTGTCCTCAAGGAGGGGAATGTGTTGACTTATGATCTTGGCGGAAAGGCGCGAACCAGTGACGTGGGCAAAGCGATAGCTGAGAAAGTTGTGTCCTTGAAGTAGATTCTACATTCGTTCGGCAAGTTCTAGCCCCAAGAGCCCTGCAACAGTTTTCAAGACTGTTCTGACGGCTAGGACAAGCGCGACCCTTTGCCATTTGAGTTCATCGTTGTTAACGTGGGATATATCGGATCTCTCGTAGAACTCGTGGAACCTCTGGGCAAGAAGGTTCGCGTACAGGCAAAGCAAGGTTGGGTTAAGGTCATCAGCGGCTTTCGAGAAAGTTTCTGGAAACTTGGACAGCTCAAGAACCAGGGCTTGTTCGACGGGATCCGTCAACAGGCTGAACGTCTTTGGCTGGGTTATCCTCCCGAGCTTCCGGAGAATTCCGGAACTCCTCGTGTAAGCGTAGTTGATGAAAGCAGCGCTGTTCGTCTCAAAGTTCAGGACTTTGTCCCAAACAAAGTTCGTGGACTTTATGGCCTCTACAGAGAGGATCGCATATCTAACGGCTGAAATCGCGATTCTATCTGCCACTCTTTGCCTGATCTCATCGGGAATGCTCGGCGAGCGCTTGTCGACTTCCGACTTTGCCCTAGAGATGGTCTCGTCGAGAGCTTGATCGAAGGTCACGTATCGGCCTCGTCGAGCGGACATTCGTTGTCCCTCCAGCATGAGCTGACCTATGGGGAAGTAGATGAATTTCTCAGCCTCTTTCCGATGCCCGATAATCCAGAATGCAACCTTAACCTGGAGCTGTGCAAGAGACTGTTCAGTTCCGATCACATTGATGACTCTCTCCGCTCGCCCGAACTTATACAGCGTGTAGGCTATGTCCCGTGTTGAGTAGAGGGAAGTTCCATCGGATCGGATGAGGGTGAGCGAGGGAATCTCAGAACTGGGGCTTATGCCCAGTTTCTCGCGCAATCCAAATTTTTCAACCGCCTTGGCTACGTCAAGTTCCAGTGCTCCACCTTTGTTGGAGGTGAATCCGGATTCCTTGAGCCGGTCTAGGAGTTCGGCAACACGTCCTGTCCAGATCAAGTCGCTCTCCCAGTCCCACTCGTCGAAGCGGATTCGAGCCCTCCGCAGAGTCTCCTCGAACCCGGTTAGTACGGTTCGGCTGACCCGTCTCATCAATGCCCGGGTATCAGGGTCATTTTTCTCGTACTTCCTGATGAGGTCCCCAATTGAATCCTCAGGGTCCGGATCCTGGGAGATCAGCTTCCCTAGACGATCGAATTCCTCAGGGTATTTGCTCCGGAGGTCTGCCGCTATGCCTACCCATTCGTCGAGGGATTTTGTGGCGGCGACGATGTCCGCGTCAGAAGCGTTGGTCTTCTCGAGCAGGGCAAGTCGCTTCTTCAGTTCTTCAATCTCGACAAGGGTTGCGGTTACGGAGTAGATTTTTCCGATGAAATGGTCCGGCTTTCCCTCCGGAGTCGGCTCGTTCAGTAGTTTGTAGCCGTAGGCCATGATGGCGACCTGTCTGCCTGTGTCGTCTATGTAGAAGTGGGTCCGAACGTCGTATCCTCGTGCGGAGAGCAGGCGTGCTAGTGCATCGCCGAATATTGAGTTCTTGGCGGTACCTATGTGGATGGGTCTCGCGGGGTTTGCGCTAGTATGTTCTACAATAGTTTTCTCTGGAGCACCCGTTTTGATGAGTCCATACTCTGATCCGGTCCGTTGAACCGATTTGAGAGTGAGTTCCGTGAGTCTCGCAAGGTTTGCCCGGAAATTTACGTAGCCAGGTTCGGTGGCCTCAACTGAGGCGATAAGGTCGAGTCTTGGGATCTGCCTAGTTGTCTCTGCTAGCATCTTGGCTACTTCTATTGGCTTCTTCTTCTGAATTTTCGCTAGTTCGAAGCTTAGTGAACTTGCTAGGTGCCCAAAGCTCGGGTCGGGTGGATTTTCGAGAATGGGCACGATATCGTGGTCGGGAAGATTATGTTCCCAGGTTTTCTTGAGAGCCAAGTATCCCGCTTCTAGTGCGGTTTCACATTCGCGCCTGAAAGATCCGAAAGGATTGGCCTGACCCTGCTTCTCACGTCTGAGTGTCTGTGCCAAGTCCGGAGTCACACGATTGTCGCAGGATTCCACCCAAGCTTCTTATTAGGGCATTCTCGGTTCGTCGAATTTGCGGGGGAATACTCTCTCTATGCTGGTCGTTACGCCTTTCGAGGTACTGTCGATCTTTCTAATGTCGATTCTCGCTGGGCTAGTAGGGGCGGTCTTCGGGCTTGGAGGTGGGATCCTGATAATTCCGTTCTTGACGCTTGTCGAGGGGGTTCCACTGCCCTTTGCTGTTGGCGCGAGTATAGTCTCGGTTATCGCGACCTCGAGCGCTTCCGCGGCCACTTATGTTCAGGATCGGCTTACGAATCTAAGGCTGGGAATGTTTCTTGAGGTTGGAACCGTTCTGGGCGCTATTACGGGAGCACTTGTCGCCGCCTTTCTTGCTCCAGGGGTTCTGCTGGTTTTCTTCGGGATTCTGCTGATTTACGCTTCTGCGATAATGATAGCTGGGCGGCGGATAGATTCTCCCTCAGGGGTCGTTCCCGACAGAGTTGCTCGAAATCTTAGGCTAGGGAGTGAATATTTCGATCCTGCAACAGGTGTCACGAACCGGTATGAGGTTACAAATACTCTCAAGACGCTTGGTATCAGCGGCATCTCAGGAGTAGTATCCGGGCTCCTCGGAGTTGGTGGAGGAATCATCGGGGTTCCTACGATGAACTTGTTGTCCAAAGTGCCGGTAAAGGTGGCCTCTGCAACTAGCAACTTCATGATCGGCGTGACGGCGGCGGCAAGTTCCTCTGTCTACTTTGTCCGCGGGGACGTGCAGCCGCTTCTTGTTGCTCCCTTGATGATTGGGGTTGTGATCGGTGCGGCTGTCGGCACCCGGTTGCTTCGAAGAACCCCTCCACTTAGAATCAAGCTATTGTTCGCTATTCTTTTGGTGGCAGTCTCGATTGCCATGATTCTGAAGGGATTCTTTCCGCAGATAGTGTTGTGATCGGGTTTGGATCTTAACCGGATTGTGGCCCAGTCGTTGCGGGTTGGGGTTCTTGTCAGCGCCGTCTTGAGTCTTCTCGGTCTTTCTCTGTGGGCCGTTGGCGGTTTTGGTAGCGCGAGTATTCCGGGCGTGTTGAGTGTCGGAGTCATCCTTAGACTCGCGTTTAGCGGAGACCTGACGGGAATAGTGTATCTCGGGGTGATAGTATTGATTGCAACGCCAATTTTCCGGGTCGCGATCTCGTCGATATACTTCGCCGCTGAGAGGGATCGCGCGTACGCCGGGATCACGATTCTGGTCCTCGGAATGCTCTTGTTCGCCTTGTATTCGGGAGCAGCGGGCTAAGCAAGACCGGCCCTCTTTCTAGTTGACACGCTTGGACTGAGACTCTCGACCGCTTCTGCGTCGCGAGATGTGCTGTGCAAGACCCCCCCCTCCCCTTTTTCTGGAGAAAGTTTCCTGTCTGGCATGGATAGTATGCGAGCAGTGCGATTCAGGGCACGATCCAGGCTTAGATGAAAAGGGAAGATAACGGGAAGTCATCAACGTTTGCCTAACGATTCTAGGGCGGAATTTTAGCCATGATCCAGATTTGAGATCAGGGCTGAAAATGGGCGATTCCAATTCCAGTATTCTCGGAGATGGCGGGTCTGACTATGGTCTCTCTATCTATGGTTGGAGGAGTTGCCGGTATTGGAGCCCTCGCCTTGCTCTATGACTCGTAAGACAGCAAAAGAAGGAATAAATTGGCGCGGCCGGGTCTGGCTAAGATGGGCAAACGGTTGTCGGTGGCGATTCAGGGGTTCCACCCTTCAAGCTTCTTGTCCGAAGAGACCGCAAGGCTCCGCGAACTCGCCCAAGACAAGAAAGTTATCTCAGCTGTATCCGGCGGCGTCGATAGCACCGTCGCGACTCTAGTAGCTAGAGAAGCTCTCGGCGACAAACTACTCCCAATAATGATAGATACAGGTTTTCTCCGAGCTGGCGAACCTGAACGGGTCAAAGAAAGGCTGGCTATCTCTCCAACCTCACTGAAGGTGCGTCTAGTCCATGCCAGCGGTCGGTTCCTCGCCTCGATAAAAGGAAAGGGAACAGCGGAGGAAAAACGAGAGAAGTTCAGAGAGACCTTCTACCAAGTTCTCAAAGAAGAAGCCGAGAGGGAAGGTTGCCAGTACATCCTCCAGGGAACGATTGCTCCTGACTGGATTGAAACGCAGGGCGGGATCAAGACCCAGCATAATATTCTAGAACAGGTAGGGATAGACCCCGCGTCAACCTACGGCTTCAAGATTATCGAGCCTCTGGCCGACCTCTACAAGGACCAGGTTCGGACGCTCGGACGTCATCTCAACCTTCCAAGCGAACTGTCAGAGAGACAACCCTTCCCCGGACCAGGACTCCTTGTCCGGTGCATAGGCAACGTGACCAAGGAAAAGATCCGCGTTCTCAAAGAAGCGACAAAAATAGTCGAAACAAGCCTCGCTCCTTTCAACTACGAACAGTACTTCGCGGCGGTAATTGAGAGCAAGTTCGCTAAAGATCTCTCGCTCGAGACTGTCTCAGAAACTGCGAGTGAGGCCCTTGGACTTCCAAAGTCCGAGGTCCACGCGGACGTCTTTGAAGACAGGGTGACGGGGGTGAAAGGGGACCAGAGATGCTATGGGCTGCTGGCCGGCGTCAAGCTCTCCGAAGAATCGCGCGAGACCTATGGCTGGCTCCAAGATAGGCTTCGCCACCTTCAGGCGGGAATAGTGGAAAAGTTCCCGGACATCACCAGAGTAGCAATGCTCGTAAAGGAACGAAGAGGCGGAAGACCCTTATCCATTCTCGTCAGGGCGGTTTCAACCAGAGATTTCATGACGGCCGCTGCTTCCCCCGTGCCATGGAAGATCCTCAAAGATATAGGACAACAGGTCTTGAAGGAACAAAGCGTGAGCCGTGTCTATTACGACATCACACCTAAACCACCTGGGACCATTGAGTTCGAATAAGACATGACGAAAATACCAGTCATGTATGTCAAAGGTCAGTACAATCACCTGATCGTCCGAAACCTCAAGGAACTAGGGGTAGAATCCAAACTACTGCCGCCATCTGTCCCCCTCGAACAACTCGAATCAATCAAACCGGACGCGCTGGTAATGGGGGGAGGCCCGCAGAGCGTAAGATCTCCCAACCAACTGACTGGCGAGCTGGCGGATGCAGCCCGACTGATCAGACAAGTCGATCTGCCCATGCTCTGTATCTGCGTCACTCACCAGCTACTTGCGACGGCTTTTGGTGGGGTGACCGAAGCCGCCCGGAAACCAGAGTTTGGTCCGGTAGAAATTTCCGTTATTGAGGAAGGACGAATTCTTGAGGGATTGAAGCCAAGTTTCACCGCGTGGGAGTCTCACAACGATGAGGTGGTAAAGGCACCAGAAGGTTTTCACGTGCTTGCCAAGTCAAACAACTGTGCAATTGAAGCCATGCGACACGACAGTAGACCAATATTTGGAGTCCAATTCCACCCGGAGGTATCTCATACAGTGAAAGGCGTGGACTTGTTCAAGAACTTCCTACATATCGTCGAAGAACATAAGCAAACTTAGCTCTTTGCTCGCTGACAATCATTCTAAGGGACAAGCGAGCCCACAATTTCACTGGGTTTTGAGATGAGAGTCTTCTATGGATTCTCCCGGTAAACGGCTACACAGTAGTTAGTGGCCAGGTAGGTCGTTTCTGATGGTCAGAGGTTTCCTGCGGAGAAGAGACTGTCTCAGCCCACTCTACGACAAAGTCAACCAGTTGATGGCGGAGCTCTTCGCCTTTAGACTGAGACCGTCTAAGGGTCCTGATATTATCGGCGAGTTGAATCGAACCCAACACATCCTTCGTCCATTTCTCAAAATCCCTCCGTCCAATATGGTACTCCAGAGATTCTAATGGCACGATTTTGAGCGCTTCCAGGAACTCTCCAATTGAGGAGGCGAGTATTCCCGAATATAGTCCAAGACCAGTGTCAAAGTAGAATGACTTGTCCCTTGGAACCGCCATGATCCCATCTACGGTAGCGTCCGCTTCAACCCTGGTATTAGGCCACAATCGACTCCCGGGCAGAATCTTTGCTCGGTCTCCGAGCGTGCAACCCTGCCCGATTATGGCACTATCAATGGTTACGTTGTCGCCCACGATCGCTCGCTCACCGATTATCGTTGATTTCACTGAGCAATTACTTCCGATTTCCGTATGACGAAACGTAACCGTTTGGTCCAAGAATGTCCCTGAGCGTATCTGGGAATCTTCTTCCAAGACCGTTCCAGGCTGGATCTTAACATCATCTTCAATCTTGGCATCATTGTCGAACCATGACGGACCAGAAATCTGAACACGTTGACCCATCCTGATGTTTCCCCTCACGAAAACCCGCGGTTTAGAATTGCCGAGTGCCCTTGCGTCCGTAGGAGCATCATGATCTAGCTTGCCTAGGACCCAGCCAGCTCCTCTCAAATAGCCCTTGAGTTCTCCCACGTCCACCCAAAATGACTTGGAAGCGAACCCGAAGAGATGTTCACCTACTCGCATTAGGTAGGGGAACAGGTCGCGAGCAAAGTCCCACTTTTCATCCTCTATGTAATCGACGACATCGGGTTCGAGAATGTAGAAGCCAGTGCTCGCAAGGTTACTAAGCGCTGTGCCTGGTGCCGGTTTTTCTAGAAACTTGACAATTTCCTCCCTGTTCCCCAGAACCGCGATTCCATAAAGGGACGGGTCTTCTACTTCAGTAAGAGCGATGGAGACTTCTCCTCCCCTGTCCAAATGAAAGTGAACCATTTCGGTCAGGGAGATTTCGCTGATTGTATCAGATTGGACGACCAGAAATGTTTCGTCCAGAAGATGAGCGGCCAGTTTCAGGCTTCCAGCGGTTCCGAATGCAACTCCTTCCGGTTCGACAACGTATGTGATTCTGACCCCGAACCGGGAGCCGTCTCCTAGATAGCCCATCAGTTGATCTTTAAGATAGCCAACGATGATGATAACGTCGTGAAATCCGTTCGAGGACAGATGGGAGAGTACGTAGTGGATTATTGGGTTGGGACCGAGTGGAAGCATTGGCTTAGGCCGGGTAAAGGTAAGAGGTCTTAGACGGGTTCCTTCGCCCCCGGCTAGAACAACAGCCTTCAAGGTTCATGCGAGTTCTAGGTCAATGATACCCGCATCCGGCCCCCACAAGAGACTGAAAGCCAGTAACGTATAAAGTGCCTAGAAGGTGAAAAGAGGGAAGCTCTGACCGCAAATCTCTTCCGCTCCTAGTGCCAGCCTTGATATTGCAATTCCGACAAATTGTCATCCTGGGTCATTTGGAGAGTAGCCACTATGACAACACAATCTCAACCAAAGAGAAGAGAGCGCTAAGCCTGGGAGATGAGTGAAACGCGTCCTTGGGGATCGAAATCTAGTAGCGGTGACGCCGACCAAAGACCCATCATTGTTGGTATTGCAGGAGGAGTGGTAAAGAATGCTGATTGCCGCTGTACCCTCGCTAGCAATGGTTGCGATACCTAACCCCTTTAAGTTTCGCAGACTGGACCCTCTTGAAGAAAGGCACTGCAGATGCTTTCGACAAGCCAGCAAGCCCCGATGGGCAATCGTTCTACTCTAATTACCATCGGGAAGAACGGAGAACTCAGGCACTTATTCTGGCCTACACACAACTATCCTCAGCATGTTCGGGGATCTCTACCGGGAATCATATGCGGGAAGGGTCAGAACGAATCCTTCAGCTGGTTGACAGACGACCCTTGGACGAGAAGACAGAGATATCTTCCCGATAGCACTATTCTTGAAACAACTTTCACTGATAATCGTAATGGTTTCGAAGTAAGGGCTACGGATTTCGTCTTGCCCAGCAAGGATGCCCTTGTCAGAGTTTTCGAGATAGCCAGCAAGAACTTGGCTCCCATTGACACAAGTTTCCTCTACTACAACGACTTCGACATAGCTGAAACTCCTGTCGGTGATGCCTGCTACTACGACCAGAGATCTGACACCATTGTCTCCTACAAGCGAAACTATTGGTTTGCCTTTGGAGGTCAGAGACGCTCTTCCGCCCATCAATGCGGGGTCCACGAAGAGGCATCAGATGCCTTCGTCGACGCAAGAGATGGCAAACTGTCCGGAAACTCTCTTGCCCTATATTCAGGGACGAGAGGAGTGAATTCGTGTCTCAAGTGGGACCTTGGAAGCCTGAATCCAGGTGTTAAGGAACAACTTGTTCTCTTGATGTGCTTCGCACACAACAAGCAAGACGCGTTGTCTCTAATCGATACTGCAAGGAAGAGTTCGCTTCCGGAGATGGTTAATGACGTCAACAAATACTGTCAAGACTGGCTTAGAAATGCCAAAGTTGCTAGAGTTCCAGAAGCTTGGGAGGACCTGCTCAGAAGGTCTCTTCTAACTCTGAGAACCCTTGTATCTCCAGATTTCGGAGGAATTGTCGCCGCCCCAACGCTAGAGCCAGATTACAGATACGTCTGGTCTCGAGACGGGACATATGTCGCATATGCGCTAGACCGCTGCGGCTATCACAAAGATGCAGAAGCCTTCTATCGTTGGTGCAAAGAAGCTCAGGAGCCGAACGGTGGATGGAATCAACGATACCATATTGAAAAGACTCCCGCGCCTTCCTGGGGAGAGCAGGAAGATCAGTGCGCCACCATCTTATGGGGCTTCGGACAGCACTACGAGCTCACTAAGAATCGAGATTTTCTGGAAGATGTTTGGCCCACCATAGAGAAAGGCGTTGAACATCTCTTGCTCGGAAGAGAGCCGGAAACCGGTCTTGTCGGGCCATCGCTGGACCTCTGGGAAGAGAAGAGCGCATTGCATACCTACACGAACTCGGCGGCATGCGGGGCGCTGAGAGAGAGCGCTAAGGTAGCGTCAGTCCTCGGACGTGACGCGCTAGCAGAGTCCTGGAAGAAAGAGAATGGCATTCTGCAGAGTGCCATTGTGAAGCATCTCTGGAGTGAACAGAATAATCGTTTCCTGAAATCGGTCAAGCCCCTAGACAATGACATTGACACGGCGATCATAGGGCTATCATTCCCATTTTGTGTATTACAGCCTGATGACCCTCGAATATTGAGCACGGCTCATCAGATCGAAAACGCCTTCCGCTACACCGCCGAAGGGATCGGAAGATATCCGAGCGACGTTTACCATGGAGGCAACCCTTGGTTCATTACGACACTCTGGATGGCGTTGTACCATTGCCAGGTCGGCAACTACCAGAAGGCCAAGACCCTCATCGACTGGTCAGCAGGGCACGTTGATGAGCTCCAGCTTTTCGCAGAACAGGTAAACAGAGAGAACGGAGAGCCCGTTTCAGCCTCGCCCTTGGCGTGGTCCCACGCTATGTTCATACTTAGCCTTCTAAACTTCAAGGAAGCATAGCTACATGATCTTGCTATAGCATGTGGGCCTAAGTTGTTCTCTTCTGGATCTGATTGATTCTCGTCTTAACCACGTCCACAAGACGCATGCGCAACTGTTCTCCAGAAAGCTTCTTCTCATTCAAACCGGTGATTTGTCGAGCAAGCGAATCTTCCCCTAGCATCCTGAGCCAGTTCTCGAAATCTCCTCGGCCAGTATGGAACTGGATGGAGGCAATATCAATGCTACTCAACACTCCGACAAAGTCGGGCAAGTTTCGAGCCGCCGCTCCGGTCGGGGCTCCTATCGACCTATAGAAATAGAACGCATTCTGTGGCGGAACATCTCGAAGTACACTCGTTGTTTCCTTCAAAGTCTTGGCTATGGGCATCAACTTCACTTCCGAGTTGTTCGATACAAAATGGTTTCGCTTTAGGCTTTCTCTCTTTATTATCCCTTAGAAGCGGGTATTGACCGTCTGGGATGCTGACGAGGAGAGTGACTTCTCAACAACCCTCACTGAGTCGGGGGGCACATTCAGTAAACAGAGTTTGGATGCTTAGTTATGAGTGCGCAGGACTCGCACAGGCTGGCGGTTTAGGAGAGGCTGTCGCGGGACTTGCCAGGACCCTCGCGCAGGACTCCAAGCTAGAAGTCACGGTTTTCCTCCCGAGTCATGGGAGGCACCTGGACAAGGATTTGAGAACAGCCTACAACCTGAAGGACGAAACGACTTTCATCGCGAACGGGTACAGAACGGGGACAGACCGCGTCCATTATCATTACTTAGCCGGGATTGAAAGGGGCTACAGAGATTCAGTCCACTACGCCCTCGTAAAGGGCTTGGATGGACGGACAAGCAAATGGCTCGATGACCGAACTCTCTACGATAGCAATGTCATGTTTGAAAAAATGAGCTTGTTCGCAAGAACAGTGAAGACATACTCAGACTACCTGCTCGCCACAGGGTCGCTTAGCAACCTTCCCGATTTGATTCACGCCCACGACTGGCATATGATACCAGCAGGAGTTGCCTTGAAGCAGTCTCTTGAGGAAAATCGTGTGCGAGTTCCACTTGTATTCACTATCCATCTGCTTGGGCGTGTTTCTCTGCCTTGGCATTACGCATCGGACGCATGGTGTGGAATCCAGGATCTTCAGCATGATGTAAGGATTGGAAGGAAAGGGGTCCTCACACTTGGATACCGTCAGGTCTGGGAAGGGTACTGCCACGACTCTCTAGAAAGGTTTGGATGTTACGAGGCGAATTATGTCACCTCCGTGAGCAGCTCTTACCTGACCGATGATGTTTCCGAATACGTCGGGAGCGCGATCACCGGGAAGAATGGACACGTCTACAATGGATGCGATTGGGATAACGAAGAGATCAATTCAATGGTTCGAGTCGATCAAACTAGCGAGAAACCCATCGGTCTGAATGATCGGTACCTAAATCGCTGGGACCTTAGGAGACACCTTCTCACTCAAAGCCTGGCTCAAGCAAAACCGATAGTTGAGGATGAAAACAATCTGGGTAGATCTCAAGAACAACAAGATCAGAGCAAGCGGTTGATTGAGCCCTTTGAAGAGGACGGATCTCTCGTTCTCATGACAGGGAGACTGAGCCCACAGAAAGGCGTCGATATCCTCCTTGAAGCGGTCCCACTCGTTCTCAAAGCACTCCCCGGCACCAAGTTCCTATTCTTCCTACTGCCATCAAATAATCCCGACTCAAACAAGTCAACCATCATGGTTGCTGCAGGTTACCCGAGGAATGTTAGACTCATCTTTGGCAGAGATCGTCCCCTCTATCTCCTCTCCTATGTTGCAGCGGACGTTTACGCGATGCCCTCTAGGGTGGAGCCCTTCGGGATCAGCGCCCTCGAAGCAATGATCACCGGGAACCCCGTCGTTGGGGCCGACGTTGGCGGCCTTAGAGAAACAGTTCTTGACATCCAAAAATACGGCGATAGGGGAACAGGAATCTTGACTCCCGCCGAAGACGCGAGATCTCTCTCCTCTGCCCTGATTTCTATGATAATAACGATGAAGATCGACGAGTCATCACAGCGTGGACAAGTAGATATGAACTATTCGATGGAAGAGATTCCTTCCAAGTCTTTCAGAGAATTGGTCGGCAAGAACCCGCGGTTCGGATCGATGATCAGGGAGAACGGCAGGAGCAGAGTTGAAGAGAAGTTCAGATGGAAGAACGCGGGTCTCCTCGCACTCGCCCGCTACGCAAAGGCGAAACAATTATCCACGAAGCAAATGGTCTATTCCAAAGGCGGAAAGTCAGCGAGAAACTGAATATTATCCAAACTACGCTCAAACTTCGTTCTTGAAAAACAGGGCTCCTAGAGGCGGTAGATTAATCCGAATTGAATGTTCTTTGCCGTGAAATGCGTGAGCGTCGGTATTTACTCCGCCAAGGTTACCCCGGCCGCTACCACCATATTCGACGGCATCACTGTTCAGGATTTCCTTCCAGTATTCACTTCCGCTAACCCCCAGTCGATAGTTCATTCGGGGCAGCGGGGTGAAATTCAGCACAACTAGGACTTGACTTTCCTTGGTCTTTTCTTTCCGGACGAAGCTGATGATGCTCTTTTCCCAGTCTTTGGTGTCCACCCATTCGAAGCCACTTCTCTCGAAGTCCAGTTGGTGAAGCGCCTCTTCAGTTCGGTAGATCTTGTTGAGGTCTTTCACCCATTGGTGAAGCCTCCTATGCGGTTCCTGTTCTAGTAAATGCCAGTCGAGGCTCTTCTCGAAGTTCCATTCGTTTAGCTGCCCGAAATCTCCACCCATAAAGAGGAGTTTCTTCCCAGGATGACCGTACATGTAGCCGTAGAGGAGTCTGAGGTTAGCGAACTTCTGCCAAGTATCACCTGGCATCTTGTCGAGCAGAGAACGCTTCCCGTAGACGACTTCATCATGGGATAATGGGAGGATGAAGTTTTCCGAGAACGCGTACCAGAGACTGAAGGTGAGCTGGTCATGATGGTGCTTTCTGTAAACGGGGTCCTTTGCGAAGTATTCCAGCGAGTCATGCATCCAGCCCATGCCCCACTTCATGCCGAAACCCAGCCCTCCCACGTAAGTTGGGCGTGATACCATAGGCCACGCGGTTGATTCTTCCGCGATCATTTGGACGTCAGGCTGAGCGCGGTATACTGCCTGGTTGAGCTCCTTGATGAAGGATAGTGCTTCCAGATTCTCCCTGCCCCCATACATGTTAGGCGCCCACTCACCCTTCCTCCGGGAGTAGTCCAAGTAGAGCATTGAGGCTACTCCATCGACTCTGAGTCCATCGGCGTGGTATTTGTTTAGCCAGAAGACCGCGCTGCTCGCCAGGAAAGATCGGACTTCATTCTTTCCAAAATCAAAGATGAAACTCTTCCAATCAGGATGGTGTCTCTTCTGTGGGTCAGAATACTCGAAAAGGTGAGAGCCATCATAGTAAGCAAGCCCGTAGGCGTCTGATGGAAAGTGAGAGGGGACCCAGTCCAGGATTACTCCGAATCCTTTTTTGTGAAGCCCTTCGACAAGATGCATGAAGTCTTCGGGTATGCCGAACCGGCTCGTGGGTGCGAAATAGCCCAGAGTCTGGTACCCCCAAGACCGACTGTAGGGATGCTCCATTACGGGCATAAATTCCACATGAGTGTACCGCATTTCTTCTAGGTAGCCCGGCAGGTCCCTCGCCAACTCTCTATAGGTTAGCCATCGCTCGCCGTCTTCCGGGACCCGCTTCCAGGATCCGAGATGGATCTCGTAAATGGCGAATGGCGAGTCTAGAGAATTCTTCTTCGACCGGTCTTTCATCCATTCCTTGTCATCCCAAGAATGTTTGAGCCCCCAGACGACTGATGCTGTTCGAGGTGGGATTTCCCAGAGTAGGGCGAACGGGTCCCCTTTATCCATGGAATATCCGGCATGGATTCTGGACTCGATATGGTACTTGTAAAGAGCGCCTCTAGCGAGTCCTGGTATGAACCCTTCCCAGATCCCGGAGCCGTCGCTCCTAAGTTTCAGAGGATGACTGTCGTTCCGCCATTGATTGAAATCTCCAATCACGTGGACCTGTTTGGCATTAGGAGCCCACACTGCGAAATGTGTGCCTTCTTCCCCGTTGAGCTGGACAGGATGGGAGCCTAGTTTCTCATAGAGTTGGAAGTGTCTTCCTTCTTTGAAGAGGTGGATGTCGTATGGCGTCAGTAGTTCGTGTTCGATAACCGTATCCATGGTTGGGAAAGCTCCTCGGCCCTTGGCTAGCAATGACGGCTAAGTCTTACGTTTCAGCTTGAACAGTCACCGGGGACCGCGCTGCCACGGTCACTTGGAAGTTTGTTTCCTCCCACTTGTTAGCGCTGGGCCAGAAGAAGGTAAAGAGGATGTTCGAGGCGGGCGATAGTCCGCTAGTGGGCAAATCCGCGTAATGTATCCCTATCCCCGTGTCAATGGTCTTGCAGTCGGTTGCGGTCCGCCAATTGTCATCGCTCCAGTGGACTGTGGCAGGGGCTAGAACCTCAATCCTTAGAATTTTTCCGAAAAGAATTGTCCGGCATTTCTGGTTGAACCTCCAAGCGGCGAATCTGGACATTGTCTTGCTTGTCTGGTACCGGGCTACTGGCTGAGGTGGCATGTCGAAGACCTTTCCTTCGTGAATCGACCGGACGAGTTTGATGTACTCCGCGTGGGCCCAAACTAGAGGCATAGCCGACCCTGCGGGTCGGCCGTTGCGGAGGCCTCTCTTCGGGATGTCTTCTGCGTCCCAGACTTGTTCCGGGATCAGTCCTCCGGGGCTAGCTTGGGCTTCAATGACATGCAGGAGCCGTTGGGCCTCTTCGACGTTTCCCAGAGCGAGTTCATAGTGCGCTCGTTCGCCTGCTAGCATGGGCCATCCTCTTCCAACGCCTGTGCCATCGAATGGTGATCCGTCATCATGCTCTCCGTAACCGTCGAGGTTGTATCTATGCCAGACTGGGCCGGTCTTCGTATCCTTTTTCAAAATTGCATCTATTATTTTGACCGTGTCGACTATTCTCGGGTCTTTGGGAGACCTCAATCCGAATCGGACTAGAGCAAGCGCGTCAACGCTTACCATCTGCTCTAGGGGTAGAACGTCTTGCCCTAAGCCCCGAGTCTTAGTTCCCACAAAAGCCGAAGCTTGAAGCTCTGAAGCATCGGCGTTCGTGGGTGCGATCCTAACGTAGTACCCCTTGACCCCGACTTTCTTCGCTAGCTCTGTTCCTGTAACATAGGTCCATCTTTCTATATTTTCATTCCAGGTATCAGCAGTCTCCTTGAGATATGTGGCCAAGCTATATTCGCCCTTCTCCTCGGCAAAATCGCCCGCGGCGAGTAACCCGGCTATTTCCACGGCGAGAGTGAATGGCGAATACCCACCTTCTTCTTCCCATCTGTCTTCTTGTGTTACGGGTCCGTTGCGTGCGAGGTATCCCGCAGCTCTGCGGATCGTGGGCCAGGTGTCGAGGCCGGTGAGGGCGTTGATGCGCGTGAGATGATCTGCAATGAGTATGGGAAAAGCTGTCTCATCCATTTGTATTCCTCCCCCGTAGGGAGTTCCATCTAGCCACATGTTCTGTAGCCAGTGACCGTCTTCTTCTTGGGTGGACATGAGATAGAGGAGGGTTCCTTTGGCGTGTTCGACGTCTCCGGAGGCGATTAGTCCGCCAGCTGCCTGAGATAGGTCTCGGGGCCAGATGAGATGGTAACCCCCGATATCGTCATCTCCTTTGTTGAATCCCCAAGGTATGGATAGGCTGGCGATGACTGCGCCGGGGTAGGACTTTTCCTCGTGGGTCCGCAGGACAGTGTTGCTGACATGGTAGAGGTTGAAGCCAGTCTCGTACTTTTTGCCTAGGTCCATGTTAAGGGACCGGGGTTCCGTCCAGCCCTCAACGAACGCTCGTTGCGCTTTGTCGAAGTCTCCTAGTAGTGCGCTTCGGGCTTTTTGTCCTGCCTCGTCGGGTGTTCGTCCAAAGGCGAGGGCTGCTACGCACTCGCCATCGTTGGTCGAAAGGTCGAGTTCAGCTGTCAGCGCGATGTTTCCATTCGGGGCGTTGGTGTATGACCATGTCATCTTCTTGTTCGTGTTGATATCTTGCCAACCATCGCTCACCCCTACGTACCCGCAGCTCATGCGTTTGAAGGGGTTGGAGCAAGCCAGCGCTAATGATGTGTCTTCTCTCTGGGCATAGAGCATTGGTGTTCCCTTGTAGTTCCCGACCCATCCATTGTTTCCATAGCCCCGGTTGCCAATGTGCGGAGAGAGAAGAGCATAGACTCCGTAATCCTCGAGTTTGCCCTTGAGAGGGTCGAAGCGGACCTTCTGAAGGAGCACGTCTCGTTCTGGATCCGTGATGACGATCTTAGTCATTCGAAATCGACCCCTCTTGCAAGAGTTGACGAGCTTGTAGCCGGGCACCCCCTGTTCTAACGGCGAAATTTCTCTGAGGGTGTCTCGTTTTTCTTCGGAGAAGTACCGGTCGCCGTCAGCTACGAGTAATTCCATGTCCCTGGTGTTCGCTTGGTCTATTCGGGGATAGTAGACCTCATTGATTATTCCATGTGATATTGTAAACCAGACTCTGCTCTGGTAACTTGCCGAGGTTCCTATGCCTTCTTTGGCGCTGGAGGTCCAACGGGGCGGAATACCAGGCCTACCAGGAGCAACGCCCTCGTCAGTCGGACTCATATGTTCTTCAGAGCCGGTTTCATCTCCGTCCATGTTATTGCTCGTTTATAGAAGGTTGGGCGGCGACCCGGAACGCTTCTGGGAGGTCCTCGTGGCATCGTTGGAGGAGCTCTCCGGATGTGACCCCGGTCGCGTGTGCCTCGGAGCTTGGGTTCGTTGCGGGCACTAGTGACCTGCTACTACGGAACGACTTACTCAATTCAGAACTACACCGGACATGGGTGCATCGCTAGGAGTATGGACAGCGGCAATTTTACCTAATGCCCACCCCCGACCGGGATGAACCCCCATCAGGATGGACGGGTTTCGGTAGCATCTTTCCGGACCCCGACAAAGACTACTGCAACAATCTCCCGAGCTGGGGGAGTCTCCAAAACTTGGAAGTGTCTATGAATCCGACACGAAGTTGACATACATACAGCAAGCGATCACCTAATGTCACTTGTACCTCCTACATCCGTCGAGGAATATAGGAGAACCCGATGATCGCTCTCTTAGAGTGAGAGACCGGTTCGGTTCCTGCGTGGGACCCATGAATCAATTGAAGGTTCCTAGTAACAATTTCATCACAGGTCGAAATCCGGTATCTTTCTGAGCTGCCAGCTAACTTCGCCCTTTACAGTATCGATCCAGATGAGGAACGCCTTGCTTGTTGACCCTTGCGACCGGTAAGAGTTTAGGTCCTCAATTAGCTTCCGATCGACAACGGCCTCAGCAGACGCCCCCTCACCACTGTTAGGGTCCACTAGTTCGAAGCTCAGCCTGGTCATGCTTTCCTCCGGAATGGCTGAGTATCGGAGTACATGGAATCCTCGGCCGTCCAGACTCAGAAGGATTGGCCTGTCAACAGGATCAGGGGTCAAGCGATAACGAGTCCGACTACCTTCGTAGGTGTCAAAGTCTCTTCTTGCTGACCATGGGGGTTGTGGGAACCGTTACGTCCCCGAACTTCCAACAAGTCGTGAAGAACTTGGTCCCATATCCACTACAGATTCTCTTTCGATAAGAGATTGACGAATCCTCTTCGCAAGATCCTCGGCGTTCATCGAGAAGAGTATCGGCCACCCATCAGGAGCGTTCGCGATAGGATGAACGATGATTCCCTCATCCTGAATCATCTTCATCTCGTCGGAAGCGTTCTTGAAGTTGGACTCGGGAATTAATAGGTCAGTGACCTTGATCTTCTCGGCCTTCAGAATACCGACTAGCTTTCCAGCTTCGCGCCCTCTTCCACCGAGGCCCCCAACGGGTCCGATGTCCATTTTCAGTCCTATCGTTCCGGTCATCACTCGAGATTGTGGAATCGGGATTCCTGAGAGTTCGGAGACAAGCGCGTTCAGCATCGCATAACCTGCGCTTGGACCCGATACTCCCTGACCGGGCGCTCCTTCAAGAATTGATCGGATCTGAAACGCGACATGGAACCTGGTTAGGTTCGCTCGAGCTTTCAACCACAGCCATGATCTGACTGCTTCGACAGCATTGGTAGCGCTTTGAATGACGGAATCATCCGGCACGAAGCTCTGTCCCATCATCATCGAGCTTGCTTGCCCAGTGACCGATACGTGCCTCTCTCCAGGATTGATGGGTCTCACCGTGCACTGAATGGTGAGGATACCGCCACTTCCTCTATCACTCGTGTAGAGACCATACGTTACTCCAGGTATCGCTTGCGACAGAATCAACGCCTCAGCGATTTCCCGGTGTTCCTTGTCCTCCAAGGACTCGAGGCTTGAGATGGCCCGTTGGAAGTGGAAGAGTCGTATCTTGTAGTTGTCTTGATTGACCTGGTCGGGCGTAAGTTCGCTTCCCTCATTCTTGTAAATCGCAAGCAGCTGGTCCAGCCGATCCAGATCATCTTGGTACTTGAGCGTGACGGCCTGAAGCGATGTCTCTTGGCCTTTGGCTTGAGTGACCTCGCGTGCTGCTGCGACCTCCGATGCCCACATGCGGTGGGCTTCCGATACGGTCTCCGCGGCGCCTCTTGGGCTAAGAATTCGTTGTCGCCGAAACATCTTCGTGATTTTGCCCGCATCGACTTCCGGGTGTAGGTATCTGCTGAATGTCTTTAGATGAATTCCGACGACCTCGTTCCATTCGCTATCGTTTTGTGGAGGGTGAACGTAGTAGATGTTGGGTTCGAATCTGTCCCGCGTTGCCTGGTCGATCAATTGTTCTTTGTTTGAAGTCGCGATGACAACTACCTTGTCCTCGGGCCTCAGCTCGCTTAGCTCTGCCTTTACTTGGGCAAGAATCTTATTGCTCGATGGGTCTCCTCCCCAGAAGATCGCGTCCGCCTCGTCTAGTAACAATATGCAGGGGCTTTTCTGACGCACGAGGGAAAATAGGTCCTTGACTCTTTTTTCAGGGTCACCCATGTAGTTCGCGCCGCTCATGAGTTCGCCGCCTCTGACCTTGATGAATCCCACGTTGTTCTCAGCGGCTGCCACCATGGCGAGAAGAGTTTTGCCGGTGCCTGGTGGACCCAACAGGAAGAACCTGGGGTTGGACTGATGTCCTAGCTCAGCCATTGACGGATTGAAGGCTAGTGCGATGTGGTTCAGAATCTTATTCTTAACATCGTGTAAACCTCCGACGTCTTCTCTGTTCACTTTGGGTTTACTCACGTAGACTGCGTCTGTTACTTCTTGGGATTTCTCCTGTTCGGAGTAGAGCTTGATGTTTCTCGCTGCGATTACAAAGTCGTCGATCTTGACAGATATTTTAGGTCTCTCGATGCTGGCGGAGAGGTTGCGATTGTCTCTGAATTTTTCTCTTAGTGGAGCTTCTTTGGATTTTCTGACTTCGCGGAATATTTCTTGGATGTCACTGGGCGTGAGGGAAGCTCTACGTCTCATAGTGACTTCTCGCTCCATCAAATCTAGAAGATCTTCCGCTTTCAAGCCTAGCCAGGCCTCTCGTTTTATGGAGTCTTCCACAACAGCGAGAAGCATTTCGCGTGTCACTCCATCGTTGAGGCTGACCTTTGTTAGCCGTCGTCGTATGTCCTCTCTGATCTTCTCGTAGGCATTGGTGGCGACGACTACGAGCGTTCGGGTTTTTCCGCTTACGATCTTGTCGAGCCAGCGATTTAGCTCGTCTTGGAGCCTTGTATCTTCTATCTCAGCGCCGGTTTCTCCTCTCACTTTTCTACCGAAGCTTTGGAACTCGTCAATGTACACGACTGACGGGACTGAGCTTGCGTAGTCAAGGAATCGGCCTAGTTGTCGCGTACTTTTTCCATAGAATTCTGAGTAGACATCCGATCCCTTCAGGATTACCGGTGTAACTAGTACCCCGGCGCGGTATCCTTCCAGGAGCATCTGTCTCAATGTGACCATGGTCAGAAATGTCTTCCCGGTTCCGCTGTCGCCGGCGAGACAGATGGCCTTTGGAAGCTCGTCTCGGCCGAAGTATTTTGCAAGCATCGGGTGCCGGAGTACGTGGAGTCTGAAGGAATCCATGAGAGTGTTGAACTCCTTGTCGCGACCGATCAGGTTTGCCGGCGAGAATTTGTCCGGTGGATATTCCCTGTCCAAGCGTTCCTGGATTTTCCGGAATCTTCTCGGTGAGACTCTGGCTTTGCTCCATCTAGAGTAGGATTTGTCGACCGATTTGAGGGGAATAACGAATAATCGTCTAAGCCATGGTTGCCTGTCCCACCAGGGTCTTACAGATCCGAAGAGGAATTCGGACAGTTGATCATCGTTTGATGCGACTCTTACCTTGGACGCCACGAATCAGTCCTCCATTATCGGTTTGAGATCGAAGATGCGCTCAAGGCCCTCTCTCGTAAGATAGACAAGGGTTCCAAGGGCTGCCACGAAGAATATGGAAAAGAAGTCAACGAGCGATATCAGGTTCAGGTTGACGAAGAGAAGGTACTGGGCGATTAGGAGTACTAGGACCTCGCCGATCATTACTGTTAGACTTATTGCGAAACCTGCGATAAGGGTGCGGAATACAACTTCGGTCCAGAGATAGACCTTGTTTCCTCGATCCAACGGGGGCAGGTGTCCCTCTATCCTCCTCCGCTCATCCTCGAATTTTATCCATCTGTATCCAACAAAGGCGAACTGGGCTCCTAGGACGGCGTAGAGGATCTTGATCCAGAAGGGGAATGCTCCTCCGAACTGGGACACCCATCCGTAGAAAGATGACCAACCTAGGGGCACGCTAGGCCCGGTTGAGGGAGCCGTTTGGAACGAGGCGAATATTGTGAGATTCAGGTCCCCGCCGGAGACGAAGTAGGAGGTGTATTGGGTCTTCGACCCTGAAGAGGGATCACTGATGACTATCTCTGAGGTGTAGGGGGCTTGGTATGAGAGCAAGAGGTCAACCGTGTACAGCTGGGTGGAATTGGTTGTGAGCGTGAAATTCTTCGAGGGATACGCGTTATTCGAGAGAATAGCTGCTGTCAAGTTTCCTCGAACGACCACGGACTTTATCGATGACTGGCTTGAGTCGATTACGAGCCTGTTACCGGTGTAGAGGTTCACGTTCTCTTGGGGATTCATTGTTGCAGGGTGGACTGGGGAGACTAGAAAGGCAACAGCTGTCATCATGAGGACAGCTAGCACGCCAATCCGTTTTTTCAACTAAAGCGTCGATCCCTTGAGTTTAGACTCTAACACTTAGCGCGCGACCATAGAATCGCGTTCCGGAGAGGGAAGGCTGTTCGAGGAATAGACTAAGGTCCCGTAACCCCGAGAGAAACCGTTTGGTTACAGGGTCCATTGGCTTTTTAACGAGGCCTAGAACTGCTCAAAAGGAAACGCGGAGAAAGGGAATTGTCCGAACAGTACCATAGGCTCTTCTTGCGCTGGGAGGTTCTCCGGGGCTGGATTCCCGCGATAATATTTGCCGCGACTTGTGTCGGATTGGAGCTTCTCTTCTTCTACAACGCGTTGAACACTGGCTTCGTTGACAAGACCGTGTCTATTCCTATAGGTTCTTGGACTCTGCCGATTTCTATCGCGTTATTTCTCTCGCTTGGAAACGCCTTGGTTGTGGTCACTCTTTGGATGAACGTGTTTGAAAGCACCGCTTATGTGAAGGCTGGACCGGACAAGCAGGTTCGGAGAATACTGTATCCCCTCCGGATGATTAGAACCGCCGCTCTGGTGCTGGCTCCTTTTACTATTTTCTTGTTCGCGCCGTACATAGTCGAGGCGAATTGGTTCGTGAGCGCGGTTGCATCGATCCAAGCGTTCAAGCCAACAACGGAATCGTTTTACAACTGGGCGTTCAATGTATCGCAGATTGACGGTGCAACGAGGTTCATCATATCGCAAATGACTGCGGCTCTAGGCGCGCTAATCATTGCTGGCCTGCAACTCTGGCGCGTTAAGGGTACTAAGAACCTAGTGAGAGCATTTCAACGGCGAAAATAAGACTGCTTAGAGTCGAGTTGAGCGTGATGTGGAGTTTACCCAGATCGCGATGTTAATTATGCAGACGAGCACTATGAGTCCTACTCTTGGCCTCTTCACGCGAGAAGTTCTTTTGGAGTGGTTTATGGATCTATTCCTTGGCCACCGGTCTGGCGAGCATGATCTTCATGGCCTGGGCGTTCTACGTGGAAACAACCGGGAGAGGAGCGTTATTCATAGAACCCAACAGAGTACTAGCGGCGGGGGAACTTGCTACGGTCGCCACGGGGATGCTGGCGCTTTTCATTCTCTTTCTCCGCAGCCTCGGCCGCTCTGATTGATTCCTCGGTTGTGAATCTCGATTCGAAAATGCTCTCCAGCATTGGCTTCATCTTTCGAGAATAGCCCCTTGGGAAGCTCGCCGAGAGAGATTTGTTTCTGGCTGTCAGATAAAGGCGGCTTTTGACTAGTCTAACCTCCAATATATCATCGTACTCGATCTCGATGTCGCCCTTTTCAACGGAGGTCAGCTCCATTTTACTCCCGATCTTGTTCCGCATTCTCTGCGTGAGAAACTCTTGCAGAGAGAATCCGGTAATTCCCCCCATCAAGGCTCCAACAATAAAGAGAAACGCCAACCCGACAACGGCAAGAACAAAGGCTAGAATGACAGTCACCATGACCGAACTCAGTCGTTTGAGAATAAGCTTGGAATTTAGGAAGACAAGCTGGTAAATGCTGGCCCGGACGACTCCCCTGTCAATCAATAATCTGATGTTGGCAGATTCTGGCTGTATTTCCAATCCTGGAGGCGCTCTGGTGATCAGCCCGAGGATGATGTTGAGGATCGATATGGGTATGCTGAAGAGAAGACCGGCGGGATAAGAGACTCCGAAGAGAAGGGCCGTAGCAAGTAAGGTGACTCCAGCCACGAGAATATTCTTTCGCATCCCGTACCACTAGAGAGCATCGGTCCGATAATCAGACTCGGACCGGACGGTCGGACCCACCGTAGTTGAGGGTTACCGGGACGAGGCGAGCTTGGTCATGTACTTCTTTACGAGTTCTTCGAACATTTTTTGAACGATTTCGTGGGATGGACCTGCAACTTCTACCTCATAGTTCCCCTTCTTCACCCTGATCTTCCAGGCGATCGTTTGGTCGGGCATGGCGCAGTTGCACAGCTCAATGAGCTATTAACTATTCCACCCAGGACGTCGAGCGGGACCCGTCCTTCATCCTAACTCGTTATAAGGTGATGATTCGGCTGAGGTGCGCGGGGCCGGTAGTCGAGCCAGGACCAAGACGGCGGCCTGCGGAGCCGCAAATCGTGGGTTCGAATCCCACCCGGCCCGCTGTAAAAGTTCCTCCCCGGTCCAGGTTGTAGACTAACTGAAAACTGGTTGCTGGTAGTCGAACGCTGCCATGGCCAGGTCGAAGATGTTGATAAGACCGTCCGCGTTAAGGTCGCCAGAGGCATTGTACCTACTGTCACCGTTCGCAGAACCGTATGCGAAAGCTATCTGGGCAAGGTCGAGAATGTTGATCGCTCCATCATGGTTCAGGTCGGGGTCACGGGACAAGGAGCAACTGGCACTGTTGTTGGAGATGTTGACAGTGCACGCTGCTCCCAGCCAGGAAGAGCTTGCTGGTATAGCCAGGACAAACCTCGCGGTCGAGTCGGACCCGTAGCCAACGGTTATGCTGTAGGTCTTCGAGAAGACCGTCTGACCAGTAGCACTGCTCGTCACATTAACCGACACTGTGCCAGTAACAGTTCTGCTAGTCGTGTCCGGGATGAAGGTGCCGAAGACCGACACTATCACTCCGTCGAAGGTAAACGTCTGCTGAAACTGTGGGTCGCTGGTCTGAGCCGTGAAAGGCTTCATCAACGGATAACGGTCCTGGCCTACTACTGACTGCCAAGTTGTGAATGTATAGGGTGTGTCTCCTATCCCGTCTGGGCCGGTGCAGACGTTTTGTTGCGATCCGCTACAGTTATCCACGCCTGTGTAGCTGGACCAGTAGTTGCCGCCGCTTGGATAGCCATTATCCCAGAGGTCCTGGCTTCTCAGGTTACCATCGACCCCTCCTTGGAGGAAGTTGTTATGGTAAACTAGCATGTTACTTGAGTCGACCCATAATCCTCCAGTGGAGCATTGAGCGAACGTGTTTCCCGAAACAACGACATCCATTGAGCCGCTTATTTGCACACAAGCGCTCGCTGTCACACCGGGCACCTGTTCGTTCGACAGGCCATTTCCCGTGAAGATGATATTCCCAGAGCCCCAGACAAAGATGGCTTGATTGCTGTAGGCTAGTGTTGAGCCCTCTACAACGGCGTTGGTAACGTTGATGAAATCAATGTCGATGGCAGCCGCTCCATCGCAAGTACACTCCAGACCATGAATGTAGACATTCCGGACCACGAAATGAGCGTCTGTGTCCGAAATCCCGATACCTGGGTACGGCCCATTGTAGTACTGGCCATGCCAGGGCGACTGGGAGACGTTGATGTCCCAGCCTGCGATGACGTACGGGTCCGAGGCAGTGCCAGTTCCTCCAGTCACGCCATTCGCAGCCGTGAAATCAGCATTTCCCATGATGGAAATGGGAAGGTGAGAAGTGAGAGTGGACGCTGTCCCCCGAGGGGCGAAAAACGAGAATACTGAAGCTAGGAGGAGAAGGGCGACCAGTACAGCGGAAACCCTTCTACTCATAGTGGGCCGCATAGAGACCAGCATGGTTTTGAACGTAATCTTCGCGAATAAAAACCTACCCCGAAAAACGGTATACGAATATATCGTCTGATAGCACGATATACAAGCTGCCCACTCTTTCTACACGAACTCTGACCGGGGTGGTCGTGAAACAGTCGGACGACTGGCATGAGATGCTCCCCCAGTTTCGACGGGGATCCTACCTAGGGCAAACGCCGTCGTGAGCCTTGTGAGGGGGATTCGCTGCAGATTCGCGAGGGATCCCACTCGGCCCACTTCTCGCGCTTCGGGCTTGAATCACGCTATTTCGGACTGTCCCAGGACCTTCCTCGCGCAGCGCCTGGGGGCCATTATGTTTTAGAATCAATCGGGGTCTCTCTGTCGGATTCAAAATGCGGAAGAGAAAGATTGTAATCATCGTTGTGGTCTGCATCTTGGCATTTGTTTTCGCAGTTCCGATACAAAGCGCTGAATCGCCTGGCGCCACAATTAACCCGGCAACTGGCTCAAGCTGTTGCATTCGCTATCAAAGGTCGCTAAGCTGTCTGCTTCTTGGCATAGGCGACAATTATTGGGATGGCACTCTATCTCTTGGATGCGAGCCCATCGTAGTGTAACCATTCGCCAGTCTTCGAGAAGAGACCCGTAGGTTCGCCTAAAGAACTAGCCGAATACCACCCGGCCCACCTTCGAGCTCGAACTGGACCGGGGAACCAAAGTAACAATCGGAACTTATCGACCGGCTCTAAAGCTCTACCACGATACGAAGCGAGAGAGGACACGCACCTATGACCAAGATCCAGGTGACGACGCGAATAGGAGTGAGGAGAATCGTGATCGAGGTCAATCGAGATTTAACGATCGAGCAACTTGGAATGCTGGATGACACTCTGCAGAGGCTCGGCTTGATCAAGGCGACTAGGGTTACCCTCCACGATCAACAGCTGCACAAAGCTCGCCCGCAACGAGCTCTTCAACCCAAGAGGCCGCTTGCGGAAAACATCCCACAAAACGTTCCCCCCGAGGTCAAGAGCGCTCAGAACAGTGGATCATAGGTCGGTTTTCGAATTTTCTGTGGTATTCCAGAGTAAACAGTTAAATTCGCACCGGATTCCGACCACTACTCATAGTTAATGGGTATGAATGCCGAAGCGCCGCTATCTAGTTACAACAGAACCACTCAGTTCCGACGAAGCAAGCCAGGCCAAACCGAATCCGATCTTAAACACAAATTCATGCAGACCATCGGTGATGAAGTGTTCTTAGAACTGGAAAAAATTGCCGATGAAAAAGGGATACGAGTTCAGACGTTGCTTAGAGCGATAGTAATTCCTGAGTGGGTACAAAAAGAGGGCTATCGATGAATCCGAGATTGAATCCGACCAGGGGTCAAACGTCGAACAGAGAAAGACGTGGTGAGAGGCCGCTTAAGGAATTCTAACTCTCCACCAAGGTTTCTTTGACGAGCCTTTTCTCCATGATAATTGCATCTTCTCCATCTCCATAGTATCCTTCCGCCGTCCCGGTTTTCGTGAACCCTCTTTTCGAATAGAGCTGGATAGCAGCCAAGTTGCTCTGGCGGACCTCGAGCTTCAACGGCCTTTCTTTCGAGAGCCGTCTTTCGAGCTCTATGAGCAATCTTTCTCCGAAGCCCTTCCTCCTACTGTCCGGGCGTACCGCGATCGAGATCAAGTGATCATGGTCCTCCCAGTGATCAACTACCCCATAGGCTACGATCTCGTTGTTCAAAGTGAGGACGAGAAAGGTGTCTGGATGGTCTCGGGCTAGTTCGGATAGAAAGTAAGATGGATAGGGGTCGTTGAAGCTTGTCTCTTCAAGAAGCGATATTTCTGCTACGTCGTCCTGCCTTACTGGCCTGATGTTTTGTTCCGTGATTGTTAGCAACGATTTTCTATTCCTTTGAAGATCTTGCAGCGGCGACTAGAGCGGCTGCCACGTTTTCTCTGCCCATAGCGAGGATGTAAGGTCCTAGTCTGGGACCGGAATCGGCTCCGATCAGTATCCGGTATAGGGTCTTAAAGAAACGGCCTGGTTCTAGGCCGTGTTTTTTCGCTATAGTGAATACGACGTTTTGTAGATACGCCTCATCATTGCTCGCGTTGATGACTCCGGCCAACTCAAGAACGGCGTCCCTCTCCTTACCCTCGATATGGATCTCTCGGGTCGAGATGGTGTCGATGTCACGTGCCCAGTTCAACGCTCTTTCCAGTCTCGCTATGAAGTCAGGGTCTGTAGCGCCTACCTTGTAGCCGTAGCTGGCGAGTTTTTCTCCTACAAAATCGCTCTCTTTGCCTTTAGGTGCCACTTTGACAAGGTAGACCAGTAGGTTATGTGGAATATGGACAGACGGTGCTGAGGGGGGTTTCATGTTCCAGCAGTATTCGTAGAGGCCTCTGAGCTTCGCAAGCTCCTTTGGGTCTTTGACCTGTTTGCGGCCGAAGTAGACGTCTTCCAGTTCATCCAATTCGCCAATGTACGTGGGTATGTCCTTGACCCAGACCGCTCTGGAGCCAACGCTTCTCTTGAACATCAGAAGAAGCAGGGTTTGAGGAGGACCATACTTCAGCCATAGCTGTGGCGCGATGACGTTTCCGACGGATTTGGAGATCTTCGAGCCTGTCTTATCGATGAAATGCTCGTACCGGGTATGGAAAGGAGGGGCCTCGCCTAGGACTTCTTCCATCACCCGATCGTTCGCTCTAACCGACTCTGTCAGATCTTTTCCATAGGCTTCATAGTTTATCTTGAGGGCCGACCATCTGGCCGCGAATTCTACCTTCCAGCTGAGCTTTCCATTTCCACTTCTGACATCAACTTCGCCCTTGTGACCGCAACCCTTGAGCGTCTCCACTCTAAGCTGCACATCTTCACAGACGTACGTCACAACATGTCGCTCAGGAATATACTCGAGTGATTTCGTCGTGTATATCCGGCCACAATTCTTGCAGACAGGGAAGTAGGGCAGAGTCTCGGTGTATTTTTCCTGGCCTAGGGTTTCCTTGATGATCCGACCAACTCTTGCGGCGTTGCGAAGAATCTTGTCGATTTGCTCGTTGAACAAACCCTCCTTGTAGGCACGGGTCCCCGAGACGGCGCGGTATACTATTCCCGTCTTGTCCAGAGAATCGAGAAGGAGCGAACCCATGTGTTGTCCATAGCTGTCGTGACACCCTAACGGGTCCGGAATGCTGGACACTGGGAACCCGAGATACTTTGACAACGACTTCGGGAACCCCGCGGGTACCCGTCTCAGCCCATCCATATCATCGGAGAAAGCGATGAGTTCCGTTGTGACGCCTATGTTCTCCAGAGCCATCCTGACCCCGTGAGCTCTCGCGGCATCTCCAAAGCTCCCGATGTGAGGGATACCAGATGCACCAAGCCCGCTCTCAACCCGCAAAGATTTTCCTGGTCGTCCGAGCGTTTTTTCCCGCTCGACGATATCGGCCGCGATCTTGTCGAGCCAAGTTCCTCGTCCGATGATCTGCGGAGGTTCGAGGGTCAAGGGTTGGCTAGTTACTATGTCACGAGTGGTTCATAAAGAATGACGGGGATCTTCTTGGGTCAGATGACCGTTCGACGAGTATCCGCAATCGTCTAGCGCGAACATATTAATGCCAATCGCCAATTTTGCCGATCGGTGTCAGCGCAAATGAATTATCGAAGACTTGGCTCGGCAGGACTCAAACTAAGCGAACTATCACTCGGCTCCTGGGTGACCTACGGTGGACAAGTCGGCGAAGAAGTCGCAGTAAAGTGCATGTCCATCGCATACGATATGGGCGTCAATTTCTTCGACAGCGCGGAAGCCTACGCTGACGGGAAAGCCGAAATTGTAATGGGGAACATTTTCAAGAAGCTCGGGTGGGCTCGGGAGAGCATAGTTGTCTCTAGCAAGGTTTTCTGGGGAGGCGACGGACCCAATGACAAGGGCTTGTCTCGCAAGCACATCTTCGAGGCGTGCCGTAAGTCTCTCAAACGATTGCAACTCGATTATCTAGATCTATTCTTCTGTCATCGCCCAGACCCAAATACCCCCATCGAAGAAACTGTTCGTGCTATGGATGATCTGGTTCATCAGGGAAAGATACTCTACTGGGGCACATCTGAATGGAGTGCTGCCGACATCATGCGAGCACACGCACTTGCTCGAGAATATGATCTAACTCCTCCTCAAATGGAACAACCGCAGTACAACATGCTCCACCGTGAGCGCGTAGAGAAAGACTATCTGCCCGCATATCGAGAAGTCGGACTGGGCACGACGATATGGAGCCCGCTTGCTTCCGGGCTTCTGAGCGGGAAGTATGCGAAGGGCATTCCTCCTGGTTCCCGCGCGACCTTGCCGGGTTACGAGTGGCTCCGAAAGAACGTCATCACATCAGAAAACGTCGAAAAGGCCAAACAGCTTGAGCCAGTTGCCCGAGACATGGGCTGTACATTGGCTCAGTTAGCGCTTGCTTGGTGCCTGAAGAATCCAAATGTGAGCACGGTCATTACCGGCGCGAGCCGGCCAGAGCAAGTTAGTGAAAACATGAATGCACTAGAAGTCGCACCAAAACTCGATTCGGCTATACTAGAGCAAATTGAAGGTATTCTGGGGAACAAACCACAACAAGGCCAAGAATAGAGAAGAACCCAGTCTTTGATTTGATCGGGGGATGAACACATTGTTGACGGCCTCGAATCTCGAAATGTGCAGGCGGTTAATCGTTCCTGAATCGGGGCGGGGCCTAACTTCATCTTGTCCTTCCGAAAACTAGGACTCCTACAGCCCCGCAGAAGAACAAGGTTCCAACGTACAGAAACGTAAGGAACGCGTTGCTCCTCCATTGCTCGCATCCACCCGCAACAATTAGGCTACCCTGACAATTCACTAACACTGAAGATACGAAGAACAAGGTTCCTGCAGTTATCAGGCCGATTCCGATTATCAAGCTTACCGTTTTCATCTCGCTGTGACCTCGTCGAAGGAGCCTGGCGTTATTTCTGACTCTTCCACATCTCTCTTACGATTGAATTGGCGAGATAATCGTCAATCTCCGAGTGTTCTGGACGGACCCCCCGCTTACAGTTCTCGCAGATGATATCTCTCGCATCGTTGGAGTACTCGCAATTGTCGCACTTCCAGAAGCTTGCGTTGTTGTTGGTCATTGGCCCGCATAACCTCCCTGGCAATGTTCGAGTTCCTTTCTCAATCCGATCGCCTTTCCAGATGATTGAGAAAAACAACGATAATAGCGTAGTTCAACCCAGCGGCGGGGAAGGTGGGTACACCGTTGAACCCACGTCGCGAGTCATTGACGTAACTTAGTTCTCAGGACTTCGGTTCAATTCGACTATTGTCTCGGCTCCCCCATTGCTGATAGGAAGACCCAGTGAAGCCTTCGAGCATCATCCTAGTTGTCATTGCGGTAGGAGGGGTCTTAGGAGGATTACTCATGTGGGAGACTGTTGGTCCGTCGCCCCTATGCGGGGGATGCTATCGCTACAATGCACCTGGGTGCTTTGTTACCCCTTGCCCAGGACGAGAATCATTGAACATCGAGACTTCGCAGGTCAACTCGCCGACGAATCTGACTTTGAGCGTCAGGAACGTGGGTTCGGTGGGCACAACGCTCATCTCGTACGTCGTCAAAGACTCGCTTGGCAATCAATACGCAAAGATGAACTGGACAACACCCTTCATGAGCCCCAACCAACTCGCGGCAATCAACATAATCATAGATGGAAGCGCGTTTACGTTCCAATCCAAAAACACCTACAACATAGCTCTGACAACCACCCGGAACAACATATACACATTTACAATAACCGCATGACAAGATGAGCGTTTGATCTCTTCATAGGGACCTGGCCCATTTTCACCATCCTCAGTCACCTTTCTTTGCCTTTGGCAGTTTCTACTAGTTGAATGGCATTTGCTAAGCTCGTCGAAGTTAACTGTCCCTAGATATGTTTGTAGCGGGGGACCGGTGGGATTTGAACTGGAACTGGTTCAAATCCTTTTGGAAAGCAGCCGGTGAAGCTAGGATTGTAACGCCTCTGCTGGATCGTAACCATGCACATCGGCCGTTTTGGTCGAGGAACAAAATGGCATCATACACACGAGCCTAACTTACTTTCACTCATCTATTTCCTAATCATCAGCCGAGATGCAATTCTTGACGGGGCGTGTTCTTGGAAAAACCCGATCTTACACGAATCGTGACAAAACATGCGAGTGAATTAGCTTCCAAGGACCATCGCCGACGAACCGGCATGAACTATCTGCCCCTTGAAACGCGAATACAATTGCACCGCAAAGTCGGTGAGCTTCGCGGGCTCGGCCTTAGTTATGCGCAAATACTGGAACTCGTTTTCAGAAGACAACATGTGCGATTATCAAAGAGCACCGTTAGCGTGTGGACTCGTGGAATCCACAGTCCAAACGGAAGACTCAACTCCTTTCTAGCCAATCCAACTCCCGAACTTGCCTATGTTATTGGTGTAATACTTAGTGATGGGAATCTCAACATTCACGGATACAGCGCCGAACTGATCCTGGCAGTAACCGACTATGAATTCGCAGAGGAATTCAGCAGATGTCTTGGAATAGTTCTGCAGAGAAAGCATCCATACACGGTCCGCTGGCACGCGAGAAAGAACAGATGGGTTGTTCAAGGGTCGAGTGTCCTCCTCTACAATTTTCTCCACCGTGACTGGAGGAATTTCAGAAAATGGATTGAACATTGTGATAAATGCACAGCATCATTCCTCAAAGCGTTCTACGATGGAGAAGGATGTATCAGTGGTCGGCACCTTATGGTATTCAATACAGATATGGGCCTCTTGTTATACGCAAAGCATCTGCTAAATTCACTTGGAGTAGGCACACTGGAACCGCGTCTAGTCAGCCTAGCCGGTACGAGCCTTAAAGATCCTCGCACAGGGAAGCTATACAAGAGACGCAAAGATTGTTACCGAATAGATGTTCAGGGTAGCTACCTTGCGCGGTTCAAGACGCAAGTTGGATTTACCATAAATAGAAAGGCTGGAATATTACGCAAGAAATTCGCGCGTACCGATTTGCTGAATGTTTCAGAGCAGTGTTGGATTCGCGCCTACATAGGAGAGCATGTGCCGGGGGGTCCCTTCCCCCCCCGCGGGACCGGTGGGATTTGAACCCACGACCTTCGGGTTTCTCCACTTGATAGGTGCCGGAGCCCGATGTCCTATCCTGGTTGTCCTCGCGAATGACCGTTCCGGTCACCCGTAATCTAGACTACGGTCCCGTATGGTCGCTTCATAGGCGGGAGCGATAAAAAACTAGCAATTGAACCTTAGAATGTCAGCTCTTGTGAGAGTGTAGTATGATGTTGCTTGGCGGAGATCTAGGCTTTCGAGATCAGAATTTCGGCAATCTTGCTGAAAGCGCTGAGCGAGTCTGTTTCTACAGTTGTGAATTTCTGTCCTGAGAGGCTTTGCGCGCCTCTTCCGTAGGCGATGATTGTTATTTTGCCGCCGGTGTCTTCGATGAGAGTGTTCGCGTTTACTAGTCT
>Ga0209378_1000226_pt1 | contig 41092 bp, 35 predicted proteins | sample GraSoiAngelo_156_FD_186170 | JGI IMG/M metagenome (GOLD analysis project Ga0209378, IMG submission 186170) | Grasslands soil microbial communities from the Angelo Coastal Reserve, California, USA - 14_1009_13_40cm (SPAdes) (version 2) | ecosystem: Environmental > Terrestrial > Soil > Grasslands ...
GGCTTAGCCGCAAGACGGTCAGCACGTACCGCAGTCGCATCCTGTACAAGCTCCGGCTCACCACCAACGCAGACATCATCCGCTACGCAGTGGAACACCGCCTGAGGCCCTAGTCGTCGGACAAGTCTGACAGGCAGATGCGCCAAGTGGGTGCGACGCCGTCGAGCGTCGTGTCCAAGCTTGGGGCGCGCCCAGCATGCGTGGGGGTGGAGTGCCGCACGACTCGTGGCTGTTGCAGTAGCGCGACAGCGTGGCCCGATCCCTGCCCGGCCTGACCGTCGAGGAATCGGGGGACGAGATTGCGCCAGCCCTCCGGTGACTCACTCTCACAAGGAGGGCACCATGAAACGCATCACGTTCCTGGCGTTCACAGCGGCCTTGCTGGTCAGCTGCGAGAGGCCGACGGGCCCCGCCACGCACGGCCCGCCTGCTTTCGACTTGTCCGCGACCCGCACGACGTTCAGCGGGGACGCGACCGTGCTCCGAGCAACCGTGCTCGGCGCGACAGTCGTCGCGGGCGAGGCTGGCCCGCTCCCCGCATCGGGAGGGGCCGAGCGATTCTCACTCCTCACGATCACCCCGGATCAGACCGGGAACCTCCTCAGCGCAAACGTGGTCCACGCTGCCACCGTGGCCCAGGGCAACCACAGTCGTGCGGAGGCCTCGGTAGCAGACGCGACCCTGGGCGCGGCGGGCCACACGGTCCAGGCTGACGTGCTGTCCTCCCGAGCCGAAGCGACATGCGACGGGGCGGGTAGAGCGAGTGCGAGCGGCAGCTCGGAAGTCGCGGGACTGATCGTCGACGGCAAGGCGATCACCGTCAGCGGCGACCCGAACCAGAGGGAGACTGTGGGCCCGGTCACGGTGATAATCAACGAGCAGTCGGCGTCCGCGAGCGGCAATCGGGCGGACATCACGGTGAACGCACTGCACGTGACGGTCGCCAACCCAGTACTGGGCGGCCCACCGCTCGCCGACGTGGTGATCTCGTCCTCACACGCCGACATCACATGCGCGGGGTGCTCTGGCCCGCTCGGGGATTTCGTGACCGGGGGCGGCTGGATCACAGGCCCGTCCGGGGCGCGGGCGAACTTCGGCGTGGCTGGCGGCGTCAAGAACGGCGCGTTCTGGGGCCACCTCAGCTACATCGACCATGCCTCCGGTGGCCCGAAGGTCAAGGGAACGGGCGTGACCGCCTACACGGCCCCGGACCCGGTCAACAAGCCGACCTTACGCCACATCGAGGGCACGGCGGACATCGACGGTGCGAGTGGCACGTACATGGTGGACGTCGCGGACAACGGCGAACCTGGCCGTGATGACACCTTCTCTCTCAAGCTGTCGAACGGCTACACGGCTTCAGGCAAGCTCGCCGGCGGCAATATCCAGCTGCACGGCGAGTCGCCCTGCCCGTAAGCCGAATCGAGGGCACCGGACGCCCCTGCGCCTCCGGTGCCCTCACCCCCTCCCGCCGAAGCCATCGCGCGCTCAGCGCGCCGTCGGCCGGATCAGCAGGCCCGTCGTGGAGACCCGCACCTCGAACTGCGCCGGCCGCCCCGCCGCGACGAACGTCGCCGAGCCGTACTGCGCGTCCACCAGCGGAGCGAGCAGCGAAAACCGCCGCGCGACGTCGAACATGTCGATCGGCTTGGGGCGCGCGAGCGAGTACACGGTGCGCGGCCGGGAGCGCTCCTGCGCCACGTCGTTGTATCGGCCGGCGACGCGATCGAGCTCGTAGGCCGTGGGCACGCCGAGCAGGTTCGCCAGGGAGTGCCACTTCAGGATGTGCGCGTCGATGTAGAACGCATCGCCGGCGAGCTCATACATTGCGAGCCGCTGGTCGGGCAGACGGATCGTGGCCCGGAACCGCTGCACGGCGACGGGCTCCGTGGATACCGTCGCCGCGACGGTCTCCAGCGTCAGCGCGCGGTAGCCCTGGACGCCGATGGTCACCATGGCGGCGAGCGCGCCGGCAGCGAGGAACAGGGAGCCGAGGAGGCCCGTGGTCGCGCCGGAGAGCCAGCGGCCCCGCCGCAGGATGGCGAGGCCCGTGGCGAGGAAGACTGCGCTCGCGACGAAGCAGACGAGCGCGATGACGAGGAGCAGACTGGGCACGGTCGGGCTCGGAGCGAGGTCGGTCTAAGCTAGCGCAAACCGAAGGAGCGGGGTATCACTAACCATGCCCCGTACAGCGACTCCCGCCATCCCTGGGGTGGAGGTCACGACCCCCGCGCCCGCGGGCTGCGAACCCATCCTCAGCGGCGACGCACTGCGCTTCGTCGCCTCGCTCGCGCGCCGCTTCGAACCCACCCGCCGCGACCTGCTCGCGCGCCGGGCCGCGCGCCTCCAGGAGCTCGAGGCCGGCCGGCTGCCCGACTTCCTCCCGGAGACGCGCGCGCTGCGCGAGCGGGACTGGACCGTCGCGCCGATCCCCCCCGACCTGCAGGAGCGCAAGGTCGAGATCACCGGCCCAGTCGACCGCAAGATGGTCATCAACGCCCTCAACTCGGGGGCGAGCGTGTTCATGGCCGACTTCGAGGACTCGCACTCCCCTACCTGGGAGAACACCATCCGCGGCCAGCAGAACCTGGTGGACACGGTGAACGGCACGATTTCGTTCACGGGCCCGGAAGGCAAGCGCTACGCCCTGAACGAGCGGACGGCGACCCTGATGGTCCGGCCGCGCGGCTGGCACCTCGTCGAGAAGCACGTCCTGGTGGACGGGCAGCCCGTGTCGGCGTCGCTGTGCGACTTCGGCCTGTGCTTCTTCCACACCGCCCCGGCGCTCGGCGAGCGCGGCAGGGGCTCCTACTGGTACCTCCCCAAGCTCGAGAGCCACCTCGAGGCGCGGCTCTGGAACGAGGTGTTCAACTTCGCCCAGGACGCCCTGGGGCTGCCCCGCGGCACCATTCGGGCGACGGTGCTGATCGAGACGATCCTCGCCGCGTTCGAGACCGACGAGATCCTCCACGAGCTGCGCGACCACTCGGCCGGGCTCAACTGCGGCCGCTGGGATTACATTTTCAGCTTCATCAAGAAGTTCAGGAGCCGCCCCGAGTGCGTGCTCCCCGATCGCGGCCGCGTCACCATGGACCAGCCGTTCCTGCGCGCCTACGCCGAGCTCGTCATCAAGACGTGCCACCGCCGGGGCATTCACGCGCTGGGCGGGATGGCCGCGCAGATCCCCATCAAGGGCGACCCCGCCGCGAACGCCGCCGCGCTGGAGAAGGTCCGCCAGGACAAGCTGCGCGAGGTACGGCAGGGTCATGACGGGACGTGGGTCGCCCATCCGGCGCTCGTGCCCGTGGCCCGCGAGGTCTTCGATGGCCATGTGGCGGGCGCGCATCAGATTGCCGTGCGGCGCGAGGATGTCCGGGCCTCGGCCGGCGATCTGCTCGCGGTGCCGCACGGCGAGATCACCGAGGCCGGGCTCGTCGCCAATATCGACATCGGCATCCGCTACCTCGCTGCTTGGCTGGGCGGCCAGGGTTGCGTGCCGATTCACAACCTGATGGAGGACGCCGCCACGGCGGAGATCTCCAGGGCACAGATCTGGCAATGGCTGCGCCACGGGGCGCGCCTCTCGGACGGCCGCGCCGTGAGCGAGCGGCTCGTCCGGGAAACGCTCGCGCGCGTGACGCAGACCCTACCCGAACGGGTAGGTGTCGATCCCGGCGGGGCGGGTAGATTCGAACTGGCGGCAAGAATCTTCGAGCAAATGGCGACGGCGGCGGAGTTTCCGGAGTTCCTCACGCTCGTCGCCTACGATTACCTGGACTGATCGAGCGACGGAGTTCGGCTATGGAACGGCAGGAGTTCATCACCACGGTCCAGCGCGAGTGGGCGACCGACAGTCGCTGGGAGGGAATCACGCGCCCTTACAGCGCCGGCGACGTCTACCGGCTGCGCGGCTCGATCGACATCGAGTACACGCTCGCGCGGCTCGGCGCCGCGCGCCTGTGGGAGCTGCTGCAGGAGGAAGCGTTCGTACCGGCGCTGTCGGCGGTGACCGGGAACCAGGCCCTCCAGCTCGTGCAGGCCGGCCTCCGGGCGATCTACGTGAGCGGCTGGCAGGTGGCGGCCGACGCGAATAACGCGCTGCAGATGTACCCGGACCAGAGTCTGTATCCGTCCGATAGCGTCCCCACCCTGCTCCGCCGCATCAACAATGCCCTGAAGCGCGCCGACGAGATCCACCACCTGAAAGGGGACCACGCGATCTACTGGTTCGCCCCGCTCGTGGCGGACGCCGAGGCGGGGTTCGGCGGCCCGCTGCACGCCTTCGAGGTCATGAAGAACATGATCGCCGAGGGGGCGGCGGGGGTGCACTTCGAGGACCAGCTCGCGTCGGTGAAGAAGTGCGGGCATCTCGGCGGCAAGGTGCTGGTGCCGACGAGCGAGTTCATCACGAAGCTCGTCGCCGCGCGCCTGGCGGCGGACGTGTGCGGGGTGGATACGATTCTCGTGGCGCGCACCGACGCCAACAGCGCCACGCTGCTCACGAGCGACTGCGACGAGTACGACCGCCGCTTCCTCGCGGGCGAGCGCACGACCGAGGGGTTCTTCCAGGTCAGGAACGGCGTCGAGGCCGCGATCGCGCGCGCGCTCGCCTACGCGCCGTACGCGGACCTCCTGTGGTTCGAGACCTCGAAGCCCGACATCGAGGAAGCCCGCCGCTTCGCCGAGGCGGTACACGCCAAGTTCCCGCGCAAGCTGCTCGCGTACAACTGTTCGCCGTCCTTCAACTGGAAGAAGCACCTCACCAAGGCGCAGATCGCCTCGTTCCAGAAGGACCTCGGCGCGATGGGCTACAAGTTCCAGTTCGTCACGCTCTCGGCCTTCCATGCGCTGAACCACAGCCTGTGGCTGCTCGCGAAAGAGTACAGGGAAAGGGGCATGGCGGCCTACGCCGACCTGCAGGAGCGCGAGTTCACCTCCGAGCGGGACGGATACGAGGCGATTCGCCACCAGGAGTTCGTGGGTGTGGGCTACTTCGATGAGGTCACCCAGGTGGCGACGAACGGCAAGTCGGCGACCCTCGCGATGGAGGGCAGCACGGAGCAGGAGCAGTTCCGGGGCGCGTGAAGCGCTCCACGCTGTACGCCGTCGCGCTCGTCGCCGCCGTCGCAGCGCTCTTCTTCTACCTGACCACGGCACGGGCCACACAGACCTGTCGCGTGTGCGTGGAGTTCCACGGTCGCAGCAACTGCGCCACGGCCCGGGCGGGCAGCGTGAAGGACGCCGTCTCCGGCGCGCAGCAGACCGCCTGCGGCCCCCTCACCGCCGGCATGGACGACCGGATCGCCTGCGACAACACGGCCCCCCTCTCTTCCGAATGTCAGACCCGCTAGGCGATTAGGAAAGGGGTCAAGGAGAGGCGTCACGCTTTTCCTCGACGGTTTTCCTGGACGGTTTTTGGTTTCGTTTGTAAGTTGTTTCCCCCATGTCGCAATTCTCCCTCCCCCGGTCCCCCGTGCCGGCCCGCGTGCTGCTCGACCAGGGCGTGTCCCGGCCGGGAGACGTGTTCGTGATGGAGCGGGTGCCGCACCACGACGGCGCCGAGACGGTGCTCGAGATGCTGAACCGGCGGGAAGGGTTCTTCGCCTTCCGTCCCGCCGATGAGGAGGGAGTGCTGCTCATGTCGAAGGTCCATACGGTCTCGGTGTCGGTGGACCGCCAGGCGCCGATCGCCGATCCGGCGCGGCTCTCGGCGGCCCGCATGCTGGGGATCGAGCTGGTACTGGTGGGCGGCTCCACGCTGGGCGGCTGGGCGAGCGTGGAGCTCCCCGAGCATCACGCCCGGCTGCTGGACTACCTGAACGCGTCCGACGAGCCGTTCTTCGCGATGTGGACGCATGCGACGACCCACTACGTCAACCGGGCGCACGTGCTGTACGCGCGCCCATTGGACTGAGCCCGATGCCCGCCCGCCTCGATCCGTTCGTCGACGTGCTGCTCCGGGAGCGGGGAGATCAGCTCTATCTCCTCCCCGACGAGCCGGTCACGATGGTCAAGGACGGCAAAACGCGGAAGGTGAGCCGCCAGCCGCTCACGGATCAGCACATCTACGCCCTGCTCGTCGAAGTGGCCCCGTCGGAATCGGCGGACCGCATCGACCAGATGGCCGAGACGGAGTTCGAGTACGTGGCGGACCGCGGGCTGGTCCGGGTGCGCATCGTACCCGAGGCCGGGCGGCTCACGGCGATGGTCGCGCCGCTCGATCAGGCGACGCCGGCGGAGCCGGTGGCCCCGGCCGCGGCCGCGCGGGAAGCGCCCGCACGCGGCGCGCCGCGCGCCGCGGCCTCGCCCGCCGCCGTTCCCGCGGCTTCACCCGCGCCGGCGCCTGCTCGCCCGGCCCCGCCGGCCTCCGCCGCCCCGCCGGTCCTGGCGGCCGAGTCCTCGGCCCCGCAATACCAGGCGGCCGAGCAGGCGTTGGGCGGGCTGCTGCGCCAGCTGGTCCACACCAAGTCGTCCGACCTCCACCTCCGCGTGGGCGAGCCGCCGATCTTTCGCACTCACGGCGAAATGAAGCGGCAGGCGGGCGAACGCGTGCCGGCGGAGCAACTCGAATTGATGCTCGTCGCCGTGATGCCCGAGCGGAACCGCGCCGACTGGAGGGAAACCGGCGACGCCGACTTCGCCTACGAGATCGCCGGTCTGGCGCGCTTCCGGGTCAACGCCGGGCTCGACCGCAAGGGACCGGTGGCGGTGTTCCGCGTCATCCCCGCCCAGGTGCTCACGGTCGAGGAGCTCGGCATCGCCAAGGAGGTGCAGCAGCTTTGCTATCTCACGAAAGGGCTGGTGCTCGTCACGGGGCCCACCGGCTCGGGCAAGTCCACCACGCTGTGCGCGCTCGTCGACCTCGTGAACCGCATGCGGTCGGACCACATCATCACGATCGAGGACCCGATCGAGTTCGTGCACGAAAACAAGAAGTGTCTCATCACGCAGCGGCAGGTCGGCGTCCACACGGAGAGCTTCAAGTCCGCGCTGCGCGCGGCGCTGCGCGAGGATCCGGACATCATTCTCGTCGGGGAGATGCGCGATCTCGAGACCGTCGCGATCGCGATCGAGACGGCGGAAACCGGACACCTGGTGTTCGGGACGCTGCACACGACGACGGCGGCCTCGACCGTGGACCGCATCATCGACCAATTTCCCGCCGACCGGCAGGCGCAGATTCGGGTGATGCTCTCCGAATCGCTGAAGGGCGTGATCTCGCAGACGCTGTGCAAGCGACTGGGGGGCGGCCGGGTGGCCGCCCGCGAGGTGCTGCTCACGACGCCCGCGATCGCGAACCTCATCCGCGAGGGCAAGACGTTCCAGATCCCCTCGATCATGCAGACCTCGAAGCAGCTGGGCATGGTGACCCTGAACGACGCGCTGCTCGAGCTCGTCGAGAAGAAGGAGACGAGCCCCGACGAGGCCTACACGAGGTCGGTCGAGAAGGCGGGGATGCTCGCGGCCCTGAAGCAGCGCGGGCACAAGCTCACGATCGCGGGATAGGCCCCCGCCGTATCAACAGTACGCCGCGGGCATGGCCTCGCGCATCAGCGCGAGGCTGCGGCAGGCGGCCTCCTGCACGGCCGTCGGGGACTCGCCGCGCCGCACGCATCGCTTGACGATCTCCAGTGCCTGAATGGGATGTTCGTCATCGTACTTGGCGTGCTCTTCGAGCCACCATCGTCCCTTGCGTCCGATTTTTTCGTTCCTGCCGAGCCCGCGGAGCGCCTTCTCGGAGATCTTCTGCGCGATTCCCTCGACGGCGTAGTTCGTCGCCGACACCGCCGCTCCGAACGGAGCCGCGAGGCACATGTTGGTGAGGTAGTCGTGGAAGGCGCACACCTGGGGAACCGCTGGCTCCGCGCGCTCGAAGCGCTCCCGCGGCACCGCGAACCCGTCGCCCATGGCGCGCCACATCGACCCGTGGCGTCGCTCGACCCTGATGTTGCCTTCGAAGAACTCACGGCCGTCTTCGGGAGAGCGGTCGAGCAGCAACTGCAGCCACTGCGGGAAGTCACGGATGACGGGATAGAAGGCGACGAGGAAGTTCTGAATCTTCGCGGGCACCAAGCGGTTTTCTGCGGCGTCTTCGATCACGGGCGTGTTGAGGATCGCTTCTTGGGTCGGCTCCAGAGCCGCATTCAGATCGGCGACCCAGGCGGGGTGGGGGGTGACGTTCACGAGTCGTGCCCTCCTTTCACCGCTAGAGCGATGCCTAACCCGTGCCATCGTCGTCGCGGACGGTCTGTAATCTTGGGTCGCGCCCGCCGGCGTACCGGGTGTTGCGCGCGCGCAACGGTGGCTCGGCAAGGACTACGCGCAGCGAAGGGTCGGGCGTGCGGGGAGGGAGCAGGAGCCACCGGGCGGATTTGAACCGCCGACCCCTCGATTACGAATCGAGAGCTCTACCACTGAGCTACGGTGGCGCGGTCCTAACTTAGCCACGTGCTGCGCGACGCGGTACTGCACCAGTGCGCTCCGCCCTCCAAGCCTCGATCCCTTCGCGCACGATCAGGGGAAGCATCGCAAGAGCAGCTACCGGATCGGCCCACCACCAGCCGAGCACCGCGTTCAGACCCAGACCGAGAAGAGTCGTCGCCGAGAGCCACGCACCGCCCGCGCTTCGACCGCGGGCCCAACGCGCGCCGCGCCCAGCTCCGCCCTGAGCCGCCACCAAAGAACGACGCCGCTTGTCACCTCGATGACCGAGTCGATTCCAAATCCAGTCAGGGCTACCGAGCCGGCAACGAGACCGGCGGCGATCGCGACAATCCCCTCCAGGGCGTTGTAGCCAACCGTCACGCCCTCGAGCGCCAGCCCCCGACGCAACAAAGCCACGCATTCCATGCTACGGTCCTGCCGTCTGCGTATGCTCCGGGGGTCGAAGCAACAGGGCATTCACCGTCACCGTCACCGTGCTCGCACTCATCGCGAGGGCGGCCCACGCCGGTTTGAGCAGGATCCCCAATGATGGATACAACACGCCGGCAGCGAGCGGGATAGCGATCAGGTTGTAGATCGCGGCCCAAAAGAGATTCTGCTTGATCTTGCGGTGCACTCGGCGAGCAAGAACGAGCGCGACGGGAACGTCGGCCGGGTCGTCCTTCATCAGAATGGTTCCAGCTGTCTCGATCGCAACGTCCGTTCCCGCGCCGATCGCTATGCCGACCGTCGCCGCCGCAAGCGCTGGCGCATCATTGACGCCGTCCCCCACCATGGCGACCCGACGGCCCCGCTCCTCGAGGCTCCTGACCTCTGCAGCCTTGTCACCTGGCAACACCTCGGCCCGCACATCATCGATGGCGAGCGTGCGGGCCACTGCCTCGGCGGTGGCCCGGCTGTCCCCCGTGAGGAGCAGAACGCGGATGCCCAGGTCGTGGAGCGCCGCAACGGCACCTTTCGCGTTCGGACGAATCCGATCGGCGATAGCGATGAGACCGAGCACCCGGCCATCCGCCGCAACGTAGAGCGCGGTCTTGGCTTCTGCTCGCAGCCTCTCGGCTTCGCGCTCGAGCCCCGGCACGACGCCGTTTCGCTCCAGCAGCTTGCCATTACCCACCAGCACGGGGCGACCGCCCACGGTCGCCTGTACGCCGTGGCCAGGGACGGCCTCGAAATGGGAGGGCGGATCGACGACAAGCGCACGCTTCCTGGCAGCTTCGACAACGGCGGTAGCGAGTGGGTGCTCCGACTGCGCATCCGCTGCAGCGGCGAGCCGCAGAATCTCTGCCTCTTCCACGCCGGCCGCAGGAATGACATCCGTCACTGACGGCCGGCCTTCGGTGAGCGTGCCGGTCTTGTCAAAGACGACCGTGTCCACCTGGGCAGCCGCCTCGAGAACCGAGGCGTTCCGGAAGAGCACGCCGGCACGCGCTGCCCGCCCCACACCGACCGTGATCGCCGTCGGAGTCGCGAGCGCGAGCGCGTCTGGACAGGCGATCACGATCGCTGCCACCGCAGCCGACAGCGCGAAGGAGACGCCTTGGTGTCCAAATAGCAGCCACGCAGCGAACGTGACGGCTCCGGCCGCGAGCGCCACAATCACCAGGTACTTGCCAGCGAGATCGGCTAGACGCTGCGCCGGCGCCTTTGAGGACTGTGCTGCCCGGACCATGGCGACGATGCGAGCCAACGCCGTATCAGCGCCGACCTTGGTTGCGCGGAATCGGAACGCTCCCTGCTGGTTTCGCGTCCCGCCCACGACCTCGTCGCCGGGCCCCTTCGCGACCGGCACCGGCTCTCCGGTGAGCATCGATTCATCTACGTAGCTCGAGCCCTCGATGACGACACCGTCCACGGGGATGGTATCGCCCGGCCGAACCGCAAGGACGTCACCCACCGCGATGGCTGCGAGTGACACTTCCTCCTCTTGCCCATCCCGCACGCGCCGCGCGGTGGGCGGCGCGAGCTTGAGCAGCGCCTCGACCGCCCGCCCGGTGGCGAAGCGGCTCCGCATCTCCATCCAGTGGCCGAGGAGGCTGAAGGCGGTCAACATCGCTGCGGCATCGTAGAACGGCTCGCCCGGCAAGCCGAACGTGACTGCGGCCGAGTACACGTAGCTCACGAGGATGCCGGTCGCGATCAGAGTCATCATCGTGAGCTCGCCCTGTCGCAACGAGCGCGCCGCGGACGACACGAATGGCCACCCGCCCCACCAGACGACGATCGAGGTCAGGATGAAACTCAGGAGCCCGGGCGACAGCCCAAATGGCGGCGCGAGCTCGCGGCCGAAGAGCGAGGTGCCAAGCGGCGAGTAGAGGACGATCGGGACGGTGAGGATCGCCGACCCGATGAAGCGGCGAAGCATGTCCCGCACCATGTGCGCCCCGTGCCCGGCGTGCGCTTCCGGGGAGTGCCAGCGCTCTGTCGGACCTTCGCGACGCGCAGCCCCTTCCACTTTGTGAACGTGTTCCGCCACAGGATTCTCCCGAGTCATTGAGTCCGGCGCAGCTCCCAGCTCCGCCACAGGTAGTAGATGACTGGGATTACGATCAACGTCAGGATTGTGGACGTCACCATCCCACCGACCATGGGGGCGGCGATCCGCTTCATGACGCTCGCGCCGGCGCCGTGGCTCCAGAGGGCTGGCACGAGGCCCAGCATGATAGCGAGCACCGTCATGAGCTTCGGTCGCACGCGGTTGACCGCGCCGTGCTCGATGGCGCCCACGAGCTCCGTCAGTGTGGGACGCCGCCCGCCCTGCGTGACGGCCTCCCAGGCGTGATCGAGGTAGATGATCATCACGACGCCGGTTTCCGCAGCCACCCCGGCAAGCGCGATAAGTCCCACGGCGACTGCGATCGACAGGTTGTAGTCGAGCAGCCACATGATCCACACCCCGCCGACCAGGGCGAACGGCAGCGATAGCATCACGATCGCCGTCTCGGCCACGGTACCGAACGTGAGATACAGGAGCAGCGCGATGATCCCGAGCGTGAGCGGGACGACGACTTGGAGCCGCGCCTTCACCCGCTGAATCGCCTCGTACTGACCGCTCCAACGCAGCCAGTAGCCGGTGGGGAGCTTCACCTCGCGCGCCACGACGCCCTGAGCGTCGCGCACATAGCTCCCCACGTCCCGCCCCCGCACATCGATCGACACTTGATCGTAGAGGTAGCCGCCCTCGCTCCGGATCATCGGTGGGCCGGGGCTGAAGCGAATGTCCGCGACCTGCCCGAGCGGCACCTGCGGGCCGCCACTGCTGCCGACCAGGAGCCGGCTGATCGTGGTGGGGTCATCCCGGAAGTCACGGGCATAGCGCACCTGCACGGGGTAGCGCTCGCGGCCCTCCACGGTCGTCGTGATCTCCTCCCCGCCGAGCGCCAGGCTGATCACCTCCTGCGCGTCGCCGGTGGTGAGTCCATAGCGGGCGAGGGCATCCGCATCCGGCCGGATATCCAAGTAGCGCCCCCCAAACGACCGCTCGGCGTATACGCTCGCCGTGCCCGGGAGCGGTGCGAGCGCGCGCTCGATATCCTGACCGATGCGCTGGATGGTCTGGAGGTCGGGGCCGAAGATCTTGACCGCGAGGGTCGTCCGCACACCGGTCGAGAGCATGTCTGTGCGGTTCTTGATCGGCATCGTCCACGTGTTCACCGTGCCCAGCAATCGGAGTTTCTGATCCATCTCGGCGATGAGCCGATCCTGCGTCATTCCCGACCGCCACGCGGACTCGGGCTTGAGATTGACCACCGTCTCGACCATGGACATCGGCGCCCAGTCGGTGGCCGTGTTCGCCCGGCCCGCCTTGCCCCAGACCGACGCGACCTCCGGGAACGTCATGAGGATGCTGTCCTCCACTTGCAACAGACGCCGCTGCGTTGTGAGTGACAGGGCTGGCAGGGTGTTGGGCATGTACATGAGCGAGCCCTCATTCAAGGGCGGCATGAACTCGCTGCCGAGCCGCGCGAGGGGAACGAGCGTCAGCGCGAGGACTGCCGCCGCGCCGCCCAGCACCAGCCAGCGGGCGTCGATCGCCCAGCGGAGCACCGGGCGGTACACCCTGATTGCCCAGCGGTTGAGCGGGTTCTCCGCCTCCGCGCGGATCTTCCCCTTCACGAACCAGCCCATCAGCGCGGGCACGAGCGTCACCGAGAGCAGCGCCGCGGCCGCCATCGCGAAGGTCTTCGTGAGCGCGAGCGGCCGGAATAGCCGCCCTTCCTGGTCCTCCAGCGTGAAGACCGGTAAGAACGACAGCGTGATGATCAGGAGGGACATGAACAGCGCCGGGCCGACCTCGCGCGCCGCAGCGAACACGCGCTCCCAGTGCGGCCGGCGACCGTCAGGGAGTCCTTTAGGGTCGGGCTCGTGCTCGACGTGCTTGTGGAGATTCTCGAGCATCACGATCGCGGCGTCGATCATCGCGCCGATCGCGATGGCGATCCCGCCGAGACTCATGATATTGCCGTTGATGCCGAGCGAGCGGGTGAGCGGCAGCGTGGCGATCGCCACGAGGGCACTGCGCGCGTGCAGCAGAAACACCGCGCAAACGAGCGCGACAATGACCGACTCCTCGAGCAGCGTGCGCCACAGTGTCTTGATGGACCCGTGGATCAAGTCCGAGCGGTCGTACGTCGGCACGATCCGGACGCCGGCCGGCAGCGCTGGCGCGATCTCGGCGATCCGCTGCTTCACGCCGTCGATCACGCGCAACGCGTTCTCACCATAGCGCATCACCACGACCCCACCGACGGCCTCCCCTCTGCCATTCCGCTCGGCGATCCCGAGCCGCAGGTCGGGCCCCATCGTCACCCGCGCCACATCGCCGACCCGCACCGGGCGCCCATCCTTCCCGACGCCGACCGCGACCTTCTCGATGTCCTCCACCCCGCGGAAGTAGCCGAGCCCGCGGATCGCGTAGTCGGAGCCCGCCACCTCTACGGTCCGCGCCCCGACGTCTTGGTTCGCCCCGCGAACGGCACTGATCAACTCCCGCGCGGTGGCCCCGTACGCCAGCAGGCGCGCGGGGTCGAGCAGCACCTGGTATTGGCGCACGAACCCGCCCAGGCTCGCGACCTCGGCCACGCCCGGCACGGACTGGAGAGCGTAGCGCACCTGGAAGTCCTGAATCGTGCGGAGCCGATCGGGCGAGTAGCCGGGACCCTCGAGCGCGTACTGATAGACCCAGCCCACGCCGGTGGCGTCGGGCCCCATTCGGGTCTTGGCACCGGCGGGGAGACGGCTCTGAATGGCGTTCAGGTACTCGAGCACGCGTGAGCGGGCCCAGTAGAGATCCGTCCGGTCCTGGAAGATCACGTACACGAAGGACGAGCTGAACATCGACTGCCCGCGCACGACTTTCACCTTGGGAACCGCAAGGAACGTGGTGAGTAACGGATAGGTCACCTGGTCCTCGACGACTTGGGGCGCCTGGCCCGGCCAGTCCGTGTAGACGATTACCTGGGTATCCGAGAGGTCGGGGATGGCGTCCACCGGCATCGTGCGGAGCAAGAACACGCCAGCCACGAGCACGAAGATCGCGCCGAGCGCCACGAGCTCGCGACGCCGGATGGACCACGCGATGAGCTTCTCGATCATGGGCGGCGCTCTCCTTCCTTGGCGGGCGACTGCATCCCGCCCATGTTCAGGCCCATCCCCATCTGAAGCATGAGTCCCTGAATCGCCGCGGCGAGGTTCGACTCCGAGTCGAGGAGGAACGTCGCCGAGGCCACGACCTCGTCGCCCGGCTTCACGCCCTCGACGATCTCGACGAGTGAGTCACCGCGGAGCCCCACGCGAACGTCTCGGGGCACGAACCTGCCATCTCCACGGTTCACGAAGACGATGTCCTTCGTCCCGGTGGGCAGCACCGCCTCGAGCGGCACGCTCACAGCCCGTCGGCCCGCCGTCGCGAGCGCTGCCGTCGCGTACATTCCCGGGCGCAAGGCGCCGTCCACGTTCGTCACCGCCACGCGAGCCGTCAGCGTGCGGGTCTTCTCGTCGAGCTGCGGGTAGATGAACGTCACGCTTCCGCGAAATGTCCGTCCGGGGAGCGCGTCCACGGTGATCGTGGCCGGCGTGCCGACGCGGACCGCTGCCGCGTCCTGCTCGAAGATCGCGACGTCCACCCATAGCACTCGGGCGTCGGCGATCTGGAACAGGTTGTCCCCAGCTCTCACTGCCTGGCCTTCGATGACCATCTTCTCCGTGACTTCGCCGCTCCGCGGGGCGCGCAGAACCAGCGTTCGCTGCGCCGTCCCCCGGCTCTCCAGGCTGTCGATTTGATCGGGCGGGATGTCCCACAGGGTGAGACGGCGCCGCGCGCCGGCGGCGAGAGTGTCATCCTTCAGCCGCCGCGCCAGGAGGTATTCCTCCTGAGCACTGACCAGGTCGGGAGAATAGAGTGCCAGCAGTTGGTCGCCCCGTTCGACGCGCTTGCCGACGTAATCCGCATACAGGCGCTCCACCCAGCCGCCGACCCGAGCATTGACGTAGACGCGGTTCGGCTCGGCGTACTTGAGGACGCCCACCGCCCGGATGGAGGACCGGACCGGCCGCTCAGTCGCCCGCGCGAACGTGACCCCGAGTCGCTGCGCTTCGCTACGGTTCACCGGCACCCCCGAAGTGTCAGCGCCGGCGGCCGGCATTCCCGGCATCCCTGGGATCCCCTGCATCTCCTTCATGCCCGCTGCCTCGTCGCTTCGCGCGGGCTTCCGCTGGCATCCGGTCAGCGTCACGGCGGCGACGACCAGGCCAATGATGATTCGTTTCACGGCTGCCCCTCCCCTGCGGTCAACTGCCGCAGCATGACAAGTTGAGCCTGGTAGTCCGCTGCTACAGCGACCGCTTCCAGCTCGGCACGGTACCGGGCGTCTTCGACCGACAGCAGGGTCAGGAATTCGGCGCGACCGACCTGATAGCTCCGCAGCACCGATTCGACGGTTCCCCGCGCATTGGGCAGGACGCCGTCCACGAGGAGCGCAAGCCGCTGTTGTAGCGCCTCGACTCGGGCAGTGGCTTCAGTGACCTCGCGGCTGAGCTGGAGCTCCGCGTCGCGCAGCCCGGCCGCGGCCCCGGTTGAATCGGCGCGCGCGGCGTCGGCCAGCCGGTTCTGTTTGCGCCAGGCCCAGATCGGGACGCGCAGCCTCAAGAAGGCGGAAAAGAAGTCGGGAAACTTGAACGTTCCCGCGTACGGCGGGCGGTACCCGTAGCGGGCGGTGAGCGTGACGTCGGGCCGCGCTCCCAGGCGCTCAACCTCGATCGTCCGCGTCGCCTGCTCGATGGCCGCCCGGCGGGCCGCGAGGCGAGGGTGCGCCGCGAGTGCCAGGGCGACGAGGGAGTCCGAGGGCGAGAGCGGCGAGATCCCCGCCCGTACTTGAGCGGGGTTCATCGGAACGACACCGAGAGAGTCTCCCGGCGTCCGATTTCGCAACGCGTTCACCGCGGCGAGCGCCGCGACGCGCTCGCTCTCCAACACGAACGCCTCCGACTGTAAACGATCGCGGGCCAGCTTTGCCTGGAGGGGATCGCTTTGCGGCGCGGCGCCTGTCGCGTAGCGCGTCGTGCTGAGCTGGACGGCGGCGTCGAGAAGCTCCCGCTGGTGCCGCAGCGTCTCCAGCGCCGTCACCGTGTAGCCGAGGCGGTAGTAGGCGACCGCCATTGCGGTCGTCAGCTCCCTGCGGACGGTGCCCTCTTCGGCGCGGGCGCCTGCGGCGGCCGCCCGCACGACCCCCGAACGCGCGCCGAGGCTACCCGGCCACGGAATCTCCTGGCTCAGCTCCACGTCCACCTCGGTGAAGTCGCTCCGGTTGAACTCGAAGTTTGGCAGCAGCAGGTCCATGACTCCCACCGACAGCATCGGGTCGGGCAGCGAACCGGCGGGTCGGATGCGGAGTGTCGCGGCTCGGACGGCCGCCTGCCGCTGGGCTACCGTCGGGTTCCGGTCGAGCGCCTCAGCGACCAGCGATTGTAGAACCGAGTCGCCGGCGATGGGCGCCGCCGGGCCCTGCCCGAGCGCAGGACCGGCGCCCGCTATCACGAACGCGCTCGCCGTCAGAATCAGTTGTCGGGCTTGCATACCTCTCCTCGTGCCGTTCCAACTTGATTCGCCGAACCCGCCGGCACTTGGCGAAGTTGGAACGGCACTCGCCGATCAGTTTCCGGCGGAACGCGCCGGAGCCCGCGCCGCTCGAGGCGGCGCGTCAGGGCACACTACGCTTGGGAGAGGCTAGGCTTGGGGCGGCGGAGGGAGCGGTGCTTGTGGGTCGGCCGGGGCGAGCGTCGAGACCCCGAAACCGACAATGTGGGACTCTCGTGCGGAGACGGAAACGGTTCCACCAAGCGCGACCACCGCGTTCGCCGTCGTCGCGCAGAACGCTGAATTGGCGCACAGGGTAGCGCGGCTCGTCGCATCGACGACCGGCCCAGACGGGTGGGACGCCATCTGTTGGTCGCAGTTCGCCGGCGTTGCTCGTTGGACTTGGTCACACAACAGCGGCAGGCCAACTGGCAACATCTGGCCGCTTAACAGCAGCGTGGCGACGAGTCTGACGAACGAGAGTTTCATGCGCGCCTCCGAATATACCACGCGGGGCCAATGGTGGTGCCAACGGGGCGCGGCCGTAACTCAGCCACGTGCTGCGCGATGCGGTACTCTAAGCGCCTCGACAGACCGCCCGCCGGCCTGCGGGCGGACCTGGCGAAGGGGTGAATCCGGCGTGTCGATTCCGGGGCCTCTCGCTCGACGCTTCCATGGAGCCGGGATGGGCCCGGTGCCGAACCCGAAACCGGAAGGAGTTGAGGACGATGCGCTTCATGATGCTGGTGATCCCGAAGGGGTACGAGAAGGCGGCGGCGGACTTCGCCCCCCCGGCGGAGCTCGTCGCCAGGATGACCAAGTACAACGACTCCCTCACGAAGGCCGGCGTGCTGCTCGGGCTCGACGGGCTGCGCCCCCCCGCCACGGGCGCCCGCGTGCGCTTCGCCGGCGGCAAGCCCAAGGTGACCGACGGGCCGTTCACCGAGGCCAAGGAGGTGCTGGGCGGCTACTGGATCATCCAGGTGAAGTCCCGGGCCGAGGCAATCGAATGGGCGAAGCGCGCGCCCATGCAGGACGGTGACATCATCGAGGTGCGCCAGGTGCAGGAGATCTCGGACTTTCCACCCGACGTCCAGAAGGCCGCGGGGAGGTGAGCCATGCGATTCCTTTCGATCGTGAAATCGGCCGAGAACCAGGGGCCCGCGCCCCAGGCGCTGCAGGACGCCATGGCCAAGCTCACCCGAGACTCGCTCAAGGACGGCTCCCTGGTCCAGTCCGGCGGCCTCGGCGCCAGCTCAACCGGCGTACGGGTGCGCAGCGCCGGAGGGAAACTGACGGTGATCGACGGGCCGTTCACCGAGGCCAAGGAAGTCGTCGGCGGCTACGCGGTACTCGAATTTGAGTCGCGAGAGGAAGCGATCGAAGCCGCGGTCGCCTTCATGCGCCTCCACAACGAACACTGGCCGTCGTGGGAAGGCGAGTGCGAGGTTCGCCCCATCACGTTCCTCGCGCCGTGACGTCGGATCCTGCGCTCCTCGCCCGACCGGAGGCTGGTGTGGCCGTTCATTCGGGCGTAGCATCAGGTGCATCTCGGCCGACAGGTCATGAAAGGAGTCAGTCATGAGCGGTGTACGGGTTCTCGTGGGCACCCGCAAGGGTGCGTTCATCCTGACCGGGGACGGCAAGCGCAAACAGTGGGACGTGAGCGGCCCGCACTTCGCGGGCTGGGAGATCTATCACATGAAGGGATCACCCGCCGATGCGAACAGGCTGTACGCGTCGCAGTCGAGCGGGTGGTTCGGACAGATCATCCAGCGCTCCTGCGACGGCGGCAAGACGTGGGAGACGCCGGGAGGTGTGTTGGAAAAGACCCCGGAAGGCTTCCCTAAAGGCGAGAGCAACAAGTTCGCCTACGACGCGTCCCCGGAGACGGGCAAGCCCCTCACCACGCATCAGTGGTACGACGGCACGCAGCATCCCTGGGAGTTCAAGCGCGTCTGGCATCTCGAGCCATCACTCAGCGATCCGGATACGGCGTACGCCGGGGTGGAAGACGCTGGGCTGTTCCGGACGAGCGACGGCGGCAAGACATGGCAGGAGCTCGCCGGGCTGCGCGGCCACGGCACGGGGCCGAAGTGGCAGCCGGGCGCCGGCGGGATGTGCCTGCACACCGTCCTGCTCGATCCGAGCAATCCACGGCGGATGTACGTGGCCATCTCGGCCGCCGGCGCCTTCCGCTCCGACGACGGCGGCACGACCTGGAAGCCGATCAACCGGGGCCTGCGCTCGCAGTACATCCCCGACCCCAACGCGGAGGTCGGGCACTGCGTCCATCGCATCGCGCTGCACCGGTCGCGTCCCGCCGTGTTGTTCATGCAGAAGCATTGGGACGTCATGCGCTCGGATGACGCCGGCGACTCATGGCGGGAGGTGAGCGGCAACTTGCCCACCGACTTCGGGTTCGTGATCGACGTGCACGCCCACGAGCCGGAGACGATCTACGTCGTCCCCATCAAGAGCGACTCCGAACATTACGTGCCCGACGGGAAGCTGCGCATGTACCGCAGCCGGTCCGGCGGCACCGAGTGGGAACCCCTGACGAAAGGATTGCCGCAGCGCGACTGCTACGTGAACGTGCTGCGCGACGCGATGGCCGTCGACTCACTCGAGCCGTGCGGGGTGTACTTCGGCACCACCGGCGGGCAGGTGTACGCGTCGGCCGACGCCGGCGACAGCTGGGCGCCCATCGTCCGTGACCTTCCCGCCGTGCTGTCGGTCGAGGTCCAGACGCTGCGATGATCCGCGTGGTGCTCCCCCCGCACCTGCGGACGCTCGCGCAGGTCAAAGGCGAGGTGCAGCTCGAGGTCCCGGGCCGGGTCACTCGGGGCGCGGTGCTGGACGCGCTCGAGGCCCGCTATCCCATGCTGCGCGGGACGATTCGAGACCACGTTACCGAGCGGCGACGGCCGTTCCTGCGATTCTTTGCGTGCGAGCGGGACCTGACCCACGACCCGCCGGATGCCCCGCTTCCCGAAGCGGTCGCTTCGGGGGCGGAGCCCTTTCTCGTCATCGGGGCGATCGCCGGGGGCTAGTCATGAGTCCCTCCTCTCCCGAAGGGAGAGGGGACAGGGGGTGAGGACGTGCGATACATGCTGTTGATCTACCTCGACGAGCAGGCCCTGAGTGAGGGCGAGCGGGAGCGGTGTTACCGCGAGTCCACACAGCTGGCGCACGAGCTCAGTGCCGCGGGCCAATATCTCGCCGCCGCCCCGCTCGAGCCTACCGCCGCGGCGACCAGCGTCCGGGTACGCCAGGGCAAACGGGTGGTGACCGACGGTCCGTTCGCGGAGACCAAGGAGCAGCTGGGCGGCTACTTCCTGATCGATGCCAGCGATCTCGACGAGGCGATTACCATCGCCGCGCGGATTCCAATGGCCAGTCGCGGCACGATCGAGGTCCGGCCGGTCGTTCACATACCGGACCTGCCGGCCGATTAGCGCGCATATGAAAAAGCCTTCCTCGGTGGCCGCCTACCTTCGCGCGGTCCCACCCGCCCCACGCGCCGCTCTCCAGAAGCTGCGCAAGACGATCAAGGCCGCCGCGCCCGAGGCGACCGAGGTCATCAGCTACGGGATTCCGATGTTCAAGCACCACGGCATGCTGGTGGGCTACGCCGCGTTCAAGGACCACTGCAGCCTCTTCATGAGCACCGCCCTCACCAAGGCGTACAGCAGAGCGCTGGCGTCGTACGACACCTCCAAGGGCACCATCCGCTTTACCGTCGACAAGCCCCTCCCCGCGACGCTGGTGCGGAGGCTCGTCAAGGCACGGATCGCGCAGAACGAGCGCAAGCGGTGACGCAATCCGATACGCACAGCGCGATCGATGCCGTCTGGCGGATCGAGTCCGCCAAGCTCATCGCCGGGCTCGCGCGCATCACCGGCGACGTCGGTCTCGCCGAGGACCTGGCGCACGACGCGCTCGTCGCCGCGCTCGAGCGCTGGCCCGAGGCGGGCGTCCCGGACAATCCGGGCGCCTGGCTCATGGCCACCGCGAAGCACCGGGCGATCGACCAGCTGCGCCGGGGCAAGATGCTCGACCGCAAGCATGAGCAGCTCGGTCACGAGCTCGAGGCTCGGCGGGACGCGGCGGTGCCGGATCTCGACGCCGCCATCGACGATCACATCGGCGACGACCTGCTGCGCCTCATGTTCATCGCCTGCCATCCAGTGCTCTCGACCGAGGCGCGCGTGGCGCTCACGCTGCGGCTGCTGGGAGGGCTCACGACCGACGAGATCGCGCGGGCGTTCCTCGTGCCGGAGCCGACCGTCGCGCAGCGCATCGTCCGGGCCAAGCGGACCCTGCGCGAGGCGCGCGTCCCGTTCGACGTCCCGCGCGGGGCGGAGCTCACCGCGCGCCTGTCGTCCGTGCTCGAGGTCATCTATCTCGTCTTCAACGAGGGCTACTCCGCGACCGCCGGCGACGAGTGGGTGCGCCCGGCGTTGTGCGAGGACGCGCTGCGGCTGGGCCGGATTCTGGCCGAGCTCGTTCCCGCGGAGCCCGAGGTCCACGGCCTCGTAGCCCTGCTGGAGATCCAGGCTTCACGCCTGCACGCGCGCGTCGGGCCGGGCGGCGAGCCCATCTTGCTGGCCGATCAAGACCGCTCGCGCTGGGACCAGCTCCTCATCCGTCGCGGGCTTGCGGCTCTCGAGCGTGCCGAGCAGCTCGCCGGCGCCCTCGGTCCCTACGCGCTCCAGGCCGCGATCGCCGCCTGCCACGCGCGCGCGCGCACGCCGGCGGAGACGGACTGGACCCGCATCACGGCGCTGTACGATGCCCTCGCCCAGCTCACCCAATCTCCCGTCGTCGAGGTGAATCGGGCGGTGGCGTACACGATGGCATTCGGTCCCGCGGCGGGCCTCGAGATCGCCGACTCGCTCCTGTCCGAGCCCGCACTCGCGAATTACCATCTGCTGCCCACCGTACGGGGCGATTTCCTCGCCAAGCTCGGCCGCTTCGAGGAAGCGCGGGCCGAGTTCGAGCGGGCGGCAGCGCTCACGCGCAACGCCCGCGAGCGCACGCTGCTCCTCGAGCGCGCCGCCCGCGTCCGCTCCGGACTATGATCGTTCATCTCGTCGACGGCACCTACGAGCTGTTCCGCCAGTTCTACGGCCGCCGCCGCGCCACCGCGGGCCAGGATGCGCCCTTCGGCGCGGTGAGCGGCGTGCTGCACTCCGTCCTGGAGATGATCGAGCAGGGGGCCACTCACGTCGGTGTGGCGACCGACCACGTCATCGAGTCCTTCCGTAACGCTCTCTGGTCCGAGTACAAGACGGGAGATGGTATTGAGCCCGCCCTGCTGGCGCAGTTCCACCCTCTCGAGGAAGCCCTCACCGCCATGGGCGTGGCCGTATGGCCCATGACCGACCTGGAGGCCGACGATGCGCTCGCATCCGCGGCGCAGATCGCCTCCCGAGACGAGAGAGTCGAGAAAGTCTGCCTCTGGTCGCCCGACAAAGACCTGGCGCAGTGCGTCCGCGGGGACCACGTAGTCCAAGTGGATCGCAAGGGGCAGAAAGTCCGAAATGCGGCTGGAGTTCGTGAGAAGTTCGGAGTGGAGCCCGCGCTGATCCCCGACTTCCTCGCGCTCGTTGGCGACGCGGCGGACGGCTATCCAGGCATTCCGGGGATCGGAGCGGTCACCGCGGCACGGCTCCTGAACCGCCACGGCGTCATCGAAGACTTCCCGCCTGCCGTACTGGGGGAGAGCCGCGATCTGGCGCTGCTCTTCAAGAACCTGGCAACGCTCAGGACGGACACGCCCCTGTTCCGCAGCGTGGACGAGCTACGGTGGCGCGGCCCCACCGACGAATTCGCCGCCTGCGCCGAGCACCTGGGAGATGCCCGTCTACACGAGCGCTCCCTCAAGGCCGCCGACGCGCGAACCTACCTTCCCGAGGAAACGCACCCATGACCGCACCGAACATCGTCACGAAGTGGTCGGCCTCGGCCCCACAACTGCGGAGCGTGCTCCGCATCGTGGCCGCGTTCATATTCATCCAGGCCGGCACGATGAAGCTCTTCGCCTTCCCCATGGGCGTGCCTCCACAGGGGGGTACGGTGCCACTGCTGTCCGAGTTCGGGCTCGCCGGTATCCTCGAGACATTCGGCGGCGCCCTGCTCCTCCTCGGCCTGTTCACTCGGCCCGTGGCCTTCCTGCTGTCCGGTGAGATGGCGGTGGCGTATTTCCAGGTTTTTGCCTCCGTGAGCTTCTGGCCGATCGTGAACAACGGCATCACCCCGGTGCTCTACTGCTTTGTCTGGCTCTACTTCTCGGCTGCCGGGGCGGGGCCGTGGAGCCTGGATGCCAAGCGGGGGAGGTAAACCCCTCGACCGCTCCATCGTCGAGGGCCCGCTCGCCCGCGCCGTCTGGATGCTCGCCTGGCCCACGATGCTCCAGAATCTCATCGGCGGGCTGCAGGGCGTCGTGGATCACGCGCTGGTGGGCCATTTCGTGGGGTACGCCGGCAACGCCGCGATCGGCGTCGCGATCCAGATCTTCATCGTCGTGATCGCGTTCATCATGTCCGTGTTCAGCGGCATGGGTGTGCTCGTGGCGCGCTTCGCCGGGGCGAACGACCCCGAAAAGGTCAATCGGACGGTCTACCAGGCGTTTCTCGCCGCGGTGGCGCTCTGGGGTGGGGTGCTGGCGCCGCTCGGCTGGGTCGTCGCGCCCTCGCTGCTCGGCCTGGTGAATGCCGCGCCCGCCGTGCGCGCGGAGGCGCTGCCGTTCCTCCGTATCATGTTCGTGGGCAGCCTCGGGATGCTGCTCTTCTTCATGGTGGGCGGTGCCCTGCGGGCGGCGGGCGACGCGCGCACACCGCTGCGCCTGGGCGTCCTCCTCACCGTCCTCAACATCGCGTGCAACGTCGCGTTCATCACGGGCCTCGGACCGTTCCCCCGCTTGGGCACCGCCGGCGCCGCGGTCGGCAGCACCGTGGCGGGTGTCGTCGTGAGCGGCGTCGCCGCGTACTTGCTGCTCTCGGGGCGGCTCCCCGTGACGTGGCACCGCGGCATGGATTGGCGGCCCGATTGGGGCATCATCCGGGCGCTGTTCCGCTTCGGACTGCCCACCGGCGTCCAGGGCATCGCGATGAACGTCGCAGGCGTGCTGCTGCTCCGCTTCATCGGCTCGCTGCCGCAAAGCGCCCAGGCCCAGGCCGCCTATGCGGTCGGCTACACCGAGCTGTTCTCGTTCATCACGTGGACGTCGGTAGGGTTGATGGGCGCCGCCGCCACCGTGGCGGGCCAGAACCTGGGGGCTCGCCGACCCGACCGCGCGCTGCACGGCGTGCACGCCGCGGCGACGGTCGGCCTCGGCCTCGCCGCGGCGATCGGGGTGCTGTTCATCACGATCCCGCGCTCCCTGCTCTCGTTGTTTGGAATGACCGACCCCGTCGTCGTCGGCCTCGGTGTGCAGCTGCTCGGCTTCCTCAGCGTTTCGGGGCTCTTCGTCACCGTTGCGCTCACATACACCGGGGGACTCCAGGGCACGGGCGACACCCGCTCGCCGCTCTACATCTCGATCGCGTCCCAGATCGTCGTGCCGCTCGGCCTGTGCACGCTGTTCCAGGCGACGCGCGGACTGCGCCCCGCCGACATCTGGGCGGCGATCTTGCTCGGCCACATGACGCGCTGCGCGCTGAGCGTCTTGCGGTTCCGCCAGGGAAAGTGGCGCAGCATCCGGGTGGAGGTGGAGCCGGCGCGCCCGTAGACGGTGGGATGCCCTGGCCCGGATTCGAACCGGGACGCCTTGCGGCGCTGCCCCCTCAAGACAGTGTGTCTACCAGTTCCACCACCAGGGCGTGGCGAACAAAGCTAGGCCGCCGCTGGATGCGAATCAAGCCGAAGCGTCTTAGCTTACGGCTATGGAACTGTGGGTCCCGTTCGCGTTCGGTGCTCTGGTGGGCACGTTTGTGGGGGTGTTCGTGGGGCGGCACCGCGCGGCGGCGACACGCCGCGCCGCCCCGCCGGTCACGCCCCCACCGCCGCCCCGCCCCCCGCTGCCCGCCGAGGTGAAGCACGTCGTCCTCGACGAGGGCTCGGCCAACGTCCTGAACGCGCTCAACAACCGGCTCGCGGCGATCGGCGCCCTGGCGGATCTGCTGCACGGCAGCCCGCTCGACCCCGAGCGGGCCCGCGCCCTGATGATGCTGCACGGCGAGGTGCGCCGGGCCGCAGAGATCACCCAGCACTTCCTGGAACTGGCCGAGCACCCGGTCGGGGCGGCGGAGCCGTCCGACGCCGCCATCGTGCTCAATGGCGTGCTGGCCGAGCGCGAGCCGGTGTTTCGGGAGCTGGGCGTGAAGGTCGTCCGAGCGATCCCGCAGGAGCTGCCGATGGTCGCTTGTCCGATGGCGCAGCTGACCGAGATGCTGATGAAGTTGCTGGACTTCTCGCTGCGGCGCTTGCGGGACAGTCAGCCGCCCCGGGAGCTGCGGATAGCGGTGAGCGAGGGCGGGCCGTCGCTGATCATCGCCCTCTCGGACAGCGGCAATCCCCTTTCCGTCGAGGCCGAGCAGCGGTTGGTGACGCCCTTCCGGTTCACTCAGAGCGCGGGCGGCGGCGAGATCGAGTTCGCCCTGGCGCGGGCGCTGGCGCAGTCCTCCGGCGGCACGCTCCGCCTGCGACCGCGCGGCGGCGGCGGTGCCGAAGTCGTGGTGACGCTGCCCAAGAGCGTGCTCGCGCCCCTCGCCAGGACGCAGCCTGCTGCGCCCACGTTGCCCAAGCTCCGCATCCTCGTGGTAGACGACGACGCCGTGAACCGGCAGGCGATGCGGCTGTTGCTCGAGCGCGAGGGCCACGAGGTGGTCGCCGTCGAGAACGGCCTCGAGGCGATCGAGCGGCTCGGCCCGGCGAGCGAGCGCTTCGACGCCGTCGTGACCGACCTGCAGATGCCGCGCTTGGGCGGCCGGGCCCTCTACGAGCAGCTCGCCGAGCAACGGCCGCAGCTCGCCGACCGGTTCGTGTTCGTGACAGGAGACCGGGCGCGTGACGAGACCCGCAAGTTCCTCGACGAGTGCGGCCAGCCCTCGGTGATGAAGCCCTACGACTTCAACGACCTGATCACGGCCATCGCGAAGGTGGCCGGAAAGAGGTAGCTCAGAAGAGCGGCGGCAGGATCACCGGGGCCACGGTATAGGCGGCTGAGGTGAGGGTGTTGTTGGCTTCGCTGAACTCCACCACGGCGTTCCCGACGTCCACCGTCACGGTGTCCTGATACGTGCCGGCAGCGCGCGGACCGACCGTGACGCTGACCGGAACGCTCGCCCCACCTGCAAGACCCGGGACGCTCACCACAGGGGCCGACGCCGGGTCGGCGCCGAACGCCACAGTAAAGGGCCCCGCCGGCACGGGACTGTTGTTGTGGATCACCGCGCTGACCGTGATCACGTCAGCCGTAGTCGGAGCGCCCGGGGTCTGGGTCACGCTCTGGACCGTGAGGTCCGCGGCCGAGTCCACGGCGATGAAGGGACTGAACGAGTCGACCGAGCCACCCATGCCGCCATGGGTAGCGTAGAGGGGCGTCGGCAAGATGAGCCGGGCCGCGAACGCCCCCAGCCGCTGCAGCAGACCCCCGAGCCCGCCCGGCGTGGGGAGCACGGCGTTGGTGCACACCAGCCCGAGCGGGTCCGCGGCGCGCGTCGTGAACTGGATCGCGTTTGGGTCGTTCGGATCAGGATGTGCCAAGACGAGCCGATGGTAGAACTCCTCGTGGGACACGGACTCGAGCGGGCACATGACGACCGTCACGGGGACGGCGAAGCTCGTCTTGGGAAAGACGGAGAAATCGTAGCACAGCGGGTACTGGGGCAGCGGGGTGCTGAGGCAGGTCCCCTGCAACGCCAAGTCGTCGCGGCGGGTGATCAGAAACAGGTGATCGCCGCTCACGGCATCGGCTGGCACGCTCAGTCCGGCCAGTGCCTCGACGGTGGCCAGCGTGCCGCCCAGGGCGCCGAACACGTCTGAAGTCCCGCTCGGACCTGTCGGGCCGAGTGCATCGGAGGTGAGACCGGACGGGGGCAGGCCCACGAAACTCAAGAGGACGTCGAACAGTTGCACGACGGCCTCCGGCGTCGTCAGTGGCAACGTCCCGTTCGGATCGAGCAATTGCCCTGCACGATAGCCCTTGATGGTGAAATCGGCGAGGTGGAGCGCCTGGCTCTGCGCCGCTGGGATGTCTCCCTGCGCCAGGAGGGGCTGAATGTTGTTGAGCTGATCCCGCGCCGAATCGAGCAACGGCCCCGCCGGAAACAGCGCGATCAGCAGCTGGTTAATGTGTCCGACGTTCAGAGCGTCGTCGCTGAGGAGATCCGCGCGCGGGCTCTGCGTGGGCAGCGCAGGGCGGTCCTCGGTGCAGCCGAGGATCAGCGCCCCGACGAGAACGGAGAGTTCGGCCAGAAGAAAGCCAGATGAGTAGCGACGCTGGCGCACCATACACCTCTGCCTCCCCCCGGTGCAACCTTCACGCCACGGTGGCACGGTGTTGCGAGACGGATCGGTTGAGAGCCGAACTCCAAGAAACGGACTGGATTAGCAGGCCGGCGCCGGAGCCCGAACCTTCGGCTGGAGACCACGCTCTGCACCAGAATGCAGCGGACCAGCCGAACGGGCCTGACCCGGTGTGATGCGTCGTCAGTTCCCCTTGCCGACGAGCTGGCGGAAGCGAGGATCATCCCGCAGGTCCCGCCACCACCAGTGATAACCCGTGGCAAACCCCACGCGGTGCTCGGGGTTCGCCGCCAGGTATTGCTTGAGCAGCGCCAGCGCTTCGTCTCGGTCCCCGAGCAGCACCCGAACGAACGCTTGATAGGAGACCAGCTCGCGCTCGCGGTCGATCTCGGCGTCGGCGCGCGACCGTGCGAGCAGACGCCTGGCGCTGTCGCCCGCACCCGCCCGCGCCAGCACGGCGGCCACCAGAATCTGGTCCCGCAGTCGATCGAACTCGGCTTGCTGCGCGGGCCCCAGGTCTCGCAGCTCAGTGACCAGGTGCCAGGCCTTGGGCACGTCAGGGTCCACGTCCCTCAAGGTCAGGACCCAGAGCTGGCACTCGGTGAAGCGCGGATTCTTGGGGAAGCGCCGGCGTCCCTCGGCGCACCAGTGAACGGCGTCCTGGGTTTGCTCCAGGCTGTACGACGCACTGAACAGGCGCCACACCACCTGGTCTGCCACGCGCAGATAGGCGTCCTCTTCGTAGGCGCGCTGCGCGTCGATCTTTGCCTGGGTGATGTCGTTCTTCTGATAATCGAGATGGCTCAAGGTGCTCCAGGCGCTCGCGAGCGAGGGTGTGAGCCCGACCGCCGCGCGGAGATCCCGTTCCGCGTCCTGCAACAGCGCGGCGGCCTCCTTGGGGTCGGGTGCCAGGTGCAGGAGCCAGCGCCAATAACGCAACGTGCCCCGGAGCTCGAGCGCGCGGGCGTTCTGCGGGTCGAGCTGCAACGCCTGCGCGGCGAGGGTCAGCCCGCGGTCGATCCACGGCGCTGCCTGGAGCGGCGCGCGCGCGCCGACCAGTCGGGACCGGCGGTAGGCGATCGCAGCGCGCAAGACGAGCGGCTCCGCCCACTTCCGGTCGAGCGCCTCGGCCTGCACCAGCAGGCTGTCACCCCCCTGCAGGAGGCGCGCGCCACCCGCGACGTCGCCGGCGGCCGCCAGCGAGTCGGCGTCCTTGCGGGCCTTCTCTCCCTGCTGCAGGAGAATCCACGCACCGACGCTTTCCGTGCCAGCTTTCTGCTCGCGCAGCACGAGCTCTTCACCCAAGCGGCGACGCAGAAACGCGGCCACTTGCTGCGCGAGCGTGTCCCGCAACTGCAGCGGGTTGCCCCGCGGATGCTCGAAGCTGCCCCGCTCGATGTCCGCCCCGCTGGTGCCATCGATTAGGCGAACCGAGGCGACCAGACGGTCGCCGCGCTCTTCCACGCTCCCCTCGATGAGGCTGCCCGCGTTGAGTGCACGCGCGATGCTGTCGCGCGGCAGCCCGGAATGGCGGTAGCCCAACACGCCGTCCGTCGAGACGAGTTGCAGCGAGGAGACCGACGCCAAACGCTCTCTCAGGCCATCGGTCAGCGCGTCGGCCAGATACCCGAGATCCCGGCGCCGGCTGAGGTCGTCGAAGTAGAGGACGGCGATCCGGCGCGGGTCCAGTCCGCCCGGCGTCGCGGACCCACCCGCGGTACGCCGCCACGCCCCACCCACCCAGAGGCCTCCGACGAGCAGCACCACGCCCAGGAGGATGGCACCCACGTACAGGCCCCGCCGCCGGTGCGCAGGCAGCACGGCACGCGACGTACGCCGGCGCGCCGACACCGTCGGCGGCGCGCTCAGCAACGCTTCGGCGAACAGGGCAGCGGTGGGAAAGCGGTCGGCCGGCACCTTGGAAAGGCCCCGCAGGACCGCGTCTTCCACGCCCTCGGGGATCGTGTCGCGCACGATGGAAGGCGGGGACACCGCGTCCAGCGAATGGCGCGCGATCACCGCCTGCGCGGTCGAGCCCGTGAAGGGCGGCTCTCCGGTCAGCATCTCGTACACCACGCACGCCAGGCTGTACTGGTCGCTCCGGCCGTCGATGTCCTCGGCGCCCATCGCCTGCTCCGGGCTCATGTAGGTGGGCGTCCCGATCACCGTTCCCGTCTGCGTGAGCCGCGTGTCGCCCGCAGCGGTGATCGCCCGGGCGATACCAAAGTCCGCCACCACGGCGGTCTCACCCATCAGCAGGATGTTCTCCGGCTTGATGTCGCGGTGGATCACCCTGTGGCTGTGCGCGTACGTGAGGGCGCTCGCCACCTCCGAGGCGATCCGTAGCGTTTCCGGCAGCGGCAGCATCTTTTCCCGCTCCAGACGGCCCCGCAGCGACTCTCCCTCGACGTAGGGCATGACGTAGTAGAGAGAACCCGCCGCGGCGCCCGAATCATAGAGGGGCAGGATGTGGGGATGCTGCAGCCACGAGGCGATCTCGATCTCGCGCAGGAAGCGCTCGGTGCCGAGGGCCGCAGCGAGCTCGGGGTGGAGCACCTTGATGGCGACGGGCCGGTGGTGTTTGAGGTCCTGGGCGAGAAACACGGTCGCCGTGAGACCGTGGCCCAGCTGCCGCTGCAGGGCGTAGCGTCCGGTTAGCGCTTCAGCGAGAACGTCGATCAGCTCGGCCACGAGGACGCCAGGTGTAGGTTCACACGCATGCTTCGGCGCTGCAGGTCCAGCCGCACGCGATCGGTCGCTCGGCCTCAGGCGCTGAGCTGCTGGAGCTCCTTGCGCACCTGTTCGAGCTCCGTAGCCCCGCCGGCCGACTCGTACATGTCCCGGGCCCGCTCGAGATAGGCGCGGGCCGTGTCCCGATCGCCCAGCCGGAGCTGGAACAGCCCGTATTCCTCGTACACCTGCGCCTCGGCGAGGGACGAGGGCGCGACCGTCCGAGACAGCTCGACCGCCTGCTCGAAGAAGACGAATCCGGTCTCGTCGAGCTGCCGACCGCGCAGCGCGCCAAGCACCGTGTAGATCTGCACCAGCCGGCGCATCAGGTTCTCGCCGATGGCGAGCTGCTCGGCGCGCCGCAGCTCCTCCTCCGCCTCAAGGAAGCGGCCCGCCTCGAGCTGCAGCTGGGCCAAATTGAGGCGGATGCCCGACTCGAGACTGGGCTCGCGCGGGGCCCGCTGCAGCCAGGCCAGCGCCTCGCGGTATGCGGCAGCCGCCGCCTGCTGCCGCCCCAACTGCACGTCGAGCTGACCCTGGGTGTTGAGCACCTGCGCCATCGCCAGCGCCTCGGTCAGCGGCTCGAAGAACCCCCGCGCGCGCCGCAGGTAGTCGCCGGCGGCGGCGAGCTCACCCCTGCGGCACGCCAGCGTGGCCAGCTCGTGCAGCAGCCCGCCGATGCGCCGCTGGTCTCCCGCGGCCTCGGCGAGCCGCAGGCCGCGCGCGTACCACGCCTCGGCACCCGCCCACTCCACCTGGGCCTGCGCGGCCTTGCCCAACCCCTCGCACGCCGAGATCGCCGCGGCCGGGTCGAACTCCGCCTCCGCGAGCGCCAGGCAGCGCTGGTAGTGGCGCGCGCCCTCAGCGTGCAGGCCCAGCCCCAGGCACGCCCGTCCCAGCGCCTGCAGCGTCTCGACCTCAGGATGCCGGTCCTGCAACGCTTCCGAGACGCGGAGCGCCACGGCGTACCACTCCAGCGCCTGGGCGACCCGGCCGACGCCCTCTTCCAGGCGTCCCGCCGTCAACAAGGCCTGCACCACCCCCACGCCGTCGCCCCGCTGCTGACACTCGAGCGCCTCTACGTAGGCCGTGTACAGCGCCTCGAGGTGGCCCGCGATGCGGTGAAACACCTGCGGGATGCGGTGCCGCAGCTCCTCCGGCCGCACGCCGCGCTTGCCCAGCGTGAGGTACGGCCCGGAGCTCGACCACAGCGCCCGCTCGTCCGGTCGGGAAATCGACACGAGGAGGGAGCGCAAGGGCTCGAGCGCCTCGAGATCGGGCAGCAGCCCGAGAGCCTTCTCGACGCGCAGGGGGGGCAGCGCCTGGACCACCGGCTCCCTCACAGGCCGTACTCCTTCATCTTGCGGGTCAGGGTGTTGCGGTGGATGCCCAGCACCTCCGCCGCCGCCCCGATCTGACCGTTGGTGCGCGTCAGCACCCGGGCGATGTGGCGGGCTTCGACTTCGGCCAGCGTCAGGTGTGCGCCCGACGGCCGGTCGGGGAGCGCGGCCTCCTCGCCCCGGAGCTCGTCCGGCAAGTGCTCCGCCCGCAGCGTGGTGTCGGTCGCGACGATGACGGCGCGCTCGATGACGTTCCGCAGCTCCCGCACGTTCCCCACCCAGGTGTGGCCGCGGAGCAGGTCGAGCGCGCGGTCCGAGATCGCGGCGATGCGCTTGCCGTAGCGCTCGGCGAACTGGCGCACGAAGTACGCGGTGAGCAGCACGAGATCATCGCCGCGCTCCGCGAGCTTGGGCAGGCGGATCGTGACCACGGCCAGCCGGTAATACAGGTCCTCGCGGAACCGCCCCTGTTTGATCGCTTCGTTCAAGTCGCGGTTGGTGGCGGCGATGAGCCGCACGTCAACCGGGATGGTGCCGGCACCGCCCAGGCGCTCGATCTCTCGCTCCTGTGTGGCACGCAGGATCTTCGCCTGCAGCGCGAGGCTCATGTCGACGATTTCATCGAGAAACACCGTGCCGCCCGCCGCCTGCTCGAAGCGGCCAACTTTGCGGGCGACCGCGCCGGTGAACGCGCCCTTCTCATGCCCGAACAGCTCGCTCTCGAGCAGGTTCTCCGGAATCGCCGCGCAGTTGACCGCGACGAACGGTCCGGCCGCCTTGGGGCCGTTCAGGTGGATGGCGCGGGCTACGACCTCCTTCCCCGTCCCCGACTCGCCCTCGACGAGGACGGTCGCGTTGCTCCGAGCGACCCGCGCCATGAGCTTGTAGACCTCCAGCATCGCAGGGCTCTGCCCGACCAGCGCGTACGGGCCGACCGCGTGCGCCTCCGCCTCTGGCAGCGGGAGCGGGACCTCGGTGGCGACCGCGCGCACGCGGTCGAGCGCACGCAGCAAGTCCTCACGGCGGACGGGCAGCGACAGGAGGTCGAGTACGCCGAGCTTCTCCGCCCGCAGCACCAAGCCCATGGAGGGCCGGTGCGCGGCGGTCAGCAGCTGCGGGCTCCCCGCGGCACCGCGCAGCGCCTCCACCCACCACGTCACATCGTCGTCGGCCCGCTCGCCCAAGACCGCGAGCACCACGTCCCAGCGCTGCGCGGCGAGCTGGCGCACCGCGCGGGGCAGGTCCGGGGCGGCCTCTACGTCGACGCCCAGGTCCGGAGCCCATTGCCGCAAGCTCTGCAGCAAGGCACCGCTGCCCTCCCCCGCCACCACCAGGACCCGCAACGGGCCGGGCTGTGCTCGGCGTTGTGCCGCAGGTGACGGCGACGGCTCCATCGACACCGGTAGCTTCATCCCTTCGCTCCCGCGTCCCCGACGTAGCGGGCGACCAGCACCAGCGCGTCATCCGTGCTCTTGCCGGACCGCGCGAGGATCTGGTCCGCCAGCTGCTGCGGCGGCGCGTCGACCGTCAGCTCGTCGGCGAAGCCGCTCTGGATCCCGTCGGTGGCGAGAACCAGCGTGTCCCCCGGGGCCACGGCGAGTACCTCGGCCCGGAGCGGCGGGAGTTCGGAGCCAACGATGCCGCCGCGCGTCACCAGGCGCTCGCGGCCCCGGCGTCCGCCGGCGTCGGCGTAGAGCAGCACGCCTTCGACGTTACCGACACCCAGCCAGGTCATCGAGCCGTCCGCGCGATCGAACAGGGCAACGCTCACCACCGCCCCGCGGGTCCCCGCGAGCGCCTGATGGCAGCGCTGCAGCAACGGCAGCACGGACTCCTGCGCGTGCCGATTGAGCGCGGCCACAGCCGCGCGCGCCGCCGCGGCGGCCGCCGCGCCGTGGCCGAGTCCGTCCACCACGGAGACCAGGACGCCCGCTCTCACTGGCTTGACGAGGTGGAGGTCGCCCGACTCCCGCTCGCCGGGAAGCGTCAGGGTGGCGACTCCCCAATCGATCAGGGCGGCACGGTCCACGACCGCCTCAGGAGGCGAGCTGCCGCCACTTCTTCATGGTTACGGTCGTCCCCTTCCCCACGACCGAGGAAACGTCGAACTCGTCCATCAGTCGTCTTGCGCCGGGGAGGCCCAGGCCGAGTCCGCCCGAGGTGGAGTACCCGTCCTGCAGGGCGCGCCCGACATCGGGGATGCCCGGCCCCTGATCGCGCGCGATCACGACCACGCCTTGCCGGTCGCCGTTCGAGACCACGTTGAGCGCGATCTCGCCGCGCTTCGCGTACATCAGAATGTTGCGCGCGAGCTCCGAGATCGCGGCAGCGATGACCGTCTGGTCGCCGCTGGAGAATCCGGCGTCGGCCGCGACGCTCCGGCCCTGTTGGCGCGCGGTAACGACGTCCACATCGGACGCGATCGGAACCAGCAGCTCGTCAACCACGGTCGCGGTGCCCCGGGCCGCGGTCGAGGGGCCCCTGGCCCCGCTCGACGCGCTCGCGAGCGACCCCGTCGAGGAACGCCAGCCCTTCCTCCAGATCGAGCGCGGTCGCGACACCCTTGAGCGTCAGACCGAGCTGGACCATTGCAAAGGCCACCTCGGGCTGGATCCCGACGATGACGGTCTCCGCACCGCGCAGCCGCGCCATGTGCGCGATATCGCGCAGCGTGCGCACGGCGAACGAGTCCATGACGTCGAGCGCCGTCACGTCCACGATGACGCCGCGGGCACGGAAGCGCCCCACGCGTTCGATCAGCGCTTCCCGGAGCTGCGAGAGATCGGCATCGGTGAGGGCCGATTGAATGGACGCGATCAGGTACTGGCCCTGCTTGAGAATCGGAACTTCCACAGCGCCCTCCGCTACGGGAGTGGGTGCGAGTTCACGCCTTCGGGGCCAGATCTTCCAGCGGCAGGACCTTGTAGCCGAGCAACCGCTCCGCCTCCTCGATGCCGCCCTGCAAGTCGCCCACGGTTGCCATCTCGCTCAGGTCGACGCCGATCGTGACGAGCGTCTGGGCGATTTCGGGCGACAGGCCGGTGACGATCACGGTGGCGCCGAGCAGCCGCGACGCCTCGACCGTCTGCACGAGGTGGTTCGCGACGTTCGAGTCCATCGCCGCCACACCGGTGATGTCGATCACGACCACCTTCGCGCGGTTGGTGCGGATCGCCCGCAGCAGCTGCTCGGTCAGCTGACGGGCACGCTGCGGATCGATGACCCCGATGATCGGCAGAATGAGGAGCCGCTCGCGCACCTGCAGCACCGGCGTCGACAGCTCGCGGATCGCCTCCTGTTGCTGCCGGATGATGCGCTCGCGCTCCTGCACGAAACCCACGGCCACCGTGTTGGCGACCCGGTTCGCCGCGGGCTCGTAGGCGTCGAGAATGCGGTTCAGTTTGTCGAAGTCTTCGTGGTACTTGCCGAACAGCGAGCGGGCGAGCACGTCGCGCAGCAGCAGCACGATGCCGACGACTTCGTGCGTCTCGACGCCCCGCGGGATGATGCGCTCGGAAAGGTTGCGCGCGTACGCCTGCAGCGCCTCGAACGTCCCGGTCTCGAGCGCTTCGACGTAGTTGTCGTACACCGACGTCGCCTCGGCAAAGATCTCCGCTTCGGTCATCGCCGTGAGCAGCTGGGCCCGCGTGATCCGCCGCGCCCACTCCTCACGCAACTGCGTGCGATTCTGGCGCAGGTGGGCGACGAGCTCGCGCAGCAGCGCCGCAGTGTCCGGTGTTTGTACGGGGAGACCGGCGGGCGGAGAGGGCCGGTCCTTCGATCTCGTGGCCATGGGCGTCGTTCCTCAGTCGTGGAATGTTGCTGCCGCGCAACAGCAAGGCTAGTGCCAAGTGCCCGCGTTAGCAGCGTCGCCATAAGCCGCTGATTCACAACATCTTGCTGATCACGCCCGCGTCAGGGAATCCACCAGTAGTGCCAGATTGGGGCGGCACGCGCGTGCCGCCTGCACCAAGAAAGGGCGCGGGGAAGCGGGGCCACCATCGGGGCTCCACCGCTCCGCGCCGCGTAGCAGTGGAACGCAATCCGCGATGGTCAGCTCAGTGGCCCGCGCTCCCCCGACCTCTACGTCCTGCCGTGGGCCCTCGAACAGTTCACGGCCTGGCCCACGTGGTTTGCTTACTGCACCGAGCTCGTCGCCGACCCCACGATGATCTCGCCGGTCGTCGTCAGCACCCCGGGGAGACAGCCCAACAGGGTACAGCCACCGCCGGTCAGGCTCTGCAGGTACACGTGAATCATGTTCACCGTCAGGCCACTGCTCGTGACCCCGTCGCCTGAGGGGATCTGCTCATTCAGCACGACGTAGCCGACCCCCGGCAAGCTGATGTTGGTGTTCGGAGCCACGGGCCCATCGCCCGAGGTCACCGGCACGCCAGCCACCACGAGATTCGTGAACGTCGAGCCGTCGGCGTTACTGACGGCCCCGCTTGGGGTGACGCTGCTCATGACGTTGGCGATCGCCTCATCCGCCGTGATCAGCCCGTTCAGGATGTTAATGCTCGCCGCGCTCGCGGTGCTCTGCGCGCCCGACTCTGCGGTCCCGATTTCGCCCGACGTGATGCTATTGAGGAAGTCGGACGACAGGGCGCCCGCTATGGTCTGCGTACTTCCTTGGGCGTCGGCCTCGGCGCCGTCGGTCCCCGAGATCGCTGGCAGCACCGCCAGCGGCGACGGACCACTGTAACCGACCGGCGTGTTGACATACGTGCTGTACGCCTGGCCGCCTACCGACTGGGCGACACCCGCCACCGCAAACCCGGCCGTCAGCCCAACGACGAGCCCGAGGACCGCGAGGCGGTTCACCCAATGCATGCTCTTGCCGTTCATCAGTCACTCCTTCCTTAAGTCCTTAGTGCGCTTGGATGTTGCCGCCCGTTCACGAGTGATCGACGACGTTGCCGCCCGTCAAGTACGTGAGGCCCGTGTCGCCATGATCCGTGGCCCGCCACCGCATCGCATCGACGTGGAACCCGTTGATGCGGCCGTTCTGTGCTCCGCCGCGATCGTTGTCGCAGACCTCGAACTGCACTTGTTCAAAGCCTCCCTGCGGGTTCACGCGCGCCGTCATGCCGGGCGGAAAGGGCAAACCCACCACGAGGCACCTGCCTCCCGAGTTATCGTCGAACGTCGAGGCAGACACGGGCTGATTGTCGAAGGCATCGACGTTGTCGTGGATCGACACGTGCCAGGCAAGCTTCGCGGGGTGCCAGTTGACTTGGATCTCGCCCTTGGTCACGACGCAGTCCGACCCAAGAAAGACGTTGAACCCGAAGGTCACCTTCCCGGTCATGTAGGGGGCCGGGTCCGGGGCCGCGGGTTGGCCTCCAGATGGTTCATCCGCGTTATCGTAGTTTCCTGCAAGCCGGTTACCTGTGGGGTCGATACGACCACCGCCCGTCCACTTCCCGGGGGTGCATGGCTGTCGTTCCTTTAAGCTGGGCTTCCCCAGCAGGCTGCGGTCGGGGCTCAGGCGGTCCTGATTACAGGCCGCGAGCAGCGCGACGACGAGCAGCCCGGGCACGACGCTCCAGTGTTTATGTTCTTGCAACATGTGCGTTCTGCCCTCCTGCGTTGACGGTTCGTGCCACACAGATTCCGGGCACGCGCACCTGCAAAGCGGGTGCCACTCAGGCCCAAGCCCGGAAGACCTTGCGATTTCGAGAGATGCAGGCCCATGTGGAGCCCCTGCAGCACCACGCGCGCAACGGTCTCATACCACATTCCGCGGCGACCGCGCACCGCGGCGACCGCGCACCAAACCGCCGGATGCGCGGCGACGCGGACCGTTCGCTCGACGCTCTCAGGTTCGCGCACCTCCCGGAACAGATCAGGGCGTGTCTGGCCTGTGGCACATGCCGTGCGGATCCACTGGCCGGTTGTCCGCCCGCTCGAAGTCGGTGCACTCGAACGCCGGTTGACCCTGATCCGAGGGAGTAAAGGAGGCTTCATGCGACGCGTCGCCGGTGTGATCGCATGCGCTGTCGTGGTGCGGCTCGTGCTCCCAAGCCAGCTGGCCGCTCAGGGTGGGATTATCTGGGGGCGGGTTGCAGACACGACTGGCGCGCTGCTGGCGCGCGCCACTGTGAGCGTTGAGGCAACCGGCGGCCGCACTACGAGCAACGATCAGGGGAACTACGAGATCAGACGCGTTCCTGCGGGAACGGACACCGTCCGGGTCAGGCTGCTCGGGTATGTGGCGCAGACCGTGCGGATCGCGGTGAGCGAGGAACAGACGGTGCGGCAGGACTTCTCGCTACGGAGGCAGCCCATTGGGCTCGCGCCCGTCGACCTGGTCGTCGGGTCCCGGGCTCGGCACACGGGCGCCGAGGAGCTCGCCGTTCCCGTGGACGTCTACGCCGCCGAGGCCCTCGCACAGCAGGGTACCAGCGAGACCAGCCAGATCCTGCAGGCGCTCGCGGCCTCGGTCAACTTCCCGCGCCAGAGCGTCACGGATGCCAATGACATCGTGCGGCCCTTCACTCTGCGCGGCCTCAGCCCCGACCACACGCTGGTCTTGCTGAACGGGTGGCGACGACACCAAACCGCCCTGGTGAACAACTTCGCGTACGGCATGGCCGCCGGCTCGAGCGGCGTGGACCTGAACGCGATCCCGGTGAGCGCGATCGACCGGATCGAGGTGCTGCGCGACGGCGCCTCCGCCCAGTACGGCTCTGACGCCATCGCCGGCGTCGTGAACATCGTCACGAAAGAAGGACAGTTCACGCCGGTCGTGAACGTCGACGGCGGCCGGTACGTCACCGACGACTATCCGGATGACGGGACGACCGTGGACGTGAACGGCGGCTGGGGAATCGGGTTGGGCCGCGGCTCGCTCGCCCTCTTCGGCGAGTTCCTCGACCGCCAGCCGACCAACCGGGCCTGGGCCGATCCGTTCGAAACCAGCGTGACGGGCCTTCCGGACTCCATCGACAACCAGGGCCGCGTGGTCGTGAAGCGCAACCCGGCTCCGCAGCCGAACCACCACTGGGGTGACGGGCTCGAGAAGGACATCATGACCCTCGCAAACCTCCGCCTCCCATTGAACGCGGCGGGCACCAGCGAGATCTACGCCTTCGGCGGGTACAGTTTCCGCGAAGGCACCGGCAACTCCTTCCGACGCTATGGGACTGACTCGCGGAACTGGCCAGCACTCTACCCGCTGGGTTTTCTACCCGAATTCGCTCCGCACGTGACGGACTACTCGGCCGCCGGCGGGTGGCGCGGGATGACGGGTGGGTGGGCAGCGGACGTGGGCGCGTCCCTCGGGCACAACCACTTCGACTACGACCTCCGGAACACGCTCAATGTCTCGCTCGGGCCGTGCTTGGACCCGGCAGCGCCGTGCGCTCCCGCGGGGATCCCGAACCAAACGTCGTTCTTCGCCGGGCGGCTCGTGCGCGAGGAGTTCATCGCCGCGGCGAACGTGGCCAAGTCACTGAACGTGGGACTGCCGGCGCCCATCCACCTCGCGGTGGGCGCCGCGTTCCGCCGCGAGCGCTATCAGATCGTTCAGGGGGAGCCAGCATCGTATATCGACGGCGGGGACACCACGCAGTTCGGGGGCCGCGCCGTCGCCGGCTCGCAGGGCTTCCCGGGCTTCACGCCGTCCGACGCCTCGGACCACCACCGGACCAACTTCGCGGTGTACACCGACGCGGAAACGGAGCTGTCGCAGAAGCTCCTGGCCAACGTGGCTGGACGGTTTGAGACCTACAGCGACGTCGGTGAGCGGGTGACAGGGAAGCTGGCGCTGCGATACCAACCCTGGAAGCGACTCGCGCTGCGCGGGACTGCGAGCACGGGGTTCCGCGCCCCGGGGCTCAGTCAGGAGTACTTCAGTAAGGTGGTCACCAACGTCGTCGGCGGAGTGCCGGCGCAGACCGGCATCTTTCCCGTGGGGGATGCCGTCGCGCGGGTGCTCGGCTCGAAGCCGCTGCGAGCGGAGACTGCGGTGAACTTCAGCGGCGGGTTTGCCTACTCGCCGTGGAGCAACGTGACGATGACCGCCGACTACTTCTACATCAAGATCGACAGCCGTGTCCTGCTCGGCGCGACCTTCGACGACGACACCACGCTGGCGATTCTGAAGCGCAATGGCATCACCGACGTCAGCGGCGTCCAGTACTTCACCAACGGCCTGGACACCCGGACTCAGGGCGTGGATGTCACCGCCGATCTGCGACTCCCAGTGGGGAGGGCAGGCACACTCCACCTCACAGGGGCACTCAACTACACGAAGAACGAGATCGCCCGAGTCAATCCGTTGCCCGCCGTGCTCCAGAACTCGCCCGAGTCGCGGCTGCTCGACGTAGTGACCCGCGTGGCGATCGAGGAGGAACAGCCTGACTGGCGCAGCACAGCCACGGCTCAGTATTCGACGGGCCGGTTCCATGCGCTGGCCCGCGGATCGTACTTCGGTGGCTTCGCCTCGGCGAAGCCAGGTTTCTGCGACGCCTGCACGGAGACTTATGGAGGCAAGTCCCTCGTCGACGCGGAGCTGGGCTACCGTTTCAACCACGTGGACCTGTCGGTCGGCGTCCGCAACCTCTTCGACACCTACCCAGACCAGCCCACGAACGACTTCAACAACAATTTCTTGACATTCCCGTGGGCGGCGGCGTCGCCGTTCGGGTACAACGGGCGCTACCTCTACAGCCGAGCGTCGGTCGAATTGACTCAGTAGGACGCTGCCGCCCACACTCCGCACACGACCCCGCCCGGATGTGGGCTACAGTGCGGATCCAGATCAATGAGTTGCCTGTCGGGCGGATCCGCGCTCCCCGGCCCGAACGCGGTCGGAGCTGGAAGGCTCGGGATGGTGATCGGCACTTGGGCCACGTTGTTGTCGTATCTGCGTTCCTTCAACATGTGGCAGAACCCGTCCGGATCGGTAAACGGACATGCAACGTCGTTGGGGTCATTGGGGTTCGGCGTGAACGGGGGATTCACGGTGATCCGGATGACGTACTCGCCGGGCGGCACGGGATCCTGCCCGTCCCCGCCGTCGAGCACGAAATACTGGCCGCCGATGTGCTTGTTGTACGTGTCGGCCCACCCGACGCTGATCCCCTGGTTGCCCGGTGTGGTCCTCGTGCCACATGCGCGGTAGGCCCACGACCCCCGGCGGTCTGCCACGACGTCCGTGTCGACCATGCAGAAGCCCTTCTTCGCGGCGCGCCAGACCTTGCCGGTCGCGGGATCAACAAGCTCGTACAGCGTGTAGTGCCGGAAGTGGAAGTGATTGTGGCAGGTCGCGAACTCGAACATCCCGTCGTTCGCTGCGACGTGGTCGAGCGGGTTGCCGATGAAGACGTCGGCGTTCCCGATGTTGGGTGTGGAGACGGTGAACCGCAGCACGCGATGGACGCCAGGGGTGACGCCCCCCTCCAGTAGGCTGCAAGGGTCCTCGTTCAGATCCTGACTGTACACTACCCAGGAGCGAGCCAGCCATTGGGCATCCACAATGAGGTCGGGGGCCCCGTGGGCGAATTGCGCCGCATCGACTGCCGCCGGGTTGTCGGCCCCGACACAGGCGGCCACCACGACTCCGGCTGCAGCGATCATCAGATTCGCCCTCACAGTTGCGGGCACCTCCTTGGTTGGACACATCGGTTGGACACATCCTCCTCAGCGCGCCACAGCGCTCGATCACGCGGCGCCGCGGGGAGCGGCGTGCGGTCCGCTCCCCGCGCAGTGCTGGTCGCTCGTCAAACCATCACCTCCTCGGATGGACGTTCACACGGCGGTCACCGCGACCGCCACACGGTTACGACGACAATACGACTGTTTCGACCACAATATTTCGTAGCAGCGGGCTGCTCGGACCCGCCCTCAGCCAGCGGTGGCAGGCTGGGGGATCGCGACGGCGCGGCGCGACTGCCGCGGCGGTCTGCCCGCGCTCGGCTCGGCCTCGTTGGCGTCGTAGCGCACACCTTCGCACAGCACGCGCGCGATCCGCTCCGCGGTCCGCCCGTCCCAGCGCTCAATGACGGGCCGGGCAGGTGAGCGC